>Ga0209841_1000118_pt1 | contig 18472 bp, 15 predicted proteins | sample GWRWT4_30Apr14_FD_187185 | JGI IMG/M metagenome (GOLD analysis project Ga0209841, IMG submission 187185) | Sand microcosm microbial communities from a hyporheic zone in Columbia River, Washington, USA - GW-RW T4_30-Apr-14 (SPAdes) (version 2) | ecosystem: Engineered > Artificial ecosystem > Sand...
CAAAGTGATACGTGGGAAAAGTGCTGTTTTGATCAGCTGACCATTTATTTCTTTGTTGACATAGCGGCTGTGATCCATGGCCTGGATCACGACTTCATAGTCAATATCGTCTTCCAGTAAAAGCGTTAGTCCACGCACGTCGCTGTGTTCTGTTTTTAATTTTTTCAGCACCTCGTGGGCACGTGAAAAATCATAATGTTCATTTGTCTTTGGCAGAATAGAAAAGTTATTGCTGGTCGCATCGCCTACTTCGAGCTGGTCATGACGTACAATCATTTGTACCTGTACCGCAGGGGCCTGTTTCGGCGATGTACTTCCACTGCCGGGCATATTCAGATCCAACACGGTAATATGTGAAAACGCCGCCGTGATCAGCAAAAACGGAATGAGCACCACCATTAAATTGAGGAAGGCGGTAATATTAAGTTCCGTGTCAACGTGGCGATGCTTACGTGCGTGTCGTCTCATGTGCCTATATATCGCTGTATCAAAGTGGCTTACTCTGGCCCGGTTTTTGGGCTGTGTTTGAAGGTATTAAGGAACTTGACCGAGGCCATTTCCATGCTGTCGATAATTTGGGTGGTCATGGACTGCAAAATACTGAAGACCAGCAACAAGGGAATGGCGGTAATTAAACCCAGGGCCGTGGTATTCATCGCCACCGAAATACTGGCAGATAACAGATCGGCTTTTTGCGCAGGGTCCGCACTGGAAACGGCGGTGAATGCACTGATCAAACCCATAATGGTGCCCAACAAACCCAGTAAGGTCGCGATATTGGCAAAGGTGGCCAAATAGGGTGTGCGTTGTTCCAGACGGGGAATAATTTCCATCAATCCTTCTTCCATGGCCTGTTCGATTTCGTCGTGCTGGTCGGTATGGCTTGAACGATCGAAGCCGTAAATCAGAATTTTTGCTATTGCCGCATCAGATTCTTGGGCCAGTTGATAGGCTTTGCGAAACTGGCCCTGGCGCAACAAGGGAAAGAGCGTGTCCCAGGTTGAGCGGTTTTTGATTTTAACTGTGTGTAAATAAATAAAACGTTCAATGGCAATGGCCAGACCCACGGTAAAAACAACCAAAATAACGTACATGAAGGGACCACCTTCTTGAATGAATTTGACCAGTGTGCTGAAAAAACCGAGGCTTGTTTCGGAAGTCTGTGTCATGTTGAAAATCCTGTTGATCACATTAGTAAGTAGATGCTGGGCGCGCGGGCTGGAGGGTTTGGACTTGCATAAAGTAGCGCTGCTCTCTTCGCAGAGTGTCTCTATCCAGAAGCTCAATGGGCGCTAATTCTGGCAAAGGCGGGCGTATTTTATTCGGTGGGTTGGGTGTTTTCCAAGGGACCAAATATAACACGCCCGGGGATTCTTTGTCGCCAGTAATGGAAAATCCAAGCGGCTCGTCTGCCGCGTTTGCTGCCAGCGTTTTAAGCCCGGTGGTCAGGATAATTAGCACCCAGCACAGGCTGCGGTGCGTCTGAGAAAATCGGGTGTTTTGATGTTTAGGTTTTATCATGGCAATAACGCAGCATCAGGGTTTTGGGCTAAGGGTTCGGCAACACGTCGCTTTAGCTCTTTCAGCCATTTGGCCACCTGTGAATCGGGTGTTGTTTGCAAGCGCTGGTAGTGTTCAAAATGGATGATGGCCTCTTGCGGTTGCTGTAAATACAGATCAAGCAAGATGGCATAATTGTAGTGGGCCAGTGCGTAATCAGGCTTTAAATCCAGGGTTTTTTGATAGGCGCTTTCGGCCAAATCGAATTGCCCGAGTTGCCGGTAACAATAGGCTTGTCGGGTGTAAAGGCTGGGCAAATCGGGATGGATTGTTTGCGCCTGTTTGTACGCTGCCAATGCCTGTTGCCATTGCCGTTGTTGCAAATACAGATCCCCTTCTCCAATCCATGCGCTGACGAAATCGGGATAATCCTTTTGCAGCCTTTTGAATGTTTGCAGCGTTCCTTTCGGTTGTTTATTTTTCAGTGATTCTAGCGCGTGGAGATATAAAATTTTATCGTCGGCTGACAGTGTCCGGGATTTTTCTTGCGTGGTCGTGGAACGATGCAACAGTGTTGCCGGCGTGTGAGCGCAGGCACTGTGCAGCAGGGTTAATCCCAGCAGAATGCAGGCCGCAGGGCGGCGCCAAAACGAGATCACCGGATTAAAGCGGCACATCAATATCGTTCTCCAGTTTTTCATCTTTGGCGTAACGCGCCGGCAGCAGGGTTCTTAAACGTGCATAACTTTTTTTGACCCAGCGGTCGTAAACGTGTTGTGTGACCAGGTTCGTGCTTTGCTGGTAAAGAGCGATGGCTTTGTCTTCAATGGGCAGGGCTTGTTCTTCGAGAAGAAGTTGATATTGTTCCAGCGCCTCGGTGTTTAAATTCCCAGGGCGTTCGCTGTCGAGCAGGTCTTGGGCAAATTGTCGGTAAAGCTCGGCGCGCTGATAAGAGGCCGCGCTGACAAAACGTGTTTCGCCCATTTCAAGCGTGTCATTGTAAGCGCGCATGGCGATGTCGAGCGCATTTTTTTTTGCCTTGATGCTTTGAGTCAGGGGTTGGCTAAGCCGGATCTTGTCTGCACGTTGGTGATAAATTCGAGCGATTTTGTAGTTACCATAAGCGACCAGATAACGCATGCGCGCAGTGGCTTCAGCGGCTGATGGATGATGGCTTTGCTTCATCGCATTTAACCAGAACAGTTGTTTTTCAATGGCGTGATTTTTGGCGTAGAGCTGGCTGAGTTTGAACTGCGCTTCAAGTAAGGTGTCTATGGGGCGTGGATAGCTTTGGGCATAACGGGTGTAGTTGTTTATGGTCGCTGCAATGTCGGGGGTTTTTTCCTGCAGCAGAGCCGCTTTCCACAGAGCTTGCCGCGCCAGTTCCGGGTCTGATGTGTGATAACGTTGGTTGATGTGTTCCAGTTCCTTGGCCGCTAATGGCCACTGCGCTGTTTTTTCATAGGCCAGTGCCAGTTTGTCTGGCACTGTTTCATTGAGCGGATTGAGGGGGAAACGCATCCTGAAATCGTCAAGCGCCGCAATGGCGGTTGACCATTGCTGTGTTTCAAGATAAATCACGGCGGCTGCAAAATCAGCATCCGGCCGGATCTTGGTCTGCGGTAGTTGCTGACCGATACGGGCGTAATGCTGGGCCGCTGCAATTTTCTGTGCATTATTTTGCGCATTTTTTTGCATTTGCCCGGCCTGTTTATAAATGGCAAGGGCACGATTCTCCTCCAGCGTAACGCGCTTGTTTTTGTCTGTACTTAAATACCAGGCGCGCTCGAAGGCGTGTTCTGCCTGTTGGAATTCTCCGGCATCAAAATAACTGTTGCCAAGAATGATCCAGGCATTCAATTGTGCTGACGCGGTGCTCACGTCAGGCTTGAGCTGTGTTATTTGTTGGGCAACCTTGACCGACTCTAAGTTTTGACCGAGTTGCACCAAGGTATTTAAACTGTTGTTGAGTACAGCCGGTGCGCGTTTGTCATTTGGGTGCTGTGTATAGAATTGTGCTGCTGCTGCGGTTTTTAGTTGTAGTAACGGCGCTCTTTCGGCTGAATCCATGGGCAGGGTGGCCACCTGTTTTTCGTAAATAAGCACAGTCGCATAGCGGCTATCGGCGGCATCCTTGGGTGTGGTTTGTGTGTTTGTTGCGATCTGTTCAAATTGACGGATTGCGTCTGTGTAAAGATGGGCATTAAGCAGGCTTTCGGCCAGTAATTGACGGGTCAGCAGGCTCTGGGCATCATCGGGAAAGGTGTCGAGTAATAAACGATACCAGTGAGCGGCGCGTTGGTAGTCCTCGCTGTTGCCGCTTGTTTGCGCCACGCGGTGGTAATGGGTGCTGAGAGTTGTCAGATGTGTTTTGAGTTCGGTATTGAGCGCGTCTGCCGTTTTCTGTTGTTCGGGGCTTGATTCAGCCGCGTGATACTGCGACCAGAAGGGACTGTGCATGCCGAAATAAGTGATGTAACGTTCGGTGGCGGCGAGGGCCAGGCTGTCAAAACCACCCGAACGCAGTGCGTTGATGGCTGCCGTCTGGAAAGCAGGCGCATGGGCGTCCAGCGGATGAGTGTTAACAAAGTGTTCCAGGGTGGAGGCGGCATCGTTGTAACGTTCTTGCTGCAAATAATGCCGGCTCAGCGATTCATAAATTTTGTATTCGTAAAAACGCTTACCGTGTGTATTAAAAAATACTTCAATGGATTGGGCTCCGTCCAGATGTGCGAAGCTCAGACTGGCGGCGCGATAGGTGTCGCTCAACAACGCGTGTTGTACTGAGCTGGGGGTATTCCCGCTGACAAAGGAATTCTCCAAGTGCTCAAGCAAGGTTAAAAATGCCGGCAAGGCAGTGGAATAGTTATTTGATTTGTAGTGACTCCAGCCCAGTTTATAAAGTGATTGCTCGTAAAAGCGCGGGTCATTATTACGAGCCAACACCTTACGATAGGCCTCGGCGGCGGTATGAAAGTGTTTGGCACTAAAAAAGTATTCTGCACGGCGAAATTGCGCTTCGGTAACATAGGGGCTGGCTGGATACCTGGTGATAAGCTGATCCAGCGCCTTTTGCATTTGCTCCGTTTGCCCCATCAACTCGTAGAGCCGGGCTAGCTGGTAATAAATTTCGGCTTTGTTTTTTTCAGTGGAATGATCCTTGAGCATGTTTTCGTAGAGCGTCGCCGCTTGTTGCAAGTTTTGTATTGTTTGTGGTGAAGGTGTCTGTTCGGCCAGATCTTCTTCAGTGCTCAGCACAGTCAGATCAGCAATACGACGCTGAATAGCTTGTCGTGTTTGGGAATCCTGGGTGTCATTAAGCAGGTGCTGATAACGTATCAAGGTATTTTGTGTTGAATCTGGCGCTATTGTTGATGTTTGCAGCGACACGCTTTTCTTTTCAATATCGGCAAGTTTGGGTGCAGACATGGGGCGAGTTTCCATGCACGCACAGAGCGTTGTTAATGTCAGCACGAGCAGTAGTGTCAGCGATCGTGGCTGGCCTGGCACACATGATTTAGTCAGATGCTGGCTCATTCATTAACACTTTTGTGTAGGGGCAGGGTCTTGTCCTGCAGACGCGCCATTGCCAGTGCAGTGAGGCTCAGGAGTTTATCAAGCGCCTGTTTTTTTGTGTCCAGTTCGCGCAGGGCAAGTGTTTGTAATGTTTGTTTTTGCTGTTGCTTGAGCGTTTCAACGGTTTGCAATAACTGCTCAAACTCACGGGCAAGCAAGGCGCTGCGTTGGGCGTAATCGTGCATATTTCTGTTTAAAAGAGATTCGCGTGCCTGAGCGACTCTGCGCTGGTTTTGCGCCAGATCCATTTGCATGATTTGTGTGTCCTGGCGCGTGCGGTTCAGTGCTGACAGGCGAGCGGGACCGGCATATTCTATCGACCAGTTAATTGCGTTTTGCAATAAGGCTGTTTTGTTTTTAAGGCGTAAAATCTCGACTGCGTGGGGGCCTTGTTGTGGCAGGTGTTGCAGTTCGGTATGAATATGTTCCAGCTTTTGCAATGCTGCTTTTTCTGTGGCTGTGGCTAATTGCACATTTTTATCATCCAGTGTGGAAATGAGGCTATCCAAGGGACGTGTTTGTGCATGAGCCGCTTCGCTGAGTGCGAGTAAACGATCGCTTTGTTGATTTAGCTGTTGTTGTCGATGAGGCGTGTTGCTGATGATTTCATCACAGGCAAGCAAACGTGTGTGCTCTGTGAGCAATGCACGTTTTAACTCTTCTGTTTGCCGGTAGCGTAGATAAGTTTGGTGAAAATCATTGGAAGCAAAACGCTGGTAGAGATACGCGGCGCCGGTGTCGGGTAGGCGTAGATCAGCAGAATTTACCGCATGACTATATTCTTTGGGACTGTCTATTTGGGCTTGAGGGGTGAGTTCGTCCAGCCAGTCATGGTGACTTAGGTAGACTCGCGTCTGATCCAGGCTCTTGAGTTGCTCGTTATAACGCTTTAGCGCCTGTTGGTAGCCCTTGAGCGCCTGCTGCTGGGCGTGCAGGGTTTCATACTGCGCTGGAATCAGCAACAAGGCGTGTTGTACCAGAGGGTCACTGGCATTTTTGTTTGCCAATTCCAACCAGACTTGCAGGGCTGATTCAGGCTGTCCCAGTTGCTGGTGGCTCCAGCCCAGGCCCAATAACGCGGCGTTCGCCTGGGTGCCTTGCAAGCGAACATTACGAAACACCTCGCGTGCTTTGTCAGCTTGCTGCCTGTTGAGGTAGAACTGTCCCAAGGTAACAGCAATGCGGTCACGTAATTCCAGCGCTTCATCGCTAGTGGCTGGTTGTGAGAATGAATTATTCAGACTGCGTTCGGCGTCTTGTTCTTTTTTGGCCTTGAGTTGCGAGAGGGCCAGGTTGTATTGCATATAGGGGTATAAAGGATAGTGCACTGAAATTTGTTTAAAGGCGTGAATGCTTTGCAGATACTGCGCCTGATTAAAATAATACACAGCGAGTAAATGATTTTTTTTGTCTTGTTGACGGGCTGATAACACCGGCGATAAATGCAATAAGGTCTTTTCCATGGCAATGCCCTGGTTGCGTTGCGCCCGAGCGTCTGCAAGTGCAAGCAACAGATCATTATCAATGTCCGGCAGCCAGGTACGCTGGTTTTTAGGGCGAACCAGTTGTTTTTCTGCTTCGTCTGGAACGCCCAAAGCTAACCACGATGCGGCAAGCACGCGCTGCTTTTCGTACTGTTTTTGTCCATAGTCGCCCGATGGTTCTTGCACCAGGGCGAGTGTAGCAGTGGTGAAAAAGTCGTTTTGATAGTAATGGAACAGCAGGTTTTTGTAGGCGAGTTCTGCGGGCATCGCTTGGGTAGTGACAGCGCGTGCCAAAGCAGACTGTAGAGGCATGAAACTCAGGCTGGTCACTATTAAGGCCATGAGCAAGGCCATGAGTCGCTTTCGCTGTCTATTGCAAGGGGCTCGGTTCGCAAAAAAACAATGCCCGGACAAAATGGTGACCCGCATCAAACGCACGTCCTAGGGCCAGACATGGTAGAGGAAAGTGGGTTGTTTTTTGTTTGAATCCGCGTCAATGATCAGTTCAACATAGAGGGTGCCTGTGGATTTCTTAAAGTCGAGTTCAGCGGCTTTGCGGTAGGGGCGACCGTCCGGGCCGCGACCAATGAAGGTCATCAAAAGATGGTGTTTACCTTGCGACAAACTGCCGTTATAGAGATTGTGGCTTGCGCCGCGAGTTAAGGCATCAAGCTCGCGATCGGTGTATAAATGAGACGCGACTTTTGAGTCGTCGAGAATCACCTTGACGCTGTCGAGTGCAAAAAGCGAGGGTGCTTTTATTGATAGAAACAGCGCAACTTGAGTGCCATTGGGGAACAGCAAATCTGTTTCCAGCTGTTGCAAGTCGCGCTTGAGTTCAATCAGCTTTTTCTGAGCCAGCTCAAGGTCATTCTGCAGTGCGGGTTGATCAGACGAAGGTGTCGAATCTGCAGCCAGCAAGGGCACGCTATGTGTTAACAGCCCAAACAGAACAAAAACGATGAACAGGGAAAAAGGGTAAAACGGACGTGAGTGAGTAATTCGAGGCATGCGCGGGTCTTGTGGTTTTTTGTTCTTGTGGGTGGTCAGGCCAGTATGCCAGTGCGGCAGAGCTCAGTATGTTACAGTAATGTAACACTGCAAGACATTGGCCTTGAAACTGAAAAGTTTTTCATCATTGCCAATTTGGCTGTAATTATCAAAATCATAAAAAATCATGGCATAAGCCAGATGACCGTAAACTTTTTCGGCATAGGGCGTAAACCAGTGACTCAAGTCGAGGCGGGCATTCATGCCCAGCTCAATGTCATTAAAACGGCTGAGATTTTTATCATGCGTAAGATAGGTGCTCGCGGTTGTAGCATTGTTGGCATAAAACGATGCTTCATCTTGACGATGAAAACGCAGATGCGAGTCGAGATGCCAGAACGGATTTCTTAACGGTGCCGCGTAATTTAGCGTCAGGGTGTGGGCATGGATGTTCCAGTCATCCATAAAATAGCGGTAATGCACCGTGGCCACTGTTTGACGGTTGATATACTGAAGCAAAGCAACTGAAAAAGCGTGGCTGTTACGTGTGGATGGATAGGTGGCGATAATGGGTGCGCCGTTGAGCAAAGCGCTGAGGTAAGGATTGCCGAGTGCGCCGCCGGCGTCGCTGCTGAATTCATAATTAAACTGACTGGTCCAGCGTCGGCTTAATACCTGCGCCAGGCCAAAACGCACATTGTGATGGTCAATATCTTCGCGCAGATCACTGCCATAAGGTTCAAGTGTATCCCAGCCTCGCGAGTAACCCATGGACACCGTGTTGAGTCCACTGTCGCCCTCCTGAAACATATCAAGGCTTAAACGGGTGGCCTCATAGTCGGGTTTGCTGCTGCCCGATACGGATACTTTTATCAAACTCGCTTCGCGTAAGTAATTGCCGTGAAGCGCCAGTGTCTCTTGTGTTTCGCGGTAAGGTTTGGCCGAGGCCGCAGTTTCAAACGAATTGTCATACAGCGTGTCGTACTGATAATCAGCAGCAAAAGAAAGGTGTGGATCCGGGCTTTGGCGTATGGAAAGGCGCGAACCCTCTACCGAAGTGTTGTTGCCAGAATAGCTGTGATAGGCCAGTGAACTTTGATTTTCAGGCAGTTCAAGTGCGTGCACGATTGAAACGCTCCACCCGCAAAGGCATAGAGTGACCCAACGTTTTGTTGCACAGACGTGGTGTTTGTTAAAGAAAAACTGCACGTTAATGATGCTCCGTGTCTATTGTTGCACCACGGGCAGCTTCATTGTTTTGATGAATCTGATCAAGCCAATGATCGTTTTGAATATCACGGCCCAGATGATAGTCAGGATCGGCGCGAAAATCCTGTTCATAAGGGGCTAGCCACACCGGCATGTCCGGAGGTGTGGTGCAGGCGCTTAAAGCCCCCAGACTGAGGCAAAGGAGTAAACGTTTTCTCATTTTTTCAGTAAAACGCGCAGTTCTTTTTCGTAGACGGGCAGAATACTTTCTTTGAATCCCTGGTGAATGTGTTTAACAACACCCTTTCGGTCAATGATGAAGGTGGTAGGCATGGCCTTGATTCGATACAGTTGATTGACTTCAAGATCTGGGTCAAAGAAGAGCGGTATGTCTAATTTAAGTTCTTTGGAAAACTGCGTGATGTCCTCCAATCGGTTATCAGCGCTGACAGCCAGCACGACGATGTTGCCACGGCCCAGTTTTTTTTGCAGAGACTGAAAGTGCGGGAGTTCAATACGGCAGGGGCTGCACCAACTGGCCCAGAATGTGAGCAGGACCACTTTGCCTCGGTATTCCTCCAGGCGGACATTTTTACCGGAAAGGTCTTTGAGCGTGAAGTCGGGGGCTGGACTGCCCAGAGTGACTGGTTTGAAGTTTCGGTCAAATACATTGGCGCTGGCATTGGCGCTGCAAAACAGTAGCAGGACAAGTATGAACAGGTGACGCTGCAAGTTAGGCAAGAATGTGTTGCGAATGGTCATGGTCAATCGGATCCTTGATAAGTAAATAAAGGTAGTGTTTAAAAATGTACAGCCAGACCAAAGCTGGGTTCGGGAGTATGAGATATTTTTGAATTTTCGAACAGGGTGTCTTTTAGAACATGGTCAACAAGCATTAATCGGCAGGAAAAATAGTCATTCGCTTGCACACTGACGCCGGCCCCTATCTGGCCACTGGGATGTGCCTGACCGGAAAAACGCGTGTTTCCCAGTCCACTTGACAACCAGGCCTGTGTGCGCCAGAAGCGCTGCGCAAAAATGTAGTCGCCACGCAATGCGGTATAGGCCAAGGAGACGCGATAGTAAGACAAGGCGCCGTTCTGATTGCGTTCATTTGTTTGTTGGTTTTGGGTTTCACCCCAGGCGCTTTCAATGAACAAACGATTGCTCAGCAGGTAGTTCAGATACAAACCTCTGACCGGTGCGCTTGAGCGTCCTTTACCCGAGGCGGCATAGACCCCGGTAAAAACACCGGCTTGCATATCGTTGTGATGCAGACCTTGCCCCATGCGCTGTTGCAAGGCGTGTACAGAGACTTGTTCCGGACGGAAGGCCAAACCCAGCGTGTAGGCCTGAAGTGAACTCCGGTTCGAATTGTCTGCACCGGTATTACTCATAGGGGTGTTATTCACTTTGGTGCTGTAGTTGGAGGCATCCAAACGCACAAGCAGCTGTGATGACAAGGGATAATCAGCGCCGAATCCCGCAGTAACAAAGGAGGCATTGTCCTTGTTGGCCATTTGTTCCGTCCAAACAGCCGGATGAAAAAAACGGCCCATGCCCAGCCGGAAGTAGGGGTTGAATGTATAAGGCAAGGAAGGGTAATAACGTAGACTGGTTTCGATAAACTGGCTGTCGGCGCTGCTGTTTATGATGTCACCGCCGGTGAGTGCCAGTGAAAAATGCGGTGACATTGTCCGACTGAGCGTCATCTGGTAGAGCGTGTCATGCTCAAAATCACCCGCGCTCACACTTAACTCAAACGGGGTAGGAGGCATTGGGCTGGCGACAGGACGAGCGCTGTTTGCAGTGTTTGTCTGTTGCGGGGGTGAAAAACGCACCTGCTTGAGCAAGTGAGAGCTTTCGACCCAGCCCCATGTGCCATCAGGTGCCTGAATTTTAACCCAGTCGGCCTCGGTTTTGAGCAGTAGGATACGTTCCTCTTTTTCGACAATATAAAAGGCCGGAAATGTCTGGTCTGGACCTGTATGGAGATCGATATAAGGCGCGTCGACCCATGCCGGACCGGGCCCTGGAAACGCCCATATCGATCGGAGGTATTCGCCTTGTTTTTGTAAATAGGCATCGCTCCAGTGTCCCAGCGCAAAAAAGAAAGCGCCGGAGTCTGCATTTTTTTTGTCTTTGTTCGTCTCGAACCAGTCGTCGGTGTTTTTTGCTGCCCCTGAAGGTGGTTTGGCAAAGGGGTTAATAAAATCCAGAAATGCAGGCATCTGGGTAGAGGATGTCTCTTCAGCAGCCGAAGCCGCCCGCGCAGTGTTTGCCGTGATTAGCACGAGCACGGCAACTATATGAAAAATGTGCAGTAATAAAGTGTGGGCCATAAAAGTACGCGTGCATCCCTCAGCAGGATGGTCAGGGCAAAACAGCAAAATGATTATCAAAGGCCGCGTAGTGTATCATCAAGAAATGCCTGGCTCGACGTAGACAAGCACCGGTCGAGAATTAAATACGAGAAAATAAAGCGGCTAATCATGAACATTGTATGCGATGAAAATATTCCCCTGGCAGATCACTATTTTGCTTCACTCGGGGAGATTACGTATTATCCGGGGCGTCATATCACAGCACAGTGTGTGCGTGATGCCGATGTCTTGTTGGTGCGTTCGGTGACAACGGTGAATGCCGCGCTCTTGCACGGCAGTCGTGTACGTTTTGTTGGCACCGCCACTATTGGTGAGGACCATATCGACAAAGACTATCTTGCAGAGGCCGGAATTGTTTTTGCCAATGCACCGGGTTGTAACGCTAATTCGGTGGCTGAGTACGTGTTGGCCGCATTGTTTGACTGGTGGTTGAATCCTTCAATTATTAAATCAGCGAGCGCTTTACAGCACTTGCGTATTGCCATCGTTGGTCTGGGAAATGTTGGTTCGCGTGTCAAAACGCTGTGTGAACACTTGCAAATTTCCACCGTGTGTTACGACCCGTTTAAAGCGTCGGACACAGCCATCCCTTTTGATGAAATCTGTAATGCCGACGTGATTACATTTCACACGCCACTGACAAAATCGGGCGCTTATCCTACGCATCATCTTGCTGATCAGCGTTTTTTGTCTTCCTTGAAACCGGGTACCTTGTTGATCAATAGCGGTCGCGGTGCCGTGTTTGATAATGCTGCTTTGTTGCAGCGCTTGACCACGCACACTGATTTAAGCGCGGTCTTGGATGTGTGGGAAGGTGAGCCACAGCCTGAGGCGTTGTTGATTCAAGCCTGTTATCTATCGACACCGCATATTGCCGGTTACAGTTATGACGGCAAAATCAAAGGCACCCAGATGTTATTTCAGTCGTTACGAGATTTTCTCGGCCAGTCGCTGCCGGAGCCGGCAGCAGCACCGGTGCCCTTGATTCAATGCAAACCGTCGGAGCAACTCGTGGGTGATGCATTAATCAATGCGTGTATACAACAGGCCTACGCGATCAGGCGTGATGATGATGCTTTAAAACAAGCAGCGCGTCAGGCGCAGAGTACGGTACAACTCGGGCAGGACTTTGATCGCTTGCGCAAATATTACCCGCAACGTCGCGAGTTTGGTGCGTACCAACTTGTTTTACCACCCAGGGCAAAGACAGAGGCGGTTTTGTTGGAACGTATGGGGTTTAAACTGGTTCAGATCAAAGATCAAACGCTGAAAGCGTAAATTCTGCACCTCAAAGCGCTTATTTCATAGCTAAGAAAGAGCGCTTAAATCAGACGCAAATGCACTGGTTTTGCGTGAAAAGCAGGGTTGTGCAACATGGCGCCAATCTGGAAAGTATGATCCTCCAGACGCTGGCATGCGCGCTGTACCATATATTCAGTGATAGGAATTTCTTTGCCCTCATTGGTGACGAGAGCGCTGCCATTGGGTAGCACAGTGGATGGCACAAGACGAAAATTGAACGATTGACGCATAGTGTACCCCGGTAAGGAGACGGCTCAACTACTGGTTAAGATAGTGACGACTTGGGCATGGCTGGATGTGCGCAGGCCAAGTTCGTTAATACTACGTTAATGTTCAGTGTAGCTTCAATAGCAATGAGTAGAAGTTTTTTTTGGTGCTAAAAATACGATGCACGTGATAATAATTGTTATAAATGACAATCGCACTATGTAATTCACCTCTATTTAGTTATGAGTCCAATGGCTATGTTTCTATGAGTCCAATGACTATGTTTCTATGAGTCCAATGACTATGTTTCTATGAGTCCAATGACTGATTTTCTATGAGTTCAATGCTTATGTTTCGTTTGGGTTTAATTATTAATCCATTGGCCGGTGTGGGCGGATCGGTGGCGCTGAAGGGCAGTGATGGTGCCGACACCGTGGCAACAGCCTTTGATCTAGGCGCTATTGCGATGGCAGAAGAGCGCTGTGCGCAAGCCCTGACACTACTTGAGCCTTTTAAAGCACAGATGGTGATTGTAACGGTTGCCGGTGTTATGGGTGGCAATCTGGCCGCTGCCCTGGGTTTTTCGAATCGCCTTTTGCCTGATGTTGTACCCTTAACTGCGACCACGGCGGATGATACCCGGGCAGCCGCCAAAGCCTTATGCACACATGGGCTTGATTTGTTACTGTTTGTAGGGGGGGATGGCACCGCGCGGGATATTTACGCGGCCGTGGGGCTTGGGCCCGTGGTACTGGGTGTGCCTGCCGGGGTCAAGATGCAATCGGGCGTTTATGCCAATTCACCGCAAGCGGCGGGTCGTTTGGTGAGTCTCCTGATTCAGGGTGCCTTGTTATCATTGATTGATGCTGAAGTGAGGGATATCGACGAAGAGGCCTACCGGCAGGGCAAGGTGCGTTCGCGGTATTTCGGTCAATTACGTGTGCCTGCAGATGTGCGCTATTTGCAACAGGTAAAGTGTGGCGGCCTTGAGTGCGAAGCATTGGTGCTTGATGAAATTGCCGCAGACATCATGGCTTCCATGGATAAACACGGTCTTTATATTATCGGCGCAGGTACAACGACGCAGGCTATCAAACGGGCCATGGGTATTAAAGGCACCTTGCTGGGTGTTGATCTGGTGTTGAATGGCGAGCTGTTTAAAGCGGATGCCACCGAGCAGGAAATTCTGGCGGCCTTGTCTGTGCTGCCGGTTGGGAAAACGGCTACGTTGATTATTACCTTGATCGGGGGGCAAGGGCACCTGTTTGGTCGGGGTAATCAACAGTTAAGCCCGGCCGTGATACGTGTTATTGGGCGTGATCATATTTGGGTGGTTGCGAGTAAAAATAAACTCAACATGCTAAATGGCCGGCCCATTCTTCTGGATACCGGGGATCAGGCGCTTAACCATCAATTATCGGGTTATATGCGGGTGATCACCGGATATGAGGACTATGTGATTTATCCTGTCAGCGATGGTCTGAATTGATGCTCCATAAGCAGACTTTTAATACCAGCCATAATCTTCGCCAATAAATTCGTAGAGTTGCTGATTCAGCGGTGCAAAGAATGTGCTTAGGGCGGCGCGGGTGTCGTCACTCATGGCGCCGGGCGGGCCGGCATTGCCCACAGGCGGTGGCACGGGTTCGTACTCCGGTAATTCAAAGAAACGGTACACCGATTTGGCGACATTGACCGAATCGCTAAAAAAGTGATCAGCATTAATCAGCAGAATATTTTCTTTTTTGAAGCACTGATACAAACACTTTAAAAAAGGCAGATAAATACTGTGCTGAATATAGCCCCCGCAACCGGCGCCCGCGAGGGTGATGCCTGTGGTTGCATGTTGGGTGCTGGCGTCGAGTTCCATTTTAATCAAGTCATCAAAACCGGGAAAATCAGCCCATAACTTGTCTTTTTTCAGTTTGTTTAAAAAGACCTGATCCCAGCGCCAGTGAGAAAAAGTTCTGTCTATGGGATTGCGCATGATCATCACCACCTTGCCATTAGCATTAACATTTCGTGCTAACAAGGGAAAGAGCAGTGAAGGAACTACCGGGGAACAATAGGCAGTTCGGGCGAGCTGATATTTTTCTTCAATGGCTTGTTTTTGTTTGCGCGTAGGAAACTGTGCTTCAAGCAGCCGCGACAATGGGGCTTCACGCATGCCGATTTCCTTGGCCAGCGGCAAAACCATGCAGGGGTGCTGCATAATATAGTCAGCAAGTTGGGTGGTGCCTGAGCGCACAGCCCCAATGCTGAAAAAGTCGGGTGTTACCCGGTTTTTGTTATTCAGGGAGCGAATGGCGGTTCGCCACAAAGGCGCTTGCATAAAGTAGTAGGGTTGAAATTGACGGCGCATATGAATGCCCAGCTTTTTGAAACCACTGGCCTCGGTATAGGCCATGTCAATTTCTGCCGCGTGCTGGATGATACGCAATTTTTCGGGGTCGGGTTTTAAGTCGGAGACTTTTGATTCGTTCATGCTCATGTCTTTGTGAGAGTGATTAGAGGGGCTTCTGTTATTGTCGCTCATCAGGGCATTTTCTGCCGAAAGAACACTTCCAGTTTTAGCGTTAGTGATGTTCGTGCGTCATAATTAAATTCTCTGGGATAGTTCACTTCAGGAATAATGTTAAAGTAAAGCCAGTCTTTATAGATCAGCTGGCGGTAATGGGCAGACAAGAAATATGAGTTGACCACGGTATAGGAGGCGCTTTCTTCAAAAACTCCGAATGTGTATACCACTCCTTTCTGAGGCCCAAGTTGCTGCAGGAGATTGAGTGTTTGTACGGCCTCCAGAGTGTCACGTTCCTGCGTCCAGGCAATATCCGTTTTGCCTTCAAACAGCAGCATGTCATTGATGCTTCGTTGCAAAGCCAGTGTATTAATAGCCTTGTAACCGCCCGAATGAAAGTAGGCGACGCGAAAGCGGTAGGGGACATTCCATGAATTACCCAGTGTCCAATCACGTTCAGCATCAAAACGCACAAAGGGATCAAAAACACCCCTAATGCCAATACGTGCTTTAGTATCCCAGTGCGTGTCTAATTTTTTTACGCGTTGAAAAAATGCGGATACTGAATCCACTTCAGCTTGATTACCAATAAGACTGGGACGGTTCTTGTCACTGAGAGATTCCTGTTCTTCTGGATTGTTTTCAATGACCAGCTTGTATTTTTCTTCAGTGGACGGTAAATCCAGGCGAAATTTTATATCGGTTTCATCCACATAGTTCCCACCTTCGCCCCATTGTCCACCCAGGGTCAGTCGGACATAACTTTCGTTGATATGGGCGAGGTTGTTGGGACCGGCAAAAAAAGTATCCATGTTTCTGGCAAATTGATCAACCTGGCCGCTCCATGCATCCCGGGTGTCAGACAATTGATAGGCTCTTTTTTGCCAGGCAGGTACGGGTTCTGCAATGCATTGACTCTTTTCGGGGTTGGGCGATATTGAAATCGCATGCGTATTGTCTTTATCGATTGACGAGGCGAATGCCCCGGAAGCGATCACGAAAAATAGCCACAATATACTCTGTCGCAGCAGACGGATGCCTAACCTGCGCAGTCTGCCTGAAGATTTTTTGCTTTTGGCTGATAGGCCGTTTCCCTGCATAGGTCTGAAGGTGGAATCCTTGTCATAAGGGAATAATGTGGGGTGCTTTTCGATCAGGCTGGAAAAATGTACTACTATGTACCCATGCGTATATAACATCAGGATCAAATGTAAAGTGTAGATTAAGACCTGTGGAAATTCGCTATTCCCAGGAAATAGTTATAACCGATCTCATGAAAAAAGCAATTTAGAGTGTAGTAGAGTATATGGATATCAGTCATTTGTCTGAAAAAGAACTTATTGAGTTGAATCGCCGTATTATTGAGCGATTAAAACAGTTGGAAATTCTTAAGCATCAGGAAGGTGGATCCGAATGGAGTTTGGGTGAGCGGGTGTGTTTTGAGCCGGCGACCGGCACCGTGATTACAGGCACATTGGTCAAGTTTAATTCCAAGACGGTTTGCGTATTGACCGATCAAGGTGAAAAGTGGAATGTCTCACCTCGTTTTTTGGTTAAACTGCGCCCCTCTAGAGAACGGCATAAAAAAGGGAATATTATCCAGCTTCCCTCGTAACAAGCCCTGTGTTGTCTGTCATGTTATCCTTGCTACCTTGAGTATGTTAATGCGCTTTGGTTTGCACACTGTCTGATTTTTAGCTGAGTTACACCGAATAGGTGTCACATCTTGATGTGCAGACTGCGCGCGTGAGTTAAGTCCCCTGAACGAAGATAAACTATGACTGATCTTGCAAGTATTGAACACGTTTCCCTGAAAGAGTACACGGAAAAAGCCTATCTCGATTATTCCATGTATGTCATTTTGGACAGAGCCCTGCCGCATATTGGTGATGGTCTCAAACCGGTACAACGGCGCATTATTTATGCGATGTCCGAACTGGGGCTGAAGGCCTCCGCCAAATTCAAAAAATCGGCGCGCACAGTGGGTGATGTGCTGGGTAAGTTTCATCCGCACGGCGATGCGGCGTGTTACGAAGCCATGGTGTTAATGGCGCAATCTTTTTCCTACCGTTATCCTTTGATCGAAGGTCAGGGTAACTGGGGTTCACCGGATGATCCAAAATCCTTTGCCGCCATGCGTTACACCGAAGCGCGGCTGTCTGCGTTTGCTGATTTATTATTGCGCTCACTGGGTGAAGGCACCGTTGACTGGCAGGCCAATTTTGATGGCACCCTGGAAGAGCCCCGGCTTTTGCCAGCACGTTTGCCGACCATTTTATTGAATGGTGCCAGTGGTATCGCCGTGGGCATGTCAACCGATATTCCTTCGCATAATGTGCGTGAAATCGGTTTGGCCACGATGCATTTGTTAAACAATCCCGGTGCATCGTTAGATGATTTATGTGAATTTGTGCTGGGCCCCGATTTTCCAACAGAAGCGGAAATTATTACGCCCCGGCACGAAATGATCCAGATGTATGCCACTGGCCGTGGCAGCATCAAAATGCGGGCCGTGTATGAAAAAGAAGATGACGAAATTGTCATTACAGCCCTGCCGTATCAAACCTCGGGCGCCAAGGTGCTGGAGCAAATCGCACAGCAGATGCAGGCAAAAAAATTACCCATGGTGCTTGATCTGCGCGATGAATCTGATCATGAGAATCCAACCCGTCTGGTGATTGTGCCGCGTTCCAGCCGCATTGATATTGAAGCGCTGATGAATCATCTTTTTGCCACCACCGAGCTTGAGCGCAGTTATCGGGTTAATCTGAATATGATCGGTCTGGACGGCCGGCCTCAGGTGAAAAATCTGGTCGGTATTTTGAGTGAGTGGCTTGAATTCCGCATGATTACCCTGCGGCGGCGCTTGCAATACCGTCTTGATAAGGTGCTGGAACGCTTACATGTGCTCGATGGTTTGCTGATTGCTTTTCTTAATATTGACGAAGTCATTGCTATCATTCGCAATGAAGACGACCCAAAAAACGTGTTAATGGAGCGTTTTGCGCTCTCTTCGATTCAGGCCGATGCCATTCTTGACCTGAAGTTAAGGCACTTGGCCAAACTTGAAGAAATGCGTATTCGGGGCGAACAGGATGCGCTAGCGAATGAACGCGATACGCTTGAAAAAACGCTTGGCTCTAATGCCCGCCTGAAAAAACTGATTGCCACCGAAGTTGAAGCCGATATCGAAAGCTATGGCGATGAACGCCGCTCGCCCATTGTCTCGCGCACAGAAGCAAAGGCTCTGGATGAAACCCAACTGATTTCATCCGAGCCGGTGATGATTGTGTTGTCGGAAA
>Ga0209841_1000120_pt1 | contig 18402 bp, 20 predicted proteins | sample GWRWT4_30Apr14_FD_187185 | JGI IMG/M metagenome (GOLD analysis project Ga0209841, IMG submission 187185) | Sand microcosm microbial communities from a hyporheic zone in Columbia River, Washington, USA - GW-RW T4_30-Apr-14 (SPAdes) (version 2) | ecosystem: Engineered > Artificial ecosystem > Sand...
GGCGCGCGATGCCACCACGGCGCGGGTGCCGGAGAAAAACTGGAGCGGCAGCCTGCCGGAAGCCGATATCTATGTGGACGCGCTGTTTGGGACCGGTCTCAACAAGCCCTTGACCGGTGATTTCGCCGCCGTGATTGCGGCACTGAACCGCAGTGGCAAGCCGGTATTGGCGCTGGATCTGCCCTCGGGTCTGCAGGCGGACACGGGTGCCGAGCTGGGCGAAGCCGTACAGGCCGCCGCCACCATCAGCTTTATCGGTCTCAAGCCGGGTCTGCTGACCGGGCGCGGCCCCGCCCTGACCGGCTCCCTTTCCTTTGATGATCTTGGCGCCCCTTCCAGCATTTATGAAAACCAGCCGCCCCTGGCGCGCTGCCTGTCGGCCCTTGATTTACAGCAGCTGGGCCGGCGCGAGCGTGATGCCCATAAAGGCCGGCACGGCCATGTGCTGGTGGTGGGTGGCGATCACGGCATGGCCGGTGCAGTCGCCCTGACGGCTGAAGCGGCCTTGCGTGCCGGTGCCGGGCTGGTCTCGGTGGCGACGCGTCCCGAGCACACCATGATGCTGACATCCCGTTGTCCGGAGCTGATGTGCCACGGCATTCGCACGGCAGCAGACCTGACTCCCCTGCTGGCCCGGGCAAGTGTGGTGGTGCTGGGTCCGGGTCTCGGCCAGGGCGAGTGGGGCAGTGCACTCTTCGGTGCGGTACTCGACAGCGGCCTGCCGCTGGTGGTGGATGCCGATGCTCTGAACCTGCTGGCGACCATGCCGGAGCAGCGAGGCAACTGGGTGCTGACACCGCATCCCGGGGAAGCGGCACGCCTGCTGGGCACGACCGTGGCGGCAATTCAGGCAGATCGTTTTAGCGCCATTCGCGAGCTGAAAAAGCGCTATGGCGGTAGTGTGGTGCTCAAGGGCGTGGGCAGTCTGGTGCTGGATGATGCGGGCCTGGCGTTGTGCCCTTACGGCAATCCCGGCATGGCCGTAGCGGGCATGGGTGACGTGCTGGCCGGTGTGGCGGGGGCTTTGCTTGCGCAGGGCCAGTCACAGGCAGCAGCCCTGTCGGTGCTGGTGCATGCGCTGGCGGGTGACCGGGCGGCAATGGAAGGGGGCGAGCGCGGTTTGCGGGCCAGCGACCTGTTTTCCTTTGTGCACCAGTGCGTGAATCCGTGAGCGAGCTGCTTCGCGTTGCCGCGAATGCCGATGCACAGGAGACGCTTGGGCGGGAACTGGCGGCGGCCTTGCACGGGCGCGGTACGGTGTATTTGCAGGGCGATCTTGGTGCCGGCAAAACCACGCTCACGCGCGGCATTCTGCGCGGCTATGGCCATGAGGGTGCCGTGAAAAGTCCGACCTACACGCTGGTCGAACCGTACGAGCTGGCGGATGTCACGGTGTATCACTTTGACCTTTACCGTCTCACCGATCCGGAAGAGCTGGAGCTGCTCGGTATTCGCGATTACTGCCGTCCCGATACCTTGGCAGTGATCGAATGGCCCGAGCGGGGGCAGCCGCTTTTGCCACCGGCAGACCTTGTCATTACCATTCGTGCCGGCAGTGACACGGGTCAGGACGGACGCGAGCTGGTATTTGCCGCACACAATGAATTTGGCGAGTCCGTGCTGGCTGCACTGGCGTTGCCCAGAGGGTGAATGTGCGATTTTTCCTGAAGGTTTTGTGCGTACTACTGGCCGGCTTTTTGACGGCACAGGCGCTGGCGACCGAAATTACGGCATTGCGTTCCTGGCGTGCGCCGGACAATACCCGTGTCGTGCTGGATCTGACGGGCCCGGTGAAATATCGCCTGAGTGCGGACAGCACTCCGGCGCGCCTCATTGTCGAGATTGATGAGGTGCAGTTGCAGGGTCCGCTCGGCATGCCCACGGTCACCGGGCCGCTGAAATCATTGCGCTTTGAAAAAGCCGGCAGCGGGCAGCGCCTTGTCATCGACACCACGCTGGAACTGACGCCGAAAATATTCCAGCTGCCGCCCAATGAAAAATACAGCCAGCGTCTGGTGCTGGATCTCTATGACAAACCGGCACCCACGGTGCCGGTACTGGCGACAGCCGCCCTGCCGGAAAAACCGCTGCCCGATGGCAGCAAACTGCCTGTGCTGAAACCGGCCTTGCCGGAAGCCGGGGCGACAACAGCAAGTGCAGCTGCTGCAGCGCGCATACTCAGCGGTGAATCGTCGGCTATCGTCACGACTCCTGCCCCTGAAAAATCGGCGTCTGAAAAGCCCGTCGCTGAAAAACCGGCGCCGACATTACCGCCGACACCGCAGCCGGCAGAAAAGCCTGCCGAAAAAACGGCAGGAAAAACCGGCGCTGAGAAAATTTCCGAGCCAGCTGTGCTCAGGACTATCGAGCCACCCCAGGAAAAATTCGATGCCAAGCGTTACCGCAATATTGTGGTGGCGATCGATCCCGGTCATGGTGGTGAAGATCCCGGTGCCAGCGGCCTGAAAGGCACCCATGAAAAAAACGTCACGCTGGCGATTGCGCGCGAGCTTGAAGCTCTCCTGCAAGCCGAGCCCGGCATTACGCCGGTGCTGACACGAACCGGTGATTACTTCATTCCCTTGCAGGAGCGTCGCCGCATTGCGCGTTATCAGCACAAGGCCGACATCTTTGTGTCCATTCATGCCGACGCCGCTGAAAACCGGTCGGCCAAAGGCGCGTCGGTTTTTGCGCTGTCACTGAAGGGAGCGGGTACGGCCACCTCACGGTTTGCACGCATGCTGGCTGAGCGTGAAAACCGCTCCGACCTCATCGGTGGTGCGGCGCTCGAAAAAAATGATGATGTCCTGCGCAATGTGCTGGCCGACATGGTGGTGGCGGGTTCGCTGGAGCACAGCCTGCACATGGGGCGCAATATTCTGGGGAATCTGGATGGCGTGGGCAGTCTGCACAGCAAGAACGTGGAGCAGGCAGGGTTTGCCGTGCTCAAGGAGCCGGGCATGGTGTCGCTGCTGGTGGAGACGGGTTTCATTTCCAATCCCGACGAAGAAGAGCGGCTTAACAGCAAGAGTTATCAGCGGCAACTGGCCAAGGCCGTAGCCGGCGGTGTGCGCCGCTATTGCGTGCAATACCCGGCGCCCGGTACTTATTTTGCCTGGCTTTCGGAAAAGGACAGGGACCGGCCTGTGCTCGCCGCCAGTGCTGCCGGCGCGAAAAAAGGCGCTGATACGGCAAAGCCTTCTGCTGAAAAAGCCGAGACGCCAGCGGCGGTCAAAGCATCGAAAGAGTCCTCACGGTTTGTACGGCACCGTGTGGCGCGCGGTGAAAACCTGACGCGGCTGGCAGCGCAATACCAGGTGTCCATGAGCACTTTGCGTGAAGTGAACCGCCTGCCGGATGACAATGTCAGAATCGGGCAAGTCCTGAAAATTCCTGCCCCCTGATTTCACCGAGTCTTTTATGTCCCGTATCCAGCGCCTTGATATTCGCCTTGCCAACCAGATTGCGGCAGGTGAGGTTGTGGAGCGCCCGGCATCGGTGGTCAAGGAGCTGGTGGAAAATGCACTGGATGCCGGCAGCACCCGCATCGATATCGATATCGAGCAGGGTGGTGTCAAGCTGATACGCGTGCGCGATAATGGCGATGGCATTCACAGCGATGATTTGCCGCTGGCCCTGCTGCGCCACGCCACCAGCAAGATTCACGATCTGGAAGATCTGGAGGCCGTGGCCACTCTGGGGTTTCGCGGCGAAGCACTGGCATCGATTGCGTCGGTGTCACGGCTGACGCTCAGCACCAGTGCCAATGATTCCGGCGTGGGGCACAGCGTCAGCTCTGAAGGGCGTGACATGGAGGCGGTGATTGAAGCGGCCGCTCATGCCCGTGGCACCACGGTGGAAGTGCGCGATCTTTTTTTCAACACACCGGCACGCCGGAAATTCCTGAAAACCGAGCAGACCGAGTTTTCGCATCTGGAAGAAACGGTCAAGCGCCTGGCGCTGGCCAATCCGGATGTGGCCCTGTCGCTGCACCACAATGGTCGCCAGATTCACGGCCTGCGTGCAGCCACTGAAGAGCTGGAGTGGCGTCGTCGCCTGACATCCTTGTGCGGCCCGGCTTTCATGGAGCATGCGATACCGGTGCAGATCGAGCACACCGGTTTGCGCCTGCGCGGCTGGCTGGGTTTGCCGACGTTTTCACGGGCACAGGCAGACTTGCAGTATTTTTACGTGAATGGCCGCATGGTGCGCGATCGCGTGGTGACGCATGCCGTGCGCCAGGCTTATGCCGATGTGCTGTTTCATGGCCGTCATCCGGCGTATGTGCTTTTTTTCGAGCTTGATCCGGGCGCAGTGGATGTGAATGTGCATCCCACCAAACATGAGGTGCGTTTCCGCGAGCAGCGGCATGTGCATGATTTCCTGTTCCGCAGCCTGCATCGCGTGATTGCCGAACTGAAGCCGCAGGATCAGGCGCCGGCAGAAACCACGGCTGTTTTTCAGGCAGAAGGTTTGCGTGACCAGGCACCGTTGGCCTTGCCCGTTGGTGCCGGCAATTTTTCCGGCAACGGTTTTGCCGGACGAGGTGTGGCCGAGAGCCGTGCCGCCTATGTGCCGGCGTTTGATTTCCAGCGTCCCGCTGCCACCGCCGCGATGTCGCTTGAGCAAACCCCGGGCGAAGTTCCGCCACTGGGTTTTGCCATGGCGCAGCTGCACGGAATTTACATCCTGGCGCAAAATGCCGATGGCATGATTGTGGTAGACATGCACGCGGCGCATGAACGCATTACCTATGAGCGTTTGAAAAACAGTCTGGATGCGGGTGCGCTTGCATCGCAACCTTTGCTGGTGCCGCTGTCACTGGCGATCAGCACGCGTGAAGCCGATCTGGCGGAAAACGAGCAGGAATTTTTTCGTCGCCTCGGCCTGGAACTTGAACGCATGGGGCCGGAAACCGTGCTGGTGCGATCGGTGCCGGTGATTTTGGGGCAGGCCCGTGCTGAAGCGCTGGTGCGCGATGTGCTGGCTGATCTGGCCGTGCATGGCCAGACCCGGCGCATTGAAGAAACCCAGAATGAATTGCTGGCCACCATGGCCTGTCACGGCAGTGTGCGTGCCGGCCGCACGCTCAGCATTCCGGAAATGAATGCACTGCTGCGCGACATGGAAGCCACTGAACGTTCGGGCCAGTGCAATCACGGACGCCCAACCTGGACCCGGCTGACTCTGGCCGAGCTGGACAAACTTTTTCTGCGTGGCCGCTAGCCTTCCGTGATGATTGATCGCAACACTGCGCTTCCTCCTGCCATCCTGCTGATGGGGCCGACGGCTTCCGGCAAGACGAAGCTCGCCATTGAACTGGTGGAGCGTGGTCCCTTCGACATCATTTCCGTGGATTCGGGCATGGTGTATCGCGGCATGGATATCGGCACTGCCAAGCCGGATGCAGAAACGCTGGCACGCGCACCGCACCGTCTTGTTGATATCCGTGACCCGGGTGACAGTTATTCGGCGGCGCAGTTTCGCAGCGATGCCCTGCGTGACATGGCAGCGATCACGGCAGCCGGGCGCATTCCCCTGCTGGTGGGCGGCACCATGCTCTACTTCAAGGTATTGCTGGAGGGTCTGGCAGACATGCCGGATGCCGATCCTGAATTGCGCGCACAACTGGATGCCCAAGCGGCCCTCAAGGGCTGGCCGGCCATGCATGCGCGTCTGGCCGCCGTGGACCCGGTGTCGGCTGCCCGGCTCAAGCCCAATGACAGTCAGCGTTTGCAGCGTGCGCTCGAGGTGTACGAGCTGACCGGCAAGCCGCTGTCGCAATGGCATGCTGAGCAGGCCCCGGCCGAGGCACTGCCTTACCAACTGAGCCAGATTGCCGTGGCACCGCCGGACCGTGCCGTGCTGCATGAGCGGATCGAGCGGCGTTTTGACGAGATGCTGGCCCAGGGCCTGGTCGCCGAAGTGGCCGGCCTGAAGGTGCGGCCTGAGCTGCATGCAGCACTGCCTTCCATGCGAGCCGTGGGTTATGCGCAGGTCTGGGCGCATCTGGATGGCGAGTATGATGCCGCCGAAATGCGCCTGCGCGGCATTTATGCCACCCGCCAACTGGCCAAGCGCCAGCACACCTGGCTGCGCCGGTTTCAGGATGCAGAATGGCACGACGGCGCCCGGGAAAGACTGGCGGCGGCGCTCATGAAGCGCTGGGAGGGCTCTTGAAAAAGCGTCAGGCAGACCGCACATTAGTCAGTCTGTGGGGATGTGGATGCCTGCCGGCAGGAGCCGGTGTTCGGTGAAACTGACGGGTATCCGGCTTTACAGGGCTTCCTTGAAGCCACCATTGCGCTTTTTTTAACTTTTTTTAGTGGCCTGTTTTGGGCCCGTCGCACAGGAGAATAATCATGTCCAAGGGACAGACCCTGCAGGACCCCTTTCTGAATGCTCTGCGTAAAGAGCGTATTCCGGTTTCCATCTTTCTGGTCAACGGCATCAAGCTGCAAGGCCAGATCGAATCCTTCGATCAATACGTTGTGTTGCTCAAGAACACCGTCAGCCAGATGGTCTACAAGCACGCCATTTCCACGGTAGTGCCGGCCCGCAATCCGCGTTCAACCGTGCCGGCGACCGGCCATGGCGCACCCGGTGCTGGTGCGGGTGGTCATGGTGCCGCCGGTCACGATGATGACTTTGATGATGATGGCCAGCAGCCCAACTTCTGATGAGCTGATGCTGTAACGGTTGTGCAGCGCCGCCTTCGGGCGGCGTTGTTGTTTCTGCTGAAAAGTGCATTCGTGAACATGTTTCCAGAGTTTATGGACAGGAGAGGACGTGGAATTTTTTGATCGTCCAGTGGGTGGCGAGCGCGCCATCCTCGTGCACCTTGAGATGCGCGATGAGCGTCATGACGAAGATCTGGAGGAGTTCTGTCTGCTGGCAGAGTCGGCCGGCGTGCAGAACATGGTGGTGGTGGGCGGTTCACGCCAGCGCCCCGATCCCAAGTTTTTTGTCGGCAGTGGCAAGGTGGACGAGATTCGCATGCTGGTGCAGGAGCATGCGGCGGATGTGGTGCTGTTTGATCACGGATTGTCGCCGGCGCAGGAACGTAATCTTGAGCGTGAGCTGCAATGCCGCGTGATTGATCGCACCGGACTGATTCTCGATATTTTTGCGCAGCGTGCCCGCACTTACGAAGGCAATCTTCAGGTGGAGCTTGCGCAACTGCAGCATCTGGCCTCGCGACTGGTGCGCGGCTGGACGCACCTTGAGCGTCAGGGCGGTGGCATCGGTTTGCGTGGGCCGGGTGAAACCCAGCTTGAAACCGACCGCCGGTTGCTGAAAAAGCGCCTCGTCAATCTTGAGGAAAAGCTTGAAAAAGTGCGGCAGGTTCGCGCACAAGGCCGTGCCGCGCGGCAAAAATCGGCCGTGCCGACGATTTCACTGGTGGGCTATACCAACGCCGGAAAGTCGACACTGTTCAATCGCCTGACCCAGGCCGATGTGTACGAGGCCAACCAGCTTTTTGCCACGCTGGACCCGACCTTGCGCCGTGTCGATCTGGATAATTACGGTCCGGTGGTGCTCGCAGACACGGTGGGCTTCATTCGTCACCTGCCACACAAGCTGGTGAATGCGTTCCGTGCGACGCTGGAAGAAACGGTTGAGGCCGATCTGCTGTTGCACGTGGTGGATTGCGCCAGCACGGAGCGTGATCGCCAGATTGCCGCCGTGGATGAAGTGCTGGGTGAAGTCGGCGCCACGGCCCCCGTGCTGCTGATTTACAACAAGCTCGATCTTCTGGACGGGCGCGAGCCGCGCATAGACCGTGATGAGCTCGGGCAGCCGGTGGCGGTATGGTTGTCGGCGCGTGAAAACGCAGGCCTCGATCTTTTGCTGACAGCCATTGCCGAGCGCATGGGGCCAAACCGTTTTGACGGCTGGCTGAAGCTGTCGGCGGCACAGGGCCGTTTGCGCGCAAAACTTTTTGCCAGCGGCGGTGTGCTGGCAGAAGAAATGGATGAAGAAGGCGGCAGCCAGATCCATCTGCGTCTGCCACGTGATGATCTGGACCAGATACTGCGCCGTGAAGGCATTGCCCTGGCTGACTTGCAGGATATTCCCGATGTCAGTGCCCTGCCCGAGACCGATGAAGACGCATGATTGAGCTTGAATTCACGTCCGCACTTGCTGCTCCTGCCGAGACGGTCTGGGCGCATGCGATTTCGCATGAAGGCATTAACCATGAGCTCGGCCCGTGGTTGCAAATGACCCTGCCTGGTGAGGGTTTGTCGGCCGACACGATAATGCCCGGTGTGCCCATGGGGCGCAGTTGGCTCAAGCTCGGTGGCGTGATTCCTGTGGACTATGACGATCTTTGCATCGAAGAGTTCAGGCCTTTTTATTTTCGCGAAGTGTCCACGCTGTTGTCGCAGCGGCACTGGCAGCACGAGCGTGCAGTGCATGCCATGGGGCAGGCGTGCCGCGTGCAGGACCGCCTGCAGTTTCAGCCGCGGCTGCCGGGTACGGCGTGGCTGTCGGCACGGATGGTGACGCAGGTGTTCCGGCACCGGCATCGCCGGTTGCAGCAGCGCTTTGGTGCTGTCACCGGGAGAGACGCAACGTGATCCGTGGTTTGTTGATTCTGCTGGTGTGCCAGTTTCTCGGCGAGGTAGTGGCGCAGGTATTGGGGCTGCCGGTGCCGGGTGGCGTGATCGGCATGCTGATCCTGTTTGTCGGCCTGATCATCCGCCGTGGCGTGCCGGATTATCTTGAGCAAAGCAGCCAGCAGATATTGCGCCCGCTGACGCTTTATTTTGTGCCTGCTTCTGTCGGCATCATGACGATGGGGCCGTTGCTGGCCCAAGAAGGCATTCGTATCGGCATCGTGATGTTGCTGTCTACTCTCTTGCCGCTCCTGTTCTGCGCTTACGGGCTGGACCGCTGGCTGACGCACAGGAGCGAAGCGTCATGAACAGTCTTCTGGATTCGCCGGTGCTCTGGCTGATTGCCACGCTGCTTGCCTATGAAGCCGGCAACTGGCTGTTTGCAAAGCTGGGCGAGCCGATGTGGGCACCGCCTTTGCTGATTGCGCTGGGTTTGCTGATCGCCGGTCTGCTGATTACCGGCGTGGATTACGCCACGTATTTTCGCGGCAATGTCCTGCTGCACTTCATGCTCGGCCCGGCCACCGTGGCACTTGCCGTGCCGCTCTATCATGCGTTGCCGCGTCTGCTGGCTGCGTTCACGCCGCTGGCGGCCACCTTGCTGCTGGGCAGCCTTCTCGGCGCTGTCGGCGCCATGGGCCTGGCTTGGCTATTCCAGTTGTCGCCTGACAGCGTGCTGGCGTTTGGCACCCGCGCGGTGACCACGCCCATTGCCATCGGCATTGCCGAGAAGATCCATTCCCCCATTGCCCTGGCGGCCGCCCTGGTAGGATTTTCCGGCGTACTCGGGGCGGCGATTGCCGAGCCCTTGTTGCGGGGTGTGAAGAGCGATGTGGCTCGCGGTTTTGCGTTAGGTCTTGCCGCTCACGGCGTTGGTACGGCACGGGCCTTCCAGCTGCATCCCACGGCCGGCGCCTTTGCGGCGCTGGGTATGGGCCTGAACGGCATGCTGACGGCATTCTGGTTGCCGCCGGTAGTGCATATGCTGATGCGCTAGCAGTCAGGAGCAGACGAAAAAACCCCGGCAGTGCCGGGTTTTTTCTGATGGCTGTGCTTAGAAGTGAAAGTAGGCACCAATCGAGACAACATCAATGTCGCTCTTTTCGTCCAGTACATCGCTCTTCGCGCCATCAAGATAGCGCTCGTACTCTGCCACCAGGCCCAGGGATGGGGTGACATCAAAGGCGATACCGACGCCAGGCACAAAGACGACTTCCGAGGTCTTGTCTTCGATAACCGGTCCGGAGACATTCTGCTCGGTGCTGAGCTTGAATTCTGTAGAGGAAATACCGATCTTGGCGAACAAGGCAAGCTGGTCTGCCGGTTTGAATTTGGCCAAGGCATCGACAAAGAAGGCTTGTGACTCGCCGCTCAGCTGATAAAACAGGTTGCCGACAGAGGCGCGTGCGGTGGCTTCGCCCAGCTTGGCGTAGCCGGCACGGAAGTCGACGTTGTCACTCACGGTCACGCCGACATAAACCTTGAAGGCAGTGTCCGAATCTTCGGTGTTTGATGGCACACCGGTGAAGTTTTCAAACTCGGCGTCGGTGATCCAGTCTTGCACGGAGGCCTGCCCGATACTGCCTCCCACATAAACGTTGCCGGCCTGAGCCAGGCCTGTGCCCATGCTCAGTACCAATACGGAAATCGCCCCTAGTGTTTTAATCGACATTACGCATCCTCTGGTCTTTTATGGTGTTGCTCAGTGTCAGACCCATGGGTCAATGAGCGCTCAGATTCTATAGGGGGCACTGATGACTGCGCTATGCGTAATGTTACGCATGGACAGTACAGCCAAGGGCTGGGATGCCCTTGGGGGCCGTGCTAACATTCGCCAAACCGAGTGACGACTCGGTTTTTTTGTGTCCGTGAGCGATCCCATGCCCCGTCCTGTCGATACCTGGCTGCTACCCGAAGGGGTGGCTGATGTCCTGCCGGCTGAGGCCGCGCGCCTTGAAGCGCTGCGCCGCCAGTTGCTCGACCGCTTTGCGGTCTGGGGCTACCAGCTGGTGTTTCCTCCGCTCATGGAATACCTGGACTCCCTGCTCACCGGCTCCGGGCATGACCTTGACCTGATGACCTTCAAGATTACCGACCAGCTCACCGGCCGCATGATGGGCGTACGTGCCGACATCACGCCGCAGGTGGCGCGACTGGATGCGCACTCGCTGCTGGTCGACGGTCCCGCCCGCTATTGCTATGCGGGGACTACCCTGAATACCCGTCCTGCAGCCTTGGCCGCCTCGCGTTGCCCGGTGCAGATCGGTGCCGAGCTTTACGGTTATGACGGTGTGGCAGGTGATATTGAAATCCTGCGCCTGATGCTGGAAACCCTCACGCTCGCCGGCTGCAAGAACATCCAGCTGGACCTCGGCCATGTTGCCATTTTCCGCGGCCTGGCCCGTCTGGCCGGTATTGGCGGTCGTGACGAGTCGCTGCTGTTCGACATTTATCAGCGCAAGGCCGTGGCTGAGCTGCATGATTTCCTGGGTGCGCAAAAACTGCCGGCAGAGATGACCGTATGCTTTGAAGGCCTGCTGAAGCTGGCGGGTGATGTCAGTGTGCTGACGCAGGCAAAAGCACTGCTGGGCGGACTGGCGCCGGACATTGACGAGGCACTGCAGTCGCTGCACACGCTGGCCGATGCCCTCACGGCGTCTCATGCCGGTGCTTCACTGTATTTTGATCTCACCGAATTGCGCGGTTACCACTATCACACCGGGCTGGTGTTTGCGGCGTATGCACCGGGTGCGCGTTCAGAGCTTGCCAAGGGGGGCCGGTATGATCATGTCGGCGAGGCGTTTGGCCGCTCGCGCCCGGCGACCGGTTTCAGTGCCGATCTGAAAACCCTGCTGGCTTATGCCGCCGTGGCAGCGAAGCCCAGCGGCATTTTTGCGCCAGCGGGTGATGCAGCTGAATTGCAAAACGCCATCAGTGCATTGCGTTTGCAGGGTGAGCGTGTGGTGCAGGCATTACCGGATGACAAAACATCTGCGGCCGGTGTCGGCTGTGATCGCGTGCTGGTGCTTGCCGACGCCAAGTGGCAAGTCACAAATTCCTGATTTTATTTTTCTGAATGGCAGTCATAGAGAACTGATATGGGCAAGAACGTCGTCGTGCTCGGCACCCAATGGGGTGATGAGGGCAAGGGTAAAATCGTCGACCTGCTGACGGACAATGCGTCGGCCGTAGTGCGCTTTCAGGGTGGCCACAATGCCGGTCATACGCTGTGGGTGAATGGAGAGAAAACCGTTCTTCATCTCATTCCTTCCGGCATCCTGCGCAAGAACGTGCTTTGCCTGATCGGTAATGGCGTGGTGCTGGCACCGGATGCGCTGCTGCGGGAGCTGGCCGGTCTGGAAGCGAAGGGCGTTGATCCGCGTGCGCGGTTGAAAGTCTCGGCGGCCTGTCCGTTGATCCTTCCCTACCATGCGGCTCTCGACAAGGCGCGTGAAACGGCGCGCGGCAAGTCCGCCATCGGCACGACCGGTCGCGGTATCGGCCCGGCCTACGAAGACAAGGTGGCGCGTCGCGGCCTGCGTCTCGGTGATCTTTTCCGCCGTGACACGCTGGCGGCGCGTCTTGGCGAAGTGCTCGATTACCATAATTTCCAGCTCAAGAATTACTACAAGGCCGACATTGTCGACTTCCAGAAGACGCTCGATGATGCGCTGTCCTGGGCCGACCAGCTCCGTGATCTCGTTGCCGATGTGCCTTCCATCCTGCACCAGTTCCGTCGCGACGGAAAAAACATCATGTTCGAAGGTGCGCAGGGTTCGCTGCTCGATATCGATCACGGCACCTATCCTTATGTGACGTCGAGCAATACCACCGCGGGTGGCACGTCCACCGGCTCCGGTTTTGGTCCGCTTTATCTTGATTACGTGCTCGGCATTACCAAGGCTTACACCACGCGCGTGGGCAGCGGCCCTTTCCCGACCGAGCTGATTTACGATGCCGCTCTCGATATTGGTGATGCGGTTGGCAAGCATCTCGGTACCAAGGGCCACGAGTTTGGTGCCACAACCGGACGCCAGCGTCGTTGTGGCTGGTTTGATGCCGCCATTTTGCGCCGCGGGGTGGAGCTGAATTCGATTTCCGGTCTTTGCCTGACCAAGCTTGATGTGCTCGACGGTCTGGATGTCGTGCGCATCTGCACCGGCTATGACAGCAAGGTGGAAGGCTCCATGGAGTGCCTGATGTCGGATGCGGACTCTTTCGACAATGTGGTGCCGGTGTATGAAGAGCTGCCGGGCTGGAGCGAATCCACCGTGGGGGTGAAAACCCTGGAGGGCCTGCCGGAAAATGCGCGCGCCTATATTCGCCGCATCTCGGAAGTGGTGGGCTGCCCCATCGACATCATTTCCACCGGGCCGGATCGCGACGAAACCATCGTCCTTCGCCATCCGTTCAACTGATGAAAACCTGCTGCTGAAAAAAGGAGGCTGACATGAAACACACAGCCTCCCTTTTGTCCCCGCGCTACTGGTTCCGTGCGCCAGTGCGACGCGTACTGGCCCGGCAACTTTACTTTACCGGCCTTGAGTCGCTGGTTCTGGTGCTGCTGATCGGCATGGCACTGGGCGCCATCATTGTTTCACAGCTGCATTACAAGTTTGGCCAGAGTGGCGCGGAGACCCTGCGCCTGCTCGCGCAATTGCTGCTGGGTGAGCTCTCGCCCCTGCTGACCGCCCTCATTCTGATCGCACGTTCTTCTTCCGCCATGGCCAGTGAGCTCGCCGCCATGCGTGTCAATAATGAAATTTGGATGCTCACGCAGTTTGGCGTGAGTCCCGCGCATTATCTTTTCCTGCCGCGCATTACCGGCATGCTGCTGGCGAGTGTGTTTCTGGCCATCTATCTTGCGCTGGCAGCCATGCTGACCGCAGCCCTGCTGACATCGGGGCCCAATGCGTTCAATGAATTGTATTTGCTGAGCGATGCTTTGCCTGTAACGGATGTTCTGGGCGGGATGGTAAAAACGGCACTGTTCGGCATGGTGATTGCGACCATCGCCTGTCGCGCCGGATTTCGTGCCGGACATGCCATGACAGACATTCCACGTGCCGCATCAAGTGCCGTGGTGAGCAGCCTGCTGGCGGTGTTCGTGCTGGATGCCTTGTGGGGGCTGTTATGACTTTGTTGCCACCCGTGGGCCTGTGGGCCTTGGGAACGGATGCGCGCTTACTGGCTGAAGACTTGCTGGCAGAAGCATTACGGCAAGGATTGCGGACGGCATGGCTGGGCATGGAGGCCGGGTTTCTCAGCAACCTCAGTGTGCAGGAAAACTTGCGTCTGATGCATGACTGGCACGAAGCACAGACAGGCAGTTTTTTCAGGGATTTGCAGCATGCTCTGGATGCGATGCAATTGCAGATGCCGGACTGGCTGCATCAGCGGCCGTCGGACTTGCTGGATTCGCAATTATTGTGTGCAAGACTGCTCCGGATATTCCTGCTGCGCCCGGAGGTGCTGGTCATGCATCCGGTAACACTGGCGCAGGCCGGCGCAGCACTGACGGAGCAACTGGCGGCCACATTTGCCGGTGCACGCGTGTTATTGCTGGCGGAGTCTTCTGCGGACTGGCCTGTGTGGCCTGAGCATGACACTCTGCCGGATGTTACCGAGGAAACGCTTGCATGAAAGTATCTGCAGACACTGATACACGCTTTCGCCGACTGGGCTTGAAGCTGGGGCTGTTTGTCGGTCTGGGACTTTTGCTTGCACTGGGTTTGCTGTTTGGTCTCGCTGTGCGCCAGGGATATTTTTCACCCAAAACCCCGGTTTTTTTTGAAGCCGCCAGTGGCTCTGATTTGCGCACAGGCATGGCGGTCAAGCTCTCCGGATTCAAGATCGGCACGGTACGCCGCGTTGAGCTCAACCAGCAGGCCAGGGTTGATGTGGAAATGCAGATTGAAGACCGCTACATGCAGTGGATCAAACCTGATTCAGTCGCCACGCTGGCACGCGAAGGCATGATAGGTGACAGCTTTATTGCCGTGAGCAGCGGTAATCCTCTCTTGCCCGCTTTAACCAAAGATGATCGCCTGCGCTTTGTGCTGGGCAGCAGCCTGGGCGATATTGCTCAGGATGTGCGTAATCGTGTCGTTCCCGTCATTGATGAATTGCATGGTTTTCTGCGTTATGCGAATGACCCCAAGGGAGATGTTCGTGGCAGTTTTTCCGAGCTGCACACGCTCACTGTCGAGTTGCATGCCACTCGCAAGCAGCTTGATGCCATGCTCAAGCAGGTTGATCATCTGGCAGGGAGTGATGTTCCTGTCACGCTGGCACAAACAAGGGCAACGCTGACACGTGCGGATGCGAGCCTGAAGGAGCTGGAACAGTCGATTCCGGCACTCAGTGCAGAAGCGGCGCGTTCCATGCAGTCCCTGACTCAGGCAACAGACAAGGCCGGTAGTGCAGCCGCCGCCGCACAGAAAGTGCTGGATGACACCGGCCCGCGTTTGAACAATACGCTGGCAGAGGCTGATGCACTCATGCATGAGAGCCGATCGGCCATCAGTGCGGCCCGTAAAAGGTGGCCATTTAAAGGGCCGGATGTGGAGCCTGCAGGACCTGCAAAATAAAAAGGCCCGCTATGCAGCGGGCCTTTTTATTTTGATACGGGGACTAGCGGCAGTTAGCCGGCCGGTAAGACGGTTTGACTGTTGCCGTGGAGCCCGTGCATGACCATTTGATTGATCCGGCACTGCTGGTCGCATCAGGCTTGAGAATCAGGGTTTTCCCGTCAATGGACTCATCGTTTGAATACGTGATGGTAATGACCCCCGATGAGCCAATCTCAATTTTGCTGACATTGTTGCCTGAAATGCTTGAAGGCAGCGGAAGGCCATAGCTTGAGTTGTTGACTGCACCGCTGGCAGGGTAGCGTCCAAGAGAAATCCTGACTTCCTCAATGGATTTCTTGGTGCTGGAAGCAAGCCCGAGGCCTTCGCTGACTTTTGTTCGGACGGTGTAGTCCTGATAGGCAGGAATGGCGACTGCTGCAAGTATTCCTATGATGGCGACCACGATCATCAGCTCGATCAGTGTGAAGCCCTTGCTGGCATGGTTCACGTTGAACCTCCCTTGTTCTTGTTAAGTGGCATCACCCAAGCAGGATTCGCGCCAGCTGGCGCAAGTCACTGTAAAATATCGAAATCGTGATTATCCATGAAGAACATTGATCCTTTTGACGAGTATTCCGGTCGTAAAGCGACAAAGATTGTCATCCGCCCGGTGGCTGATTTTGGGTGGCGAGTGGCAGCGTGCGTGCTGATTACGGCCATGGCGGCATGCACGACACCTCAACCCCCTTTAAAGGTACTGACCAGCAACCCCTCTGGTGCCAGGTTGAGTTTGTTGCCTGCTGGCCGTAGTCAGGTGCTGGTGGTGAAGAGCAAGGAAGGTTTTGGTCGTGCCCGCCTGCAAATCGGGGGTGTCTTGCCCGAAGGCATGACGGTGGAGTTTCCCGCCTTGAAAAATCTTGAGCAGTTTTCCCTCCGTCACGAGGGCAAAGACTTTGTCTGTATTGCAAGCGCCGAGCCTGAGGCGGCATGCCGCTGGGGTAGCGAATGGCCTGTAGGCAGTGTACGGCGCTATCCGGGAGGAATGACCGTCAATGTTCCGGCGAGGGTACTGGCCCCAGGGAAGTGGGACATGCAGTGGGTGGACTACTGGCGTCATTGATGTGATTTCTCCACATAAAAAAGCCCGGCTTGTGCCGGGCTTTTTACTGAATCGATAGTGGATCAGATGACACCAACGCCACCGAGCTTCTTCGCGCGCTGTTTGGCGCCGATTTCCAGGATGCGTTGGTACTGCGTGGGCAAAATGCGTTGGATCAGGTCGATGGCAACGGCATCCGGGCCGATCAGCAGGCGACGGCTGTTTTTCATGATGGCGCCGACCACCGCTTCTGCAGCCTTTTCCGGCGTAGTGATGAAGACCTTTTCAGCGTCGCGCGTGGACTTGGCATCGACCATGCCTTTGGTTTCGGTGACGCGGGCATTCCTGGCGATATTGGTCTTGATGCCGCCGGGGTGTACGCAGGTTACACCGACATTGGCGCCTTCGATTTCCAGTTCTTCACGCAGGGCTTCGGTGAAGCCCTTCACGGCAAACTTGGCGGCGTTGTAAGCGGACTGTGTCGGCACGGCGATGAGGCCGAAGACGCTGGAGACGTTGACGATGGCACCTTCGCCAGCGGTCTTGATATGCGGAAGAAAAGCCTTGGTGCCGTAGACCACACCCCAGAAATTGATGTTCATCAGCCATTCGAAGTCCTTGTAGTCCATGGCTTCGACAGTGGCGCCCAGAGCCACACCGGCATTGTTGAAAATGATGTTCACGAGGCCGTGGTCGCGCACGACCTGGTCAGCCCAGGCATACATGGCTTCACGATTGGCAACATCCACCTTGGTGGTGGTGACTTTGACGCCATGCTGGCGTGCGGCTTCGGCTGTTTCTGCCAGTCCTGCTTCATTGACGTCGGACAGCGCCAGGTGGCAGCCCTTGCTGGCCATCAGGATGGCAGTGGCGCGGCCGATGCCGGAGCCGGCACCGGTAATGGCGGCGACCTTGTCTTTAAGCGTTTTCATGGTGAGTTCCTGAGTATTGAAAAGGGATCAGGCAAGATACAAACAGTGGCCTCTGTAGCTACGCTAGAGCATGATACTTCTATCTGGCAACGAGCGTTGTCACATTATTGACGGCAGTCCCCAATGTCAATGTCAGCAATCCGCCAAAACCCGTCATGTCAGGCCAGAATGCGATGAGCAAAGACAACAGCAACACCGCTACCAGCAATGCCCGTCGCTACCGTGGGGTGAGTGGTGAGGAGCGCAAGGTGGAGCGGCGCTACCGCCTGATCGAAGCCGGCCTGGCTGTGTTTGGCCAGGTCGGCTATCACGGCGCCACGGTGAAGGCGATCTGTGTGCAGGCCGGGCTGACCGAGCGCTACTTCTACGAGTCCTTTGCCCATAGTGAAGAGTTGCTCTGCGCGGTTTATGGGCAGCACATTGCCTTGCAACAGCAACGCATTCTTGAGGCCGTCATGGCATCACCGCGAGACCCCGAGAGCATGATTGCTGCTGGCTTGCGGGCTTTTTTTGAGCTTGCCAGGGAAAGTCCGGCAGGTTCGCGGGTGCAGTTTGTTGAAGTGCTTGGGGTGAGTCCGCGTGTCGACAGACTTTATCGTCAGGTCATAGAAAATTTTGCCGAGCTTTTGCGCAACCTGAATCTGCAGCTGCCCCGCAGCGATGCATTGCCTGCCCGTGATGAAGAAACCCTGTCGATCGGTCTTGTAGGCGCGACAGTGGGGATTGCCAGCCGCTGGCTGCTGTCTGATTTTGTGCAACCACTGGAGAGCGTGCATGCCACGACCATGATCATTTTCATGGGAGTGTGGGAGCGGCGCACAAAAGGCAATTAACGAGGTAGCGGTTTTTCAAGCTCGCCAATGCTGTAGCCGATTTCTTCGGCCTGTTTTTGCACCAGAGCCTGCACATCTGCCACGGCCTGGTTGTAGTAAAGCACTCCGGCCTGTTCGCCGAAAAAATCCAGCAGGAACTCGGCTTCAAAGCCACCCATATCCTGATGCAGCTCGCGCTGGAAATACAGCTGCAACTTCTTGATCAGGCTGTCCTTGCTTGCCTTGTCGAGTTCAATGAGGGCCATGATGGATTCCCTTAAGGCCACCTCTAAAAACCCTCCATTCCAGAGCACCGATGCGACTCAACGAGTCGCCCGGCCCTCAGAGACTTTTATTTTTCTGAAA
>Ga0209841_1000123_pt1 | contig 18115 bp, 18 predicted proteins | sample GWRWT4_30Apr14_FD_187185 | JGI IMG/M metagenome (GOLD analysis project Ga0209841, IMG submission 187185) | Sand microcosm microbial communities from a hyporheic zone in Columbia River, Washington, USA - GW-RW T4_30-Apr-14 (SPAdes) (version 2) | ecosystem: Engineered > Artificial ecosystem > Sand...
GTAGCGATAACCAGCAGTTTTTCGCCGATTTCCAGATCCTTGATGGCATTTTGCGCACGAATGACCGGCAAGGGGCACAGCAGGCGACGCGCATCAAGTTGGTGCACAACATCGTCCTTCACAGATACCAAGCCTCCGGAACTTCTTCCGTACGCAGGGGAACCACCACCATCTGCCTGGCAACACCGCTTTTGCTGACGATCTCGACCTCAATGGTGTCGGCATCCCGACCCTGGCTGAAACGGCCGGCAATACGGGCGGCATTAACCAGATCACTCTCGCTAGGCTCGCCATCCACCAAGGTCAGCGGGCCGTTATGGCTAAGGATGCGGATATGCGGGAAGTCGCGGCGGTAGCCTTCCAGAAAGTTGTTCTCGCCTTCTTCACGCCCGACGATGAGCTTGTAATGAGGCTCCGGACGCACATGACGACCGACCTTGAGCAGCATGATGTCGTCCAGCTCATAGCGGCGCTCGCCACGCGCCCCCCAGAGGTCGGACAGCTTGCGTGAATAGCTTTCGTCCGTCAGGAAGCAGCAGCCGCCCGCCGGCTGGGCCCAGTCCGAGAAACCGAACTGCTGTGCCAGCTCGACCTGCGGCTTGCGGCTGCGGCCGCTGAAACCGTAGAGCTTGTCACGATCCACCCAGCCTTCACGCTCCGGCTTGGTCGGTGCCAGACGATGAGCACACAAGGGGCGCAACAAGAGGTCTTCGGCACCGGACTCGCGGGCAATCATGGGCATGGTCATCGCGCGTTGTGACTTGGGGCGCTGCCCGACCACCTCACCGGTAATGATGAAGTCGAAACCCTGCCCCTCCGGAAGACTCTCGGCAAACGCACGCGCCCGGTCGACATAGCCCATGGCCTTGCTGACCATGAAAATCTTGCAGTCCAGGCAGGGGTTCAGATTGGCACCGTAACCATGCTTGGGGTTCAGCACCACGTCTTTGTACTCTTCGGAAATGTCGACGATATGCAGCTTGATGCCCAACTGCTCGGCCGACCACAAGGCGTTATTGCGCTTTTCTTTCTTCTGGGACTGCTTGCGGATGGCGTGGGTATGGCCCTCTACGCAAAACCCGGTAAAGAAGTTGATACCTTCCACCTCAATACCCTGCTCCTGCACCACTCGAACAGCCAAAAGCGAGTCCAGCCCCCCGGAAAGCAGGGCAAGGGCACGGCGGCGCAGGGCCGGAACGGAGGAAGAAAGGGACATGAGGATCGCTGAACAAGGATGGGACAGGGCGCGCATTATAGAGTGCCGCCGCCAAAATCGCATGGCGTATTGCAAGAATCCGGGCCTGAGGGACGAATGCCTCCAGAGGTCGGCCGGGCCTCTGTCAGTGCTCACCCGAGCCATCGCAGTGGCAAACAGGAAAAAGGCCGCGTGACTCACGTAGAATGGGCCACCTCCCCTCATGACGAGCCCGCACCATGGACTGCATTTTCTGCAAGATAGCCAACCAGCAGATTCCGGCCAAAGTGGCCTTTGAAAATGAACGCGTCATCGCCTTTCATGATCTTTTCCCGCAGGCCCCCACTCACGTTCTGGTCATTCCCAAAACCCACTACAGCACGCTGAACGATGTACCGGCCAGCGAGTCTGCACTGCTGGGAGAGCTGGTCAGCACTGCAACCGGGATTGCAAAGGAGCTGGGACTGGCCGAAAACGGCTATCGCGTGGTGATGAACTGCAATCAGGATGGCGGGCAAAGTGTTTACCACATTCATCTTCATTTGCTGGCCGGACGCCAACTGGCATGGCCTCCGGGCTGACGCCGTCACAACACCGGAAACACCGCTCATTAAAGGATGACGTCCATGCGCCACTATTCACTCTTTGACCGCTTTATCAACGAAGCCGACAAGGCCCTGCGCACCATTGCCCCCAATGCTGCACAGGCACAACGCCCGAACCCGGCGAGCACGCACAATGAAAGCGCCCTGTCCCCGGAAGAGCGCCAGCACGCTGCCGGCCTGATGCGTGTGAATCACACCGGCGAAGTGTGTGCGCAAGCCCTGTACCAAGGCCAGGCACTGACAGCGCGCCTGCCGGATGTGCGCGCCGAAATGGAACGTGCAGCAAAAGAGGAAGAGGACCATCTGGTGTGGTGCGAAGAGCGGGTGACCGAGCTGGGCTCGCACACGAGTTACCTCAACCCGCTCTGGTATGCCATGTCCTTCGGCATTGGTGCCGTCGCCGGTCTTGCCGGGGACAAATGGAGTCTCGGCTTTGTCGCCGAAACCGAAAAGCAGGTTTGCGATCACCTGCAAAGCCATATCGCCAAAGTGCCGGTGCAGGACGAGAAAACCCGCGCGATTATCGGCCAGATGCATCATGACGAGAACGAGCACATGCAAATGGCACTGCAGGCAGGTGCCGCCGAGCTGCCAGCCCCGGTGAAAACCCTGATGACGGCAGTGGCCAAAGTAATGACGGCGGCTGCCTATCGGGTTTGATGGCCATTTTCTGCATAAAAAAGCGCTCCCTTGTAACGGGCAGCGCTTTTTTTTCTTTAAAGCCTCAGCATCAGATCAAAGCCAACCGCTTTTCTTCAACTGCTCCTTGATCGCTGAAATGAAACCTTCAAAATTCCTGGCAGAATCACGCTCAAGCTGGGTTTTCGAGTGAGCCTCCCACATGACCTGGCCGGTAGTCACATCATAGAGCCGTGTCTGCACCACTGCTTTCCGCTCCACCACAGGAGCGTTGTCACGAATCTGTTGTGCGTTTTCAAAGCCGGCGACCCAGGGATCCTGTTCCCAGCCCACGCGGTTTCCCGGCGTACGTGTCGGGCTGTAAAGGGAAAACTCCGGATAGTTCTCCTGCACGGCACTGACCTCGTAATTCAGCAGGCGTGTCACCAGTACACCCGTCACACCTTCTGCCTTGGCACGTGCAGCGAGCTGATCCTTGGTGGGCTGCTTCTCACCCGGAAACCAGTCGCTGGCCAGTACAACCACCCTGTCCCTGGTGGCCAGGCTTTTGGAGAATCCTTCTTCCATCGCTTTCTGGATTTCAGGCGTCGTGTTGACGCCCACCACCAGAATTTTCTTCATGGTCGCCGCTTCGGGTTTCTGGCTGGTCACGCTGTCAACCTTGGTCGAACTGCATGCGGCCAGCAACAGCAGTGGCAGCAACATCACAAAGCGTTTCATGCCTTTTTCTCCTCGCCATCTTCAATGATTTCGTAATCATGCGTGATGACCACGCCCGCCTGTCCCAGCATGATCGAGGCAGAACAGTATTTGTCCGCCGACAGATCCACGGCCTTTTTCACCTGAACATCCTTGAGACCACGCCCCTTGAGAATGAAATGCACATGGATGCTGGTGAAGACGGCAGGTACGGCATCCGCACGCTCGGCACTCAGCTCTGCCTCGCAAGAAGTCACGTCCTGACGCGACTTCTTCAATATGGTCATCACATCAAATGCCGTACAGCCACCCAGGCCCATGAGCAAAAGCTCCATGGGGCGGGGCCCCATGTTGCGGCCACCGTACTCCGGCGCACCATCCACCACGACCGCATGGCCGCTGCCGGACTCTGCCACAAACATGACACCATCAACCCACTTTATTCTGGCTTTCATTACCCACCCCTTAGCTTCAGCCTGACCTTCAGCGTCAGAAACACGCACTAATTCACACTCACAGCGTTTAATCCCGCACAAAAGCTGTGATATGGTCTGGCTTTATCACGATAACCGTCTAAAAGGACGCAGCCATGGCCCGACTGCCGGTCAACGCTCACGTTCCAAACATCGATTACTTTCTCGATCAATGCCACCGGCGAAAATACCCGGCGCGGAGCACGATTATCTACGCTGGCGATGCCGGCGACACCCTCTTTTTCATTACCTCCGGCTCCGTCTCCGTGGTTATCGAAGACGATGAGGGCCGCGAGATGGTGGTGGCCTACCTGAATGCCGGTGATTTCTTCGGCGAAATGGGCCTGTTTGAAGACAAACCCATACGCTCCGCCTGGATCAAGGCCAAGACGCTCTGCGAAGTCGCCGAGATCAGCTACCCCAAATTCAAGGAGCTGGCCAAACAGGATGCCGGCCTTATCTTTGCCCTTTCCGCACAAATGGCCGGACGCCTGCGTGCCACCACCCGCAAAGTGGGTGACCTCGCCTTTCTGGATGTCACCGGTCGCGTTGCCCGCACCTTGCTCGACCTCTGCAAGCAACCGGATGCCATGACGCATCCGGATGGCATGCAGATCAAGATCACGCGCCAGGAAATCGGCCGCATCGTGGGCTGCTCGCGAGAAATGGTCGGCCGGGTACTGAAGTCGCTGGAAGAACAGGGGCTGATCGGCGTGAAAGGCAAAACCATGGTGATTTACGGCACCCGCTGACTCTGTTTCATCGTTTCCGTCCCACAGGGGGACTTCCTTCGGTCGCAGGAGCGGCCTTGGCCGCAAACAAAAAAACCCGCAATGCGGGCTTTTTTTTCATGATCGATTACCGCGGATTCGCGGCTCACGCCAGTTACGAGAAAAACAGTTCGGACAGCTTTTCACCCGGCTCCGGCGCACGCATGAAAGCTTCCCCCACCAGAAAAGCATGCACATTGTGGTCACGCATCAGGGCCACATCAGCCGGTGCATGGATGCCGCTCTCTGTCACCACGCGGCAGTCGACCGGAATGCGCTGCAGCAGAGAGAGAGTATTGTTCAGGCTGACCTCAAAAGTCTTGAGATTGCGGTTATTGATGCCCAGCAAAGGGCAACCCATGCGCAAGGCCCGCTCCAGCTCCTCGCCATCATGCACTTCCACCAGCACATCGAGTGAAAACTCTCGCGCGCAGGCATACAGCTCGTTGAGCTGGGCATCACTCAGCGCCGCCACGATAAGCAGCACGCAATCGGCATTGATGGCTCGCGCCTCCACCACCTGATAAGGATCAATCAGGAAGTCCTTGCGTATCACCGGCAGGGCACAGGCCGAACGCGCCGCCTGCAGATAGGCATCGCTGCCCTGAAAGAAATCCGCGTCAGTCAGCACAGAGAGGCATGCGGCTCCGGCCTTTTCATAAGAGCGCGCAATATCGGCCGGACGAAAATCCGCACGGATCACGCCCTGGCTGGGTGAGGCTTTCTTGATTTCGGCAATAACGGCCGCCTTTCCTGCCGCCACCTTTTGCTCGATGGCCCGGTAAAAACCGCGCACAGGATCGGCATGAGCCGCCGCCTCTTCCTGGGCAGAAAAACTTTTGCGCTTTTTGCCAGCCGCTACTTCTTCGACCTTGCGATCAAGAATTGCCTGGAGAATGCTTGGTGCCGCCATAATGTTTTCCGTTGCACAAAAGCCGCTAGTTATCCCAAGACAGGAATTCGTCTAGGAGGCCAGAGCGCGGGTGAAATCACGCAGATTGTCGAATTTCTCCAATGCCTGACCGGACCAGATCACGTCATGCGCCAGTGCCACACCCTGCTTGATGTCGCGGGCAAGGCCAGCCGCATAAATGCCGGCGCCAGCATTAAAGGCAAGGGTGTCCACGGCCTTGTCCGCAAACTCACCCTTGCGCTTGCCGAGCGCATCACGAATCAGCGCCAGTGACTCCGTCGAGCTGTTGACGGTCAGCCCGATCAGGCTCTGGCTTTTAAGGCCGACATCTTCAGGCGTGAGTGTGTACTCACGGATCTCACCATTCTTCAGTTCGGCAACCTGCGTGCTCGTGGCAAGACTGAACTCGTCGAGACCGTCTTTCGCATGCACCACCAGCACATGTTCACTGCCCAGGCGTTGCAGCACCTCGGCAAGCGGCCGGCACAGCTGACCATTGAAGACGCCGACAACCTGGCGCTTCACGTTTGCCGGATTGGTCAGCGGCCCCAGGATATTGAACAGCGTACGCAAGCCGACTTCCTTGCGTGCAGTAATGGCATGCTTCATGGCCGCGTGATGGTTCACGGCAAAGAGGAAACCGACCCCGATTTCACGAATGCAGCGTGCTGCCTGCTCCGGCGTAATATTCAGGTTGAGTCCCGCCTCGGTGAGCAAATCGGCGCTGCCGCTTTTGGAAGAAACAGCTCGATTGCCGTGCTTGGCCACATGCCCGCCCGCTGCTGCAATAATCATGGCGGAGGCTGTTGAGACGTTGAACAGGTTGGCACCATCACCGCCGGTGCCAACGATATCCACGACATGCTCAAGATCAGCCAGCTCAACCGGCAACATCAGCTCGCGCATGACGCGCGCAGCCCCTTCTATCTCATCCAGTGACTCACCTTTCATGCGCAGAGCGATCAGGAAGGCGGCAATCTGCGCATCGGAACATTGACCGGTCATGATGCTGCGCATCACGTCCTGCATTTCCGGGCGGGCAAGATCAATGCGGTCGACGACATGGGTCAGTGCAGTCTTGATGTCCATGCTCATTTCCCGTCCAGAAAGTTTTTCAGAAGCTCGTGACCCTGCTCGGTCAGAATGGATTCCGGATGGAACTGCACCCCTTCAACCGCCAACGTCTTATGGCGCAAGCCCATGATTTCATCCACCGAGCCATCATCCAGCTGGGTCCAGGCCGTGATTTCCAGGCAGTCCGGCAGAGAATCCTTCTCGACGATCAGCGAGTGGTAGCGTGTGGCAATCAAGGGATTGTTCAGACCGGAAAACACACCGACATTCTTGTGATGGATAGGCGAGGTTTTGCCGTGCATGACCTGACGTGCACGTATGACCTTGCCACCAAAGACCTGACCCAGCGCCTGATGCCCGAGACAAACCCCGAGCAAGGGAGTCTTGCCAGCGAAATGTTCAATCACTGCCAGGGAAATGCCCGCTTCATTCGGTGAGCAAGGGCCAGGGGAAATCACGATACGCTCCGGCGCCAGCGCTTCAATTTCCGCAATCGTGATTTCATCATTGCGCACAACGCGCACATCCTGCCCCAGCTCGCCCAGATACTGGACGATGTTGTAGGTAAAGGAATCGTAGTTATCAATCATCAGGATCATGGCTGCACTTCTCCAAGAGCGTCCCCATCGTCGGCGGTGGCTACTTCCGCTGCACGCATCAGTGCGCGGGCCTTGCTCAGGGTTTCCTGCCATTCCGATTCAGGCACAGAATCGGCCACCACACCGGCACCCGCCTGCACATGCATGACGCCGTCCTTTATCACCGCCGTACGAATGGCAATCGCCGTATCCATATTGCCGTTCCAGCCAAGATAGCCGACAGCGCCGCCATAAATACCGCGCTTCACTGGTTCAAGCTCGTCAATGATCTGCATGGCGCGTACTTTCGGTGCGCCCGACAAGGTACCGGCCGGCAAAGTGGCACGCAGCACATCCATTGCCGTCACATCCGCTTTCAGTGTGGCTTCCACATTGGAAACGATATGCATGACATGCGAGTAACGCTCCACCTTCATTTTTTCAGTGACGCGCACCTGACCGGTCTGCGCGACACGGCCTACATCGTTACGGCCGAGATCAATCAGCATCAAATGCTCGGCAATCTCTTTGGCATCGGCGAGCAGATCGGCCTCCAGCTCAACATCCATTTCCGGCGTGGCGCCACGTTTTCGTGTGCCCGCCAAGGGCCGCACTGTCACCTCGCCGTCTTCCATGCGTGCCAGAATTTCCGGGCTGGAACCGACAATGGTGAGTTCATCGCTGCGCATGTAATACATGTAGGGCGAAGGATTGAGATGGCGTAGGGCGCGGTACAGCAACATCGGCGACGCGGTAAACGGTGCACTCATGCGCTGTGACGGCACGACCTGCATGACATCGCCTGCCAGCACATAGTCCTTGATGTGGTCGACACCGCTTTTGAAAGCATCCTGATCAAAGCTCGATACAAAATCGGCTTCGCTCACGGCCGCCTTAACACTGGCATGCATGGGGCGGGTATCCAGCGAGGCGCGCAGGCGGCGCACCAGCTCATCAAGACGCTGCTCGGCAACAGCAGGAGCATCCGCCTGTGTCGGATCAACATGGGTCACCAGAAAAAGCTCGCCCTTGAGGTTGTCAAAAACCACGACGTCTTCCGACACCATCAATTGGATGTCGGGGGCCCCTATGGGATCGGGCTTCACACAGGCACGCAGCTTTTTCTCGACATAGCGCACGCAGTCATAGGCAAAGAAGCCCACGAGGCCACCCGTGAATTTGGGCAGGCCCGGCAGCTCGGCCACCCGAAAGCGCTTCTGGAAGTCTTCCACAAAGGCCAGGGGATCCTCTGCCGTCGTACGCTCAATCTCCGCGCCATCGCGCGTGATCACTACCTCATGACCGCGCACGGTCAGCACGGTTCGCGCCGGCAGACCGATGATGGAGTAACGGCCCCAGCGTTCGCCGCCCTGCACGGATTCGAACAGGTAGCTGAAGGGCGCATCGGCCAGTTTCAGGTAGACAGAAAGGGGGGTATCCAGATCGGCAAGAACAACGCGTGCCACCGGCGCACGGTTATAACCCTGCCGGGACAGCTCAGCGAATGGTACGGGGGACATGATGGCTCACTCAATAAACAGGCAAAGGGGGACAGCGGTCGGTGGTGCAATCACCATCGCCATCCATGCCAACGCTTGTTCAGAGCCAGTGCCGTCACGCTAAAAGACCTTCAAAAAACAGAATCAGGATGCAGAGGCCGAAGGTTAAAGCAGCTCCCGCAGGGATTCAACCAGCCAGTCGGGTGCCGACGCTGCAATCGGCTCGCCGTGGTTATAGCCATAGGGAACGGCCAGCACGCGTACATGGGCAGCCTTGGCCGCATCCACGTCATTGCTGGAGTCACCCACCATCAGCGCATCGGCAGCCGGTACGTCGAAATGACGCAGACAATGCAGGAGCGGCTCCGGGTGCGGCTTTTTATGCACCAGCGAATCCCCTCCCAGCAGGAGATCGAAAGATTCCAGCAGGTTCAGGGCCTCCAGCAGCGCCTTCGCCGGGGCATAGGGCTTGTTGGTCACGCAGGCCAGATGCACACCGGCACGGCGGCAAGCCAGCAACAGCTCAGGTACACCGTCATAGACCGTACTGACCTCGCACACCGACTCCTGATAGCGCGCCATGAAGCGGGCCAGCAGCTCATCGTGCAGCGTCGACGGCCGCCGCTGATGCTCCAGCACACAATAGACAAGGCGGGAGGCACCGCGTCCTACCCAGGTCTGCACCTGTAGCAGTGTGACCTCGGGCAGGCCGATATCGGTCAGGGCCCGGTTCAGCGACAGGGCAATATCGGCAACGGAATCCACCAGCGTGCCGTCAAGATCAAAAATGGCCAGGCGTGGCAAAAAACCGAGAGCAGAAAACAGCATAAGACAGGCATCCGGAGGGAAAACAGGAGAAGCCCTGAGGCTCCCTTCACTCAATCAGCGCTTCACCTGTGCCAGTTCGGCACGCATCTGGCGAATCACGTCGGCATAGTCCGGCGCATTGAAAATGGCAGAGCCTGCGACAAAAGTGTCCGCGCCCGCTTCTGCAATCTCGCGAATGTTTTTGACGCCGACACCACCGTCTACCTCAAGCCGTATCGGCAAACCGCTGGCGCTGATGCGCGCCCGCGCTTCACGCAATTTCTGCAGGGTGGAGGGAATGAATGACTGGCCGCCAAAACCCGGATTCACACTCATCAGCAAAATCATGTCGACCTTGTCCATCACATAATCCAGGTGATGCAAAGGTGCCGCCGGATTAAACACCAGGCCGGCCTTGCAGCCGCCGGCTTTGATCAGGGCCAGTGAACGATCGACATGATCCGATGCATCCGGATGGAAGGTGATGTAAGTCGCACCAGCGTCAATGAAATCACCAATCAGGCGGTCAACCGGACGCACCATCAGGTGTACATCAATCGGCGCCGACACGCCGTGCTTGCGCAGGGCCTTGCATACCATGGGACCGATGGTGAGATTAGGGACATAGTGATTGTCCATGACATCGAAGTGAACAATATCGGCACCGGCAGCCAGCACCTTGTCCACATCCTCACCCAGACGCGCGAAATCAGCAGAAAGGATGGAAGGAGCAATCAGATAGTCAGTCATTTTCTTTCCTTTAAAGAGGCCGCTCATCGCGCAACCTTAAATGGCGCCCGTACGAATTTGTGCATCCAGCTCGGCAAGACGCTGCGGAGTACCGACATCAACCCAGGGACCGGCAAAATACTCGCCGGTTACCTGCTCCGCCGCAATGGCAGCGCGCAACAAAGGCGCCAGTGCATGCTTGCCGTTTTGCAGGCCGAAAAAAAGTTGCGGATGCAGAACCGACAGCCCAGAGAAGGTAAAGCGCGGCTCACCCTCGTTGCGCACGGTGCATTCAATCCCGGCAAAAACACGCCCCTGCAAAGAAAAATCGCCTTTCAGGTTGTGCCCGGGATTATTCACCAGCACCAGATGCGCCAGCTTCTGCATATGCGCATAAGAAGTCCGCATGGCCTTGAAATCATGACGCAACCAAACATCGCCGTTGACCACCAGGAAAGGCTCGGTGCCCAGCAGGGGCAGCGCCTTGATGATGCCGCCGGCCGTTTCCAGCGGTTCGCCTTCATGCGACCACGTAATGCGAGCCCCGAAAGCACGGCCATCGCCCAGGGCAGCCTCAAGTTTTTCACCGAGCCATGCCGTATTGATGACGATGTCGGTAAAACCGTCGCGCACCAGATTTTCGATATGCCAGACAATCAACGGCTTGCCGCCCGCTTCAAGCAGGGGCTTGGGCGTGTGATCCGTCAGTGGCCGCATGCGCATGCCAAGCCCGGCCGCCAGAATCATTGCCTTCATTTTTCGGGCACTCCACAAGTCGCGGATACTGCGTTGCAGGGCGTGCTCCGCTCCTCATTTACCCCGCTCGTAAACTGCGGTGCTCGCACAGCCTGCGCCCTGAACCTGAAAACAAAGAGTGCGCAACTTGTGGCGCAGCCTCTGCCCGAGACCAAACAAACATGAACACTCATCACTATCAGACCACCCAATGTCCAAGCACTTCCGCTGCTTCAGGATTTTTCGCCAGATAGGCCGGCAGGATCGTGCTGCGCAACAACTCGAACAACGCATGCAGTTCTGCATACGGCTGAATCTCCGCCAGCAGATAATTGAACACGACAGGAATGTCATCGAGATAGGCATGCTTGCCATCGCGAATGCTGAGCCTGGCAAAAATTCCCACCACTTTCAGATGCCGCTGGGCACCCATCCAGTCAAACCAGCGCATGAAGGTTTTGTCGTCAACACCCTGCAACTGCCTTTCATGCCGCAGCATGGACGCAAACTCGCCCACCCAGCGCTCCACATCCGCCTGTGGCCACACCACATAAGCATCGCGCAGCAGCGACACCAGGTCATAGGTAATGGGGCCGGTCACGGCATCCTGAAAATCGATCACGCCAATCTCGCCGTTATCCAGCAGCATCAGGTTGCGTGAATGATAGTCACGGTGCACAAACACCTGCGGCTGTTCTCCAACAGCATCGGCAATCAGGGCAAAGGCATTGCTGAGCACGGCTTCATCTGTGGTCGACAGCGGCAGCCCCAGATAGCGCGTGACAAACCAGTCGCGCAGCAGACTCATTTCATCCAGCAGACGCTGCCTGTCATAGGGCGGCAAGTGATAACCCGGCACCTCGTCGCAGGCCAGCAGGTGCAGCAGCGCCTGCATGGAACGCGAATAAAGCGCATTGACGGTGCCATCCGTCAGTTGCGGGCGTAGCAGGCTGTCACCAAAGTCTTCCAGCAACATGAAGCCCTGCTCAACGTCCGCCGCCAGCACCTCGGGAACATGCACGCCATGAGCACGCAAGGCACGCGCAATCGCGACAAAGGGGCGCGAGTTTTCTTTCTCGGGGGGAGCATCCACCGCGATCAGGCTGCCGTCAGCAAGCGGCAGACGGAAATAGCGCCTGAAACTGGCATCCCCCGAAACCGTCAGCAAATCTCCCGTTGCACACAGATCGGCGCGCTCACGCCCCAACCAGTCAATCGCCCAGGCCTGCAGTGCCATGACACGCTGGTCTACACCTTCCATTACAAAATCCCCTAGCCCGGCTAAAACAAGTTGCCTATTATCCGGCAACTTCGCGTCACTACCAGCCTGCATTTACTCATGTCATGTCATCCGCACGCCCTGCTCTTGCTGGTGCTTCTTGCGCCGCTTGCCGCCTCTGCGGAATCTGCAGAGGCCGGCAAGGCACGTCTCGGCTGGGCTAGCCGGGAACAGCTGGAGGCGCTTCCCGTTGCCGAGCGCCCCCGCCTGGACCCCACCTGCCCAGGCACATGGATCACGCCCATCGCCCCCGGCGTCAAGGTGGGTGACCCCTCGCTGAGCAATGTGGAAGTGCAGGCCGAAGACGTGCACTACGACATTAACGGCACCTCCACCCTCACCGGCAACGTCAGCATCCGCCAGCCTGGCCGTCGCATTGACGCTGACAATGCCGAGCTGACCCAGGACCAGAATCAGGGCCGCTTTACCGGCAACATCCTGATTGCCGAACCCGGCCTTCTGCTCACCGGGGATCAGGCCGAATTCGATTTCACCACCCAGCATGCCAGCATCGAGCGTACGGAGTTTGTGTCCAGTGCCATTCATGCCCATGGTCGTGCCGACCGGATTGTTCGTAACGAGCAGGGCCTGATCACGATCGCACGTGGTGAATACTCCACCTGCCCTCCCGATGACCGCACCTGGCATTTTGTCGCTCGCGACATCCGTCTGGATCAGGCCAGCGGCCGCGGTGAGGTCAAAAACGCCGTCCTGCATCTCAAGGATGTGCCGGTGCTGTATCTGCCTTACTTCAATTTTCCGATTGATGACCGCCGCCAGAGCGGCATGCTGACGCCCCGTTTCGGCAACACCAACGATGGCGGCTTTGACCTGGCCGTGCCGGTCTACCTGAATCTGGCACCGAACTACGATGCCACCGTGACACCCCGCCTGATGACCCGGCGCGGCGTCATGGTCGAGGGCGAGTTCCGCTACTTGTTGCCGGCTCTTGGGGAAGGCTCGCTGGCAGGAGGCTATCTTGCGTCCGATCCTCTCTATGCCGATCGTGACCGCAAGAGTCTAGCCTGGCAGCAGAACGGCAATCTCACACCGGCCCTGCAGCTCAATACCAATGTCAATTACGTTTCCGACAATGCCTACTTCATTGATCTCGGCACCGATCTCAGCCTGACCAATGCCACGTTTCAGGAACGCACCGGCGAGCTGATCTACACCCGTGATGCATGGACGCTCACCGGCCGCGTGCAGGGCTTCCAGACCATAGATCCGCTGATTGTCGACCATGACAAACCCTATGCCAGGCTGCCCCAGTTATTGTTGGTGGGCGGCACACCGGCGGCCCGTGGCTGGCAGCCGGGGCTCGTCACCGAACTCACTTATTTTGAGCGCAACATCAACGACAGCTCCGGCCCGGAAATCAACGGTGCGCGTTATCGTCTGGACCCGGCCCTGAGCTATGTCATTGATACCGGATGGGGGCGCCTGACACCCACCGCCAAACTGCGCACCCTGAATTACGAGCTGAACGGGGCTGGCGTGCCCGGTGACAGCACCCAGCGGGACCAGGCCATTCCCAGCGTCAGTCTGGATGGCGGCCTTGTTTTCGAGCGTGAACAGGGACGCTTCCTGCAGACGCTGGAACCGCGTGCCTTTTATCTGTATGCCCCGTATCAGGACCAGAGTGACCTGCCCAATTTTGATACCGCGAACACCACGTTTTCCTACCAGCAACTGTTTCGCGACAGCCGCTTTTCCGGTGGCGACCGTCTGGATGACGCCAACCAGTTTTCTCTGGGCCTGACCTCTCGCTTTATCGCCAGTGACTCCGGCGAAGAAGTCATCCGTGCTTCAGCCGGACAGATCTTTTACCTGCGGGATCGCAAGGTGCGTCTTGACCCCACGGTGCCCATTGCCACTGACAATACCTCGGGCCTGGCGGCGCAGCTGGCAGCGCCCATTGGTCGCGGCTGGAGCGGCACTGCCGATGCACTGTGGACGCCAAACCTTGAGCACTCCTCGCAATACAGCGTGGGACTGAACTACCTGCCGGAAATGCGCGATCGCCTGGCCAATCTGGGCTACAACTTCCGCCGTGAAGACCCCAGCATCGGCCAGGAAGCCCTGCGCCAGGTCAGCGCCTCTTTCGTCCAGCCAGTCGGCATCAACTGGCAGCTGCTGGCGCTGTGGCAATACGATCTGCGCGAACGCGAAACCCAGGACTCCCTGCTCGGCCTGCAATACGAAGCCTGCTGCTGGAAAATACGCGTGTTCGAGCGCCGTTTTCTCGCCGATCCGGATGACATCAGTCAGGGCTCGCAACGGCAACGCTCCGCATTTTTCATCGAAGTTGAACTCAAGGGCCTCGCCGGCATTTCCAGCGGCGTGAAAAGCCTGCTCAGCAACAACATGTTCGGCTACAGCCAGTTAATGAATAACAGCCAATCTTCACCGGAGTCACGCTAATGCGCGCTTTCCCGTTTCTGCTCGCCCTTGCCCTGCTGGCACCGCAGGTACAGGCGGTTGTCACTCCCATCGACAAGGTTGCTGTCGTGGTGGACGACTCCCTCATTCTGCAAAGTGAAATCGACAAGCGCATCAAGGACGTCGTGTTCCAGTTCAGCCAGCGCAAGAGTCCTTTGCCACCGGAGGACGTCCTGCGCAAACAGGTGATCGAACAGCTCATCCTGGAAAACCTGCAGCTCAACCTGGCCGGTCGTGCCGGCATTCGCATCGATGATACCGAACTGAATGCAGCCATTACCGACATCGCCAAGCAGAACGGCTCCACCCTGGATGCCTTTCAGCAAAAGCTGGATGCCACTCCCGGCAGCAGTTATGCCGAAGTGCGCGACCAGATCAAGCGTGAGCTGATGATCAACAAGCTGCGCCAGCGCCGCATGCAGGACCGCATCCGCATCACTGACCAGGACGTGCAGAACTTCCTGCGCTCACCCACTGGCCAGGCGGAACTCGCCAGCGAATACCGCCTCGGCCACATCGTGGTCAACCTGCCTGACGAAGCCACCCCGGCCGCCATTGCAGCGGGCGAAGAAAAGATAAAACAGGCACAGGCGGCACTCGCCGCCGGCAAAGATTTTGCGCAAGTGGCTGCCACCTATTCCAATGCTGAAACCGCACTGCAAGGTGGCGACCTTGGCTGGCGCAAGGCGGCACAGCTGCCAACCCTTTTTGCCGAGCCTGTCGAGAAAATGCAGGTTGGTGAAGTGGCAGGTCCCTTCCGCACACCGGGCGGCTTTCACCTGATCAAGCTGATCGGCAAGCGTGGTGGCGAAGCCATGCGCGTACAGCAGTGGCAGGTTGAGCATATCCTGATCAAGGCAACCGAAATTCTTTCCAGCGAAGATGCAAAACAAAAGCTGGCCGACATCAGAGCACAAATCCTGAAAGGGAAAAGCTTTGCCGATGAAGCACGCATTCACTCCGATGACCCCGGCTCTGCGCGCCAGGGGGGCTCACTGGGCTGGGTCGCCGCTGGCGAAATGGTGCCCGAGTTCGACAAGATCATGCGCAGCATTCCGGAAAAGCAGGTATCGGACGTGTTCCAGAGTTCTTTTGGCTGGCACATCCTGCAGGTCACCGGGCACCGTGAGCAGGACGTGAGCGAGCAATACCGTGCCAACATGGCCAGGCAAGCCCTCTACGGCCGCAAATACGACGAAGAGTTGGCGAGCTGGCTGCGCGAACTGCGCAACGATGCTTTTGTTGAAATACGCGACACCAGCAAATAAATCATCGTCACTGCTGCAAATGCCGGGGCTTGCCCCGGCATTTTTATTGAAGATTACCTGTTGAGCTTCCTTGGCATGCAGGCCTGGACTTTTGCTTGCCATTTGCCCGGAGGGCGGGCCTCACTTTCTTTGGTTACTCGACTTACAGCCTCGCCCTGCGGGGCGCTGAGAGCTGGCTCCTATCAGGACGTTTCTTATCCCCCCCAAACAAAGCATGGCGGCCATGCCGCTTGACCCCCGGGCACAGCTGGCGACAATGCCGCCATGCCTTCTTCCCCTGCCCTGCCCCGTATTGCCCTCACCCCCGGCGAGCCTGCCGGCATAGGTCCTGATCTTGTGATTGCACTGGCCCAGCGCGATCACGCCTGTGCACTGGTCGCGATTGCTGATCCCGGGCTGCTGCGCGAGAGGGCTCATCAGCTTGGGCTGCCGCTCACCCTGCTGGGGTACGACCCGGCTGCCGCCCCCGTTGCCAGCAGGGCCGGAGAACTCGTCGTGCTGCCTGTGGCACTGGCCGCCCCGGTGATTGCCGGCAGTCTTGATGTGCGCAATGCGCCCTATGTACTGACCACCCTGGATCGGGCCGCCCGGGGCTGCCTGAACGCAGAGTTCGCTGCCGTGGTCACGGCGCCCGTGCAGAAGTCCGTCATCAACGATGCCGGTGTTGCCTTCAGCGGGCATACCGAGTTCTTTCAGGAAAAAGCAGGGGTCGAGCGGGTCGTCATGATGCTGGCCTGTCCCGGCTTGCGCGTGGCACTGGCCACCACGCACCTGCCGCTTCGGGAGGTGCCGGCCGCCATCACGCAGAAACTGCTGCATGAAGTGCTGGGCATTCTGGTACAGGACTTGCGGACAAAATTCGGCATTGCCCGGCCCCGGGTACTCGTAGCCGGCTTGAACCCGCATGCCGGCGAGTCCGGCCATCTGGGGCATGAAGAAATCGACACCATCACTCCGGCATTGCAGAGTTTCCCCGACAAAAACTGTACCCTGCTCGGCCCGCTGCCGGCCGATACCCTGTTCACCCCGAAATACCTTGATCATGCCGATGCCGTTCTCGCCATGTACCACGATCAGGGACTGCCGGTGCTGAAATACAAGGGCTTTGGCCACGCCGTGAACATCACTCTGGGTCTGCCCTTCATCCGCAGCTCGGTGGATCACGGCACCGCACTGGATCTGGCGGGCACCGGGCGCGCGGACAGCGGCAGCCTTGAGGCGGCCCTCGCCAGCGCACTGGACATGATTTCCCGCAGATGCCCCTGAATATCCGGCCGGGTTCTGCAGAAGCGATTAGAGACACACAATGAATCAGCGCAGTGACAGCAAACGCGGCGAAAGCCGGCGGGTCGACGGCCATATGGCGCGCAAGCGCTTCGGCCAGAACTTCCTCACCGACGAACGCGTCATCAGCCAGATCGTGGCGGCGTTTGCACCGCAACGCGGTCAGAACGTGGTGGAAATCGGGCCCGGTCTGGGCGCCATTACCCGCGAGCTGCTGGCCGCGCTGGGCACGATCCAGGTGGTGGAACTGGATCGTGATCTGGCCAAGGCCTTGCCCATACGCCTGATGGGCGATGGCGAGCTGGTCGTGCACCAGGCCAATGCCCTCGAATTCGACTTCCGCAGCCTGGCCACCGGCCCGCACAGCCTGCGCATCATCGGCAACCTGCCTTACAACATCTCCACACCCATCCTGTTTTATTTGCTGACCCAGGCTGATGTCATTGCCGACATGACCTTCATGCTGCAGAAGGAAGTGGTGGAGCGCATGGTGGCCGCTCCGGGCTCGGGCGATTACGGCCGCCTGTCCGTCATGCTGCAGGTAGCCTGCGAAGTGGAGTGGCTGCTGGGCGTGCCTCCCGAGTCCTTCAGTCCGCCGCCCAAGGTCGATTCCGCCGTCGTGCGTTTGCGCCCGCATTCCACGCCACGCTATAACTGTGCAGACGAGAAACGGCTGCAGGCCCTGCTCACCGCCGCCTTCAACATGCGCCGCAAGACCCTGCGCAATGCCCTCAAGGGGCAGGGTACGCCGGAACAGTTTGAAGCCGCCGGTATTGACCTCAGCCTGCGCCCCGAAGAAGTGGATGTGGCAACCTGGGTGAGACTGAGCAATCTGCTCACGCCCGACAACCAAACTGCCCGTGGTGAAAAAAACGCTCATGAATAAGGACATGCCCCTGACTGCCCCTGAACAGAATCACGAGATCCGTGTTCAGGTGCAAAGCGAATACCTGGCCAGCCAGAGCAATCCGGAAGAGTCGCGCTACGTGTTCGCCTATCACGTGACCATCACCAATGCCGGTGCGCACACCGCCAGACTGCTGACCCGCCACTGGGTCATCATGGATGGCGAAGCACGCGTACAAGAGGTGCGCGGTGAAGGCGTGGTAGGAGAGCAACCGCAGCT
>Ga0209841_1000124_pt1 | contig 17965 bp, 12 predicted proteins | sample GWRWT4_30Apr14_FD_187185 | JGI IMG/M metagenome (GOLD analysis project Ga0209841, IMG submission 187185) | Sand microcosm microbial communities from a hyporheic zone in Columbia River, Washington, USA - GW-RW T4_30-Apr-14 (SPAdes) (version 2) | ecosystem: Engineered > Artificial ecosystem > Sand...
AATAATCAAAGATGTCAATAATTTTCTAATAAAAGAAAATATTCCATTAAATTTAAAGGAGAATATTAAAGGATATATGCTAAATTATATCATGGATAATAATTTAAAGATTAAAAATGAAATTATTCCAAACATTCCAAATAACTAAATTGGTCCGTCTCTCATGGTGCAACTGCTGAGTTTTGTACTTGCAATGTTTATTACCATGGCTTTGATTCCGCCTTTGATGCGCGGCGCACAAGGCTTGCGGCTGGTTGATATTCCTGATAGCCGTAAAACCCATGTCGGCGCTATTCCGCGTATTGGTGGTATTGCCATGGCGGTGGGTGCCTTGGTGCCGATGATTGCGTGGTTGCCGCTCGATAGAGAGCTAACGGGTGTCTTGCTTGGCTTGGGCGTAATTCTGTTTTTTGGTGCCTGGGACGACCGTGTTGATCTTGATTATCGAATAAAGTTTCTGGGACAGGGCGTTGCCATTGCCACTATTGTTTTATACGGCGGGGTGCATATATCGTATCTGCCGTTTTTCGGGCTCGACGAATTGCCCTTCTGGGCGAGTGTGATGCTGACCATGTTTGTGTTACTGGCCGTCACCAATGCGATTAATCTTAGCGATGGTCTTGACGGGCTGGCTGCGGGGATCACACTTTTGGGCCTTGGTTTGATAGTTTTCCTTGCCTATGTGGTGCAAATGGCGGCGGTGAGTCTGGTTGGATTGGCCGTGATGGGAAGCATCCTGGGTTTTTTGCGATTTAATGCTCATCCGGCGCGCATCTTTATGGGTGACGGTGGCAGTCAGTTTTTGGGGCTGACGGTGGGGGTGTTGGCCTTGATGCTGACGCAGGGACGTCGCGCTGACTTCAGCCCCTTATTGCCGTTGTTATTGCTGGGTCTGCCCTTGCTGGATACGACACTGGTCATGGTAATACGTCTCTGGGAAGGTCGCTCACCCTTTAGTCCTGATCGTAACCATATTCATCATCGTTTGCTGGCCTTGGGTTTGAATCACTATGAAGTCGTGTTTGTTATTTATTTATTGCAGGCCCTTTTGACGATATTGGCCTTTTTGCTGCGCTATGCCGATGATGCCAGCGTATTGCTGGTTTATGCCATTTTTTGTGCTGCCTTGGTCACGGTGTTGCCACTGGCGCAACGAGCTCATTGGCAGGCCCCACGCTTTTTCAAGCGGCAGGAAGCGTGGGTCAGGCATTTTGAGCGTGATGGTCTGCTGGCGCGTATTGCACATGCTTATGTCTTGGTGGTGCTGCCCCTTTTTATGGTGGCCGCTGCACTCTTGTCTTCCGGCATATCCTTAGATATCGCCTTGTTGAGTTTGCTCCTTGTGTCACTGCTGTTGTTTGAGCAATGGCGTAATCGGCAGCCCGGTATTTCATGGGTGGAACGGGGTGTTATTTATACGGGCACCGCCGTGTTGTTTTATCTGGCTGATTTTGGTAATGAGCCGCTGTCGTTGCATCCGTTCTTTTTTGCTTCGTTGCTTGTTGCCGTGATGCTGGGTTTCAGGTATTCGAAAGACAGAGGCTTTGCGGCCAATCCTTCGGATTTTCTGATTGTTTTTCTGGTGGTCGCTCTGCCGACCTTGCCACAGCTGCAGCAGCTGGGCCTTTTCTGGACCAATTACATCCCGAAACTGGTGGTGCTCTATTACGGCATTGAAATGATTCTGCCACGACGACCAGAGCATGTGCGGTTCCTGGCAGGCATGACACTTGGAATAATTCTGATTCGAGGTCTTTTGTAACAGAAATGTAAAGTGAGCACGTTACAGTGTTGTTACTTAAGCCATGTGCCACTGAAGGAATTCGTTATATGTTTTCACCTTATGTTCTTGGTCGTATCTCTTTTGTTGTTCTTGGAAGAGCAGGTGTTCTTAGCGTAATAGCTGTTCTTGGTGCAACGCTGATGCTGGCGGCCTGTGATGGTACTGAAGGACGTAAAGTCGAGTTCATGGAGCGTGGCAACCAGTTTTACGCGCAGGAAAATTATGAAAAAGCGCGACTCGAATTCCGTAATGTGTTGCAGATAGAACCAAAGAATCCGGCCGCCCTGTATAAACTCGCGCAACTGGACGAAATCGCACAAAACTGGGGCGCTGCTTTTGCGAACTATCAGCGTGTTATTGATGCCGATGGGACGAATGTGATGGCGCGTGTGCGTATGGGACGCCTCGCCTTGCTTTCAGATCAGGTCGATAAAGCACTGGAATTGGCCGAGGAATCACTTGCCAAAGAACCGGGCAATGTTGATGCCATTACACTCAAGGCGGGCGTACTGGCCAAACAACAGAAACATGCAGAGGCAATGGTGCTTGCACGTCAGGCCCTGGAAAAAAGTCCTGGACATATTGATGCCACGATTTTGCTTGCAGGTCTGGAGCAGTTACAAGGGCATGTCGATGAAGCCTTGGTATTGCTGAAACAAGGAGTTGCCAGTGACCCGAAGCATATCGGCATCAAATATGTGATGGCGGAGCTTCTTGCGCAGAGAGGTGATATTGCGCAAGGCGCACAGGTTCTGCGCGAGGTGCTTGCGCTCAAGCCGGCTGATTTATCGCATCGTCTACGTTTGGTCGCCTATTTGGAAGCGGGTAAAGATTTTCCGCAAGCCGAGTCAGTGCTGCGCGAAGCACTTCCTGACGATGATGAGCGTGCGAGTCTGCGTCTGGCACTGGTTAATTTTATTTATATGCACGGTTCGCCTGAACAGGCGACAGCACAGTTGCAGGAATTCATCAGCAAAGATCCAGAAGCCCATAGTCTTCAGTTTGCTTTTGCCGCTGAGCGTGAGCGTACAGAACACACGAAAGAGGCGATTGAGACCTATAGGAATTTGATCAAAACGGCAGAGGAAACGCCTGATGGTCTGACCGCCCGTTCACGACTGGCACGATTGCTGGCAATCGAAGGCAATACGGCCGAAGCTGAACAACTGCTGGCTGAAGTGTTAAAGAAAAACAGCAATGACAGTGAAGCGCTGATGACGCATGCCGGATTGGCGCTGACCAAACATGATCCCGCTACAGCGGTGGTTGATTTGCGTAACGTACTGCGTGATCAACCTAAAAATGGGCAGGCATTAAAGCTCTTGGCGCAGGCGCATAAGTTAAACAACGAGCAGGGCTTGGCCGAGGAAACATTGCAAAAGGCGGTGATGCTGATGCCAAAAGATGCCTCAGTCAAACTGGCCTTGGCTGAATTATTTATCGAGCAGCGTAAGTTTGATGCCGCGCGCACGCAGGTGACCGAAGTGCTGGCGCTGGATGCAACGCATTTGCAGGCCTTGGAAACCCTGTTCAAATTGCAAATGTTGCAGAAGGAGTGGCCAGAAGCGCAGGCAACGGTAGCAACATTACTTAAAACCCATCCCCAGCTGCCACAGGGTGATTACTACAAGGGTATGGTGCTGGCGGCACAGGACAAGCGTGCCGAAGCAATCGAAGCCTACCGTAAGGCGTTGGATAAGGCGCCGGATGCGGTTGAGCCATTGACCGCTATCGTTAAAATATACCTCGCACAACGACAGACAAAAGAGGCAATTGCTGTTCTGGATGATGCGATAAAACGCTCGCCGCAAAATGTTGTTGCACAGAATCTGCGTGGCGAGTTGTTGCTGCTCGAAGGTCATGCCGCAGAAGCTGAGACAATCTTTGCAAACATCATCGAACAGCATGCCAATATTCCTTCCGTTTACCGTAATCTCGGTTCTGCGCGTCTGGCACGTAAGGATATTGCCGGGGCACAAACAGCCTATGAGTCGGGTCTCAAACAGATGCCGGATAATGAAATGCTGCTTTACTCCATGGCGGCACTGGATGAGCGTCAGGGGCAGCATGAGCGCGCCATCAGCCATTATGAAAACTTCATAAAACGCAAACCCAACTCTGATATGGCGAAAAATAATCTTGCCATGCTGCTCGTCAGTCATCGCAGCGACCAGGAGAGTCTCAACAAGGCGCGTGATCTGGTGATGACGCTGGCCAGTAGTGATGATCCTGTGTATCTCGATACCGTGGGCTGGGTTCATTATCGGCGCGGCGAGGTTGATCAGGCGCTCGTGACACTGGATCGTGCGTTGAAGAAAGTCCCCTCGGCGCCACAGATCAACTATCACCTCGGCATGGTCTATTACACCAAGGGTGATAATGCTGCCGCTTTGCGCCATCTCGAAGAGGCACTGGCCGCCAAGACCGAGTTCCAAGGTATTAATGAGGCACGTGCCACTTTGAATAAACTGAAAAACAGTTGAGAGTAGATGCGATGAAACGTGCGTTGATTACCGGTATCACCGGGCAGGATGGGGCTTACTTGGCGGAATTTCTGCTCAAGAAGGGTTACGAGGTGCATGGTATTAAACGACGCAGTTCGTCGTTTAATACCGCTCGCATTGATCACATCTATCAGGATCCGCATGAGAGCGGTCGGCGCCTGATCCTTCATTACGGTGATATGACCGATTCGACCAACCTGATCCGCATTGTGCAACAGGTGCAGCCGGATGAAATCTACAACCTGGCGGCTCAGAGCCATGTGGCGGTCTCTTTCGAATCACCTGAATACACCGCCAACGCCGATGGCATTGGTGTGCTGCGTCTGCTGGAAGCGATCCGCATTCTGGGTCTGGAAAAGAAAACACGTTTTTATCAGGCCTCCACATCGGAGCTTTATGGCCTGGTGCAGGAGACACCGCAACGTGAAACTACGCCTTTTTATCCACGCTCACCCTATGCGGCAGCAAAACTCTACGGCTACTGGATTACGGTTAATTATCGCGAGGCCTACGGCATGTATGCCTGCAATGGCATACTTTTTAATCACGAGAGCCCGATCCGTGGTGAGACCTTTGTTACGCGCAAAATCACGCGTGCTTTGGCACGCATCGCGCTGGGACTTCAGCCCTTGTTTTATCTTGGCAACATGGACTCAAAGCGCGACTGGGGACACGCCCGCGACTATATCGAGATGCAATGGTTGATGCTGCAACAGGAAGCTGCACACGATTACGTCATTGCAACAGGTGTGCAGTATAGCGTGCGTAATTTTGTGGAGCAGGCCGCGCTTCATCTTGGTATCACCCTCGCTTGGCATGGGGAAGGTGTTAACGAGGTGGGACTTGTTGAGACAGTGACGCGTGAGGTGCCGCTGATGAGCGAACTTGGCACTGCGCTGCGAGGTCCCGGTGTTAAGGCCGGTGATGTAATCGTGCGCGTTGATCCGCGCTACTTCCGTCCCACCGAGGTCGAAAGTCTGCTGGGCGATGCTGAAAAAGCTCGTAAAGAGCTAGGCTGGACCCCGCAGACCAGTTTTGCTGAGCTGGTGGCGGAAATGGTCAGTGAAGATTTGAAGAGTGCTGCGCGTGACCACCTTGTGACGCAACATGGATTCAATGCGTATAGTTATCATGAATAGTTAATCAGTCACAGGACGGTCATATGTCGAACACCATAGATGCAAATTCCAGGATTTACGTCGCCGGTCATCGTGGTCTGGTGGGCTCGGCCATAGTCAGGCACTTGCAGGCCGAAGGACTGGATAAGCTGATTCTACGCACACACAGTGAGCTTGACCTCAAGGATCAAGCAGCGGTTCGTGACTTTTTTGCGCAGGAAAAACCCGAGTATGTTTTTGTTGCTGCGGCCAAGGTCGGTGGTATTCTGGCCAACAGTCTGCGGCCCGCCGATTTTATTTTCGACAATCTCCAGATCCAGAATAATCTTATCGATTGCGCGTGGCGTAGTGGTGTGAAAAAACTGCTGTTTCTCGGTTCGTCATGTATTTATCCGCGTAATGCAGCGCAACCTATCAAGGAGGAGTATCTGTTGAGTGGTTCGCTGGAAGAGAGTAATCAATGGTATGCCATCGCCAAGATCGCTGGCATAAAAATGTGTCAGGCCTATCGCCGTCAGTACGGTTTTAACGCTATTTCAGCCATGCCGACCAATCTCTATGGCCCAGGCGATAACTTCGATCTGAATACCTCGCATGTGTTACCTGCGCTGATCCGTAAATTCCATGAGGCGACTGCTTATTCTAAACCTGAGGTAGAAGTGTGGGGTACAGGCACGCCTCGGCGAGAGTTTCTTCATGTCGATGATTTGGCCGATGCGTCTGTCTATCTCATGCGTTACTACGATGAAGAACAGCATATCAATGTCGGTGTGGGTGACGATATCTCCATCCGCGAGCTGGCAGAGCTGATTCAGGACATTACGGGTTATCAGGGTAAAATTGTCTGGGATAAAACCAGGCCTGACGGCACACCACGTAAAGTAATGGATGTCAGTCGTATGCATGCGCTTGGATGGCAGGCACATATTTCGTTGAATGAAGGAGTGCGCGATACTTGGAAGTGGTATCGGGAGCAATATGGTCTTGCGGGTGAAGGGGTTCATCAATAGCCGGTTTTTAGCAAAAACACGGATTAATGATTGCTTTTGGCTCATTTACACAAAATAGTTATGTGGAGGTGAGTAAAGTTAACCCATTGAATTTTTTGCCAGTCTAGAATTAAGGTGTTTGAATTAGAGGCTAATTGCTTGTGCAGGAGCTAGCTTTTGGCGACAAAAATGGATAAGCTCTGAACCCAGAACTGTTGGGAAGTGTTGTAATCTATCTGCTTGGATGCTTGTAAGTTAAAGTACACATCACAGTAATAAAAATATCCTGTTCATAAACAGGGTCCAACCTCTAAATAAATTATAATTCGGAGACTGATATGGCTATAACCGCAAATAGCTCTGTGGGTTCAGCGGCTTCCCCCTCGATTCTTGAAAAATTTCTTTATCCAAAAGATGCAGAAGGTTTGCCAAAAGCGCCTTTGTTGTTATCTTCAATTATCATCGTTATTGCTGCTTTGGGTTTAGGCGTATATCGCTGGTATATGGAATCTACTGCATTTACCGTGGGTCTGGATTATTTCGAGCCTGAATTTGCTACTTACTGGATGAGCTTGCTTTATGCTCAGGGAATTATCATTCCTGTCTTGGGTGCTATTGGTCTTCCTCTTTTGTGGTTCACGCGTCCAACGAGTGAACAAGTTCAAGCCATGACACCTGCTAACGAGTTAAGCCGTTATGTTCTTATCTTTACGATATTGGCTACGTCAAGCATTTTAGTGACTTGTGTATTGGGTGTATGGGTTGAGGCAGATGCTGCCTGGCATCAAGTGACTGTTCGTGATACCGATTTTACTCCTACCCATATCCAGTTGTTCTATGGCGTTATTCCTTTGGCCGCTGTAGGGATTGTTTTGGGTCTTGTTTGGTTGCATACCCGTATGCCAGATTTCCAAAATAGAGTTTCAATACCTTTGTTTATTGTGGCTGCTGCACCATTGTTGATTATGCCTAACTTGGGTTACAACGAGTGGGGTCATACCTTCTTTTACGCTGAAGAGTTATTTGCTGCACCAGTTCATTATGGTTTTGTGGTTTTAGGTTGGGGTCTGTTTGCCATTGGTGGATTTCTAAATCAAAGCATTCAGCGTGTTGCAGTTTTAACAAAATTTGTAGCCAAAAAGTAACAAGTAATTAATTAAAAAAAGGCCGCAGTGATGCGGCCTTTTTTTTGGTCTTGATTTGGGTAAGCACTATCATTTTATGTGATGAGTGGCCATAAAATGTCATTTTCGTCTGTGAACAGTAGTTTTATCTGGTGCATCTGCTTTTATAATTTGTGGGAGTTTTTATAAAAAGCAGATAATAAGAAAATTGTTCATATTTGACTCTTACATTACGATTTTCATGAGAAAAAATCATAATAATATTCTCGGGAGAATTCTGTTATGGCCGTTATAACAACCAAAGTAAGGTCTGATGGTGCTGAAAATTCATTTCTTTTCAAACTACTTTTTCCTAAAGATGTAGAAGGAATCCCGAAACCACCGCTGTTGTTATCATTCTCTATTGTCTTGATTGGTACGGTCGTGTTAGGTCTTTATCGCTGGTACATGGAGGCAACTTCATTCACGTTGGGACTGGATTATTTCGAACCAGCTTTTGAAATTTATTGGATGAGTTGGTTTTATGGACAAATTACCTTAACCGGTATTTTGTTGATAGGGGGCCTGCCTTTAGTCTGGTTTACGCGTCCGCGTAGAGAAGAAGTCTTGGCCATGAGTGCTTCAAATGAACTGAGTCGTTATGTGTTAATTTTCACTGTTGCGTCAATGGCCAGTCTTTTGGCCATCTGCGTGCTGGGTATTTGGGTAGAAGCAGATGCTGCCTGGCATCAAGTGACTATTTGCGATACGGATTTTACGCCCACCCATATACAATTATTTTATGGTCTTATCCCTTTGGGGGCAGTGGGAGGTGTTTTAGGTGTGCTGTGGTTGCATACACGTATGCCAGATTATATCGGTCGAGTATCCATACCACTTATTATGATTGGGGCGGCACCACTTTTGATCATGCCTAATCTTGGTTACAACGAATGGGGTCATACGTTTTTTTATGCAGAAGAGTTGTTCGCAGCCCCTGTGCATTATGGTTTTGTCGTTTTAGGTTGGGGTTTATTTGCAATTACTGGATTTATTTTGGAATGTCTCAATAGAATTTTGATATTGACCAAGCTGGAAAAGGCGAAAAAATTGGTGTTGTAAGGGCTTGCTCGCGGGACAATAGATGCCATCTTCTTTGTCGTTAATAAGCGAATTAAAGTTTTCCAATGAGGCAAGCGGTAATATATTTCTTTTTTATTTTTTATAAGATATTGATAATAATGAATAAATTAATGTTTAATGTACATCATATGTTTCAATACGTCTGTTAATTGTTTTTTTAGGTAAGCAAGTTGCACCAATATGTATTTTTTATGCTCTACTATAAGGCAGAGCTATTGGAATGATTGTCCTTAGCAAAAAAATCTCACTAAGAAAATAAAATATAAGGAGATAGGTATGGCCGTTATTTTAGATAAATCAGTGAGTGCGAGCGGTAGCGCTGATCGCACTTTGATGCAGAAGTTGGTTTTCCCAGTGGATATGGATGGTATTCCAAAGCCACCCCTAATCTTATCGATAGCTATCATGGTCGTTGCGATTATCGGTCTTGGTTTTTACCGTTGGTATATGGAATCTACAGCATTTACAGTGGGTTTGGATTATTTCGAACCGGCTTTTGCAACTTATTGGATGACTTTATTATATGCTCAAGGTGCTCTTTTTGTACTAGTTGGCTCGGTAGGTCTTCCTTGGATATGGTTTACTCGTCCGTCAAGAGAACAAGTTTTTGCTATGTCGCCCAAGGATGAATTGGGTAAATATATTCTTATTTTCACAGTGATGGGCGTATCCAGCATCCTGGTGCCCTGTGTTTTGGGTTTGTGGGTGGAAGCCGATGCTGCGTGGCATCAGATTACAATACGCGATACTGATTTTACGCCTACGCATATTCAGTTGTTTTATGGTGTGATTCCTTTGGCAGCTGTAGGCTTGGTGTTGGGACTTGTGTGGATGCATACGCGCATGCCTAATTATATAGGTAGAGTTTCGATTCCTCTTTTTATTGTCGCGGCTGCTCCATTGTTGATTATGCCCAATTTGGGCTACAACGAATGGGGTCATACTTTCTTCTATGCTGAAGAGCTATTCGCTGCTCCTGTGCATTACGGCTTTGTTGTTTTAGGCTGGGGTTTGTTTGCAATTGGCGGTTTCTTCCTTGAGTGTATTAATAGAATTCTGGTGCTGACAAAGACGGTTAAACAAGAGAAGCTTGTTTAATTTTCAAAGGGAATATGTGGTATAAAAAGGGCTGCTCTGCAGCCCTTTTTATTTGGCAAATACTCGTATCGAAGTTCAGACGAGAATAGTATTTTGCTGAGGGATTTTTGTTCCCTTAATCCCGTGAATGAATTGAGTAGGTTTGATAAAAACGCATGACTGAAGATGCTTTAATTAAAAAACTTGCAACGCAAGCCTCCAGCGTGACTTTTCATGAAGTAATGGACGTGGTGCGGCAAAATTATAGGTATTCGCCGGTACACTTTTCTAACGGGATGGGTGATAGTGGTGTTCAAAATCCTGCGGGGAGCAATGAGGGGGCTTGCAGGATTTTTGCTTGGGCTAAGCTGAATAACTTAAGCGAAAATCAGACCTTACACTGTTTCGGTGATTATTATCGAGTTGATGTGCTGTCGAATCCCGATGGCTGTGATCATGCCAATATCCGCAGTTTTATGAAAACCGGTTGGGCTGGTGTTCATTTTTCTGCAGATCCTCTCGAAAAACGATAAAAGGGGTGAGCAAACGGTTAGGCAAGTGCATAGACACTAAGGGTTTTACGCGTTGGGGGTTTTACTCGCCGGTAAAATTGGGTTCTCTTTTTTGGAAAAAAGCCTGAATCCCTTCGATGGCATCTTTACTGGCTCCGAGTTTAATTACTTCGTTGAGCTCTGCTTCTAGCCCTTTGGCTAATCCTTCTTTTTCTCCTTGGTACATGGCTCGCATGATGGCTGATACGGCTAAGGGCGGGCGTTTGGCGAGCGCATGGGCATAATCGAACACTTTTTGTTGAAACTCTTCGGCGCTGAAAACATAGTCAACCAACCCTATCTTAAAAGCCTCTTGAGCAGAAATCTTTTGACTGAAACACATCATTTCTAACGCTTTGGCTTTGCCGATCAATTGCGGTAATCGTTGCGTCCCGCCCCATACAGGTAAAACGCCGAGATTACTTTCAGGTAAACCAATCACGGCCTTGGGGCTATCAATCATCATGCGTATATGGCAGCTCATTGCAATTTCACAACCGCCACCCAGAGCATACCCGTTAATTGCGGCGATAATGGGTTTTGGAAAGGCTTCTAATTGATTGCATAGGTCTTGGGCGTATTGATGAACCTGGCCACTTTTGGCCGCCTCGCTCAAATCAAAGCCGGCTGAAAAACCTTTGTCGCCTTGCCCTGTTAAAATAATAACGCGGGTATTTTTGTCGTCTTTCAGGGAGGCCAGTTTGTTTGATAGGGCCTCAAAAGAAGCCATTGTCATGGTGTTGGCGGGTGGACGGTTGAATGTCAGTGTGGTGACGTAACCCTCGTGGTGACATAACAGTGGCATAAGTCTCTTCCTGAGATATAAACAGTTTGATTTCAGCGCTTAGTTTATGTTTTATGTGTTTTGGTAGAAAGATGCGTCAGGCATTTTAGAGTTGAAAATTTTCTGCGTTGGATTGCGGTTTTAGATGACACCATTGCATATAACCTATGCTATGTTTGTCTGACGTTTGCCCATTTCATGTGAGATGCTTATGACCAAGACTTTACCCTTCCAGCCTGTTTTGTCCTGCCAGCCGCTAGTCGTGCCATTTTTTGATGAGGGCACGTACACATTTACCTATGTCGTCAAGGATCCGCACTCCAATGCCTGTGCGATTATTGATTCAGTCATGGAATTTGATTTTTCAGCAGGCGAAACGCGTTACCAGGGTGCGGATCGTATTATTCGTTATGTCCAAGAGCATCAGCTGCAATTGCAATGGATATTAGAAACTCACGTGCATGCTGACCATCTATCAGCGGCTCCTTACATTCAAGAGCGCTTGGGTGGAAAGTTGGCCATAGGTAAAAATATTGTTCAGGTGCAGGAAATATTTGGCCGGATATTTAATGAAAGCGATGACTTCAAACGTGACGGATCGCAATTCGATCAGCTTCTGGGTGATGGTGATCAAATGAGTATTGGCGGAATGACTGTTTATGCGTTGCACACGCCCGGTCACACGCCAGCATGCATGAGTTTTGTTATTGGTGATGCGGTGTTTGTTGGTGATACGCTTTTTATGCCTGATTCAGGCACTGCCAGGGCTGATTTTCCCGAGGGTGATGCGCATCAGCTCTATCAATCTATTCAGCGTCTTTTCTTGTTGCCGGATCAAATGCGGGTATTTCTGTGTCATGACTACGGCGAAGGACGTCCAGCGCAACATGAAAGCACTGTTGCCGATGAGCGAAAGAATAATATTCATATCAATTCAACCGTAAGCGAAGAAGCATTTGTTGTTATGCGTAAAGCACGCGATGCCACGCTTGCCGTGCCACGCCTGATTTTCCCGTCATTGCAAGTTAATATGCGCGCTGGACATATGCCCGAGCCGGAAAATAACGGCCGCGTGTATTTTAAACTGCCCATTAATTTATGGTCCCACTGATTCGATACGTAAGAACCACTGTCCTGGTTTTTATTTTTGATGGGTAACAAAACAGACAGACAAAATAGGCAGGAGCGTATGCGTGGATAAGATCAACTTAAGCCCACAGCTATCGGTATCAGGACAAATTACAGCGTCAGACATCAAAGATTTGGCTGAACAAGGCATAAAAACTATTTTCTGTAACCGTCCCGATGGTGAGGGTGCTGACCAACCGGGTTATCAGTCACTTGCTGAGGTGGCTCAGCAAAATGGTTTGCAGTTTCACTATCTGCCGGTAGTTTCCGGAAAAATTACCGATCAAGAGGTGGCGCAATTTGCTGCCTTATATGCGGATGCCCCTCAGCCTATTCATGCCTACTGCCGTAGCGGAATGCGATCAACCATTCTGTGGGCGCTGTCTCAGGTGCAAATCGGTTCTGCCGAGCCAAAGGCGGTGTTTGCTGTCGCAAAAAAAGCCGGTTTTGACCTCACGGCTCTCAGTGGTCGTTTGGTAACAGTTCAGTCTGCCGCTCAAAGGGACACGTTAAAGAAGAAAAGCTGGGATGTATTGATTGTAGGTGGTGGGGCGGCGGGTATTGCCGTGGCCGCCAGTTTGCTTGCGCGACAGAGAGGGCTTTCGCTGGCCATCATTGAACCCTCCGAGGTGCATTATTACCAACCCGGATGGACCTTGGTGGGTGCGGGTGTATTTGAGCCTCAACAAACAAAACGAACAACCGCGTCGTTGATTCCTGCCGGTGTGACATGGATTAAAGCGGCTGTTGCCGCATTTGAGCCAGAGCGCAATGTCGTGATTGTGGAAGGGTGTGAAGCGCTCAACTACAAGCGCCTGGTTGTGGCAGCGGGTTTAATGCTCGATTGGCAAGCCATAGAAGGGCTGCCTGAAACCTTGGGCAAAAACGGCGTGACCTCCAATTACCGTTTTGATCTGGCACCGTATACCTGGGAGTTGGTGCAGCAACTTAAACAGGGACGGGCGCTATTTACGCAGCCCCCCATGCCCATTAAATGTGCGGGCGCCCCGCAAAAAGCCATGTATCTTTCCGGGGATTACTGGCACAGGCAACAGTGTCTTAAAAATATACAAATTGAATTTTTCACGCCCGGTGCGGTGTTATTTGGGGTGCCGGAGTATGTGCCGGCCTTGATGGAATACATTAACAAATACCATGCGCAATTAAATTTTCTGCATAATCTGCTGCGTGTTGATGGCCCGAAAAAAACGGCCTGGTTTGAAAAGACAGATGCTCAAGGCAATAAAGAACTCGTTGAAACGTCTTTTGACCTGCTTCATGTGTGTCCGCCGCAAAAGGCGCCGAATTTTATTCGTGCCAGTGGCCTAGCAGATCAGGTCGGCTGGGTCGATGTTGATCAAAATACGCTGCAACACAAACGTTATGCGAATATCTGGTCATTGGGTGATGTGATGAATGCACCGAATGCCAAAACTGCTGCGGCGGCACGAAAACAAGCGCCGGTAGTGGCCGAAAATATTCTGGCTGATCTCAAGGGGCATGGTGCAGTAGCGCACTATGATGGTTATGGGTCCTGTCCCCTAACGGTGGAGCGTGGCAAGGTTGTGCTGGCTGAGTTTGGTTACGGTGGTAAATTGCTTCCTTCTTTTCCACGCTGGCTTTTGGATGGAACCCAGCCCACGCGTCTAGCCTGGCTGTTAAAAGAAAAACTGCTGCCTCCAATTTACTGGGAAGCCATGTTAAAAGGCCATGAGTGGTTGGCCAAACCAAAACTCAAACAGAACGTTTAAACAGACGTGCGTTTTAAGTCCCGCTATTTACCGATACTCAGCTGGAGCAAAAACTACAATCGTGCTGCCTTGGCGGCTGATCTACTGGCGGCACTGGTTGTAACGTTGATGCTGATTCCGCAATCACTTGCTTATGCCTTGTTAGCCGGATTACCTCCGGTGACGGGTTTGTATGCCAGTATTCTGCCCCTGGTGGCCTATGCTGTGTTCGGCACGAGCCGGACCTTGTCGGTTGGACCGGTGGCAGTGGCCTCATTAATGACCGCAGCAGCTATCGGGCAAATTGCACCAGCGGGCAGTGAGCGTTATGTGGAAGCGGCGATTGCCTTGGCCTTGTTGTCAGGTTTTATTCTTCTGGTTTTGGGTTTATTCCGCTTCGGTTTAATCGCTAACTTGTTATCACATCCCGTAGTGTCGGGTTTTATCACGGCTTCGGGTCTATTGATTGCGGTCAGCCAATTTGGACATCTTCTGGGTATTCCTGTTGCTGGGGATAATCTGGTGGCACTGTGTGTGTCTTTGTTTAAAAACGTGTCCCGTACCCATGTTATTACGCTGGCATTGGGTGTGGGTGGGTTGCTGCTGCTTATAGCGATGCGTCAGAAATTAAGCAAGACCTTGGTTAAGCTCGGGCTTTCAGCCCATGCCGCATCTTTGGTGAGTAAAGCAGGGCCCATTTTTGCTGTACTGATAGCGACTTTTATTGCCTGGTATTTTCAGCTAGATAAACAGGGTGTTGCTCTGATTGGTGTTATTCCTCAAGGTCTGCCGGTGTTGCAATGGCATGGCTTTGAGCTGTTTTTTTCAAAAGAATTGATTAATGCGGCATTTTTAATCGCCATTATTGGTTATGTGGAATCGGTATCGGTGGGTAAAACCCTGGGTGCCAAACGACGGCAGCAAATTGACCCCGATCAGGAGTTAATCGCCTTGGGTGCCGCCAATCTTGCCTCAGGATTTTCCGGTGGTTTTCCTGTGACTGGTGGGTTTTCACGATCAGTGGTCAATTTTGACGCTGGTGCCGAAACGCCGGCGGCCAGTTTATTTGCGGCTATTGGGGTGGCAATGGTTGCGTGGGCATTCACCTCGTGGTTGAGTTATTTGCCTAAAGCGATATTGGCCGCAACGATTGTTGTGGCCGTGTTGGCGCTGGTTGATTTTTCCGTGATTAGAAAAAGCTGGCGCTACTCTAAAACCGATTTTATTGCGGTGTTAGGCACAATTTTAGTGACCTTGCTGTTGGGTGTTGAAATGGGTGTTCTCAGCGGTGTGCTGGCCTCGATTGTTTTGCATATTTACAAAACCTCGCGTCCTCATATTGCCGAAGTGGGTTTGATTGAAGGCACGGAACATTTTCGCAATATCAAACGCTACCGTGTGCTGACCTATCCCCACATTGTTTCGCTGCGGGTTGATGAAAGTCTTTATTTCGCCAATGCGGCCTTCTTGGAAAATGAAATATATACCTTGATTGCCTCGCGCCCCGAGTTAAAGCACGTGGTATTAATGTGTTCGGCGATTAACGAAATCGATATGAGTGCGCTGGAAGTGCTCGAAGCGATTAATGAGCGTCTGGGTGAACAGGGGATCCATTTTCACTTTTCAGAGGTTAAAGGCCCAGTGATGGATGCGCTGCAGCGCAGTGATTTTATGCACCATTTGCATGGTCAGGTTTTTCTAACTCAATACCAGGCGATTGAAGCAATTAAGGGCTGAATTAGCTCAACTTTAACTAAACCATAAGCATATTTTTTTATTCATCTCTGAACGTGCCCAAAGGCATTGGGTTTTTGTACTCTTTGTACACAAAGCCCACGCGCGTTCAAAAATATTTTCCTGATTAAAACTGGCATGTTCATTGCCAGTTCCATAGAAATTATCAAATTTAATCGAATTTTATCCATGAATTGCTTTTATACAGTGCGCATGGTTTATCTGTGCACTAAAGTGGTGCCATAACAAATAAATCATGCGGTGAGCAGGGCGCCATGTATCAGGTTTTATCAGGTGGGGATCACTATGCTGTTCGGTCGTAAAGACAAAAATCCAATCAGAATCGTTGATAAAAAAGTAGTTGACTGGAAATACACCACCTGTGGTTATTGCTCTACAGGATGCTCGATTGAGGTCGGTTTGAATAATCGAGGTCAGGCGGTGGCCTCACGTGGTCATGCTGAAGCTGATGTGAATCGTGGCAAGTTATGTATCAAGGGTATTTTTGAGCATGAATTATTTGATGCGCCGGGTCGTGGCAATTTTCCTCTGATGCGTAACAAAATCTTTGAGCCGTATCAGCCTACCTCGTGGGACAGTGCGCTGGATACCATGGCCGATAAAATCAAGGATATTCAGCATAAATATGGCCCGGATTCTTTTGCCGTAATCTCAACAGGCCAGCTACTCACCGAAGAATTTTATACGCTCGGCAAACTGGTGCGGGGTTGTATCGGCACCAATAATTATGACGGTAATACCACCTTGTGTATGGCCTCTGCCGTGTCAGGTTATAAACGGTCCTTTGGTTCCGATGGCCCGCCCGGCTGTTATGACGATTTTGAACATACCGAATGTTTAATTGCCTGGGGTTCGAATCTGCCTGAGCAACATCCGATTATTTACTGGCGTTTGAAAGAGGCTCTGGAAAAGCGCAAGTTTCCGCTGATTGTGGTCGATCCGCGCGTGACCATGCTGGCGCAATTTGCGGATATTCACTTGCCGATTGTGCCGGGAACCGATGTGGTATTAATGAATGCATTAATGCACGTCATTTTGAAAGAAGGTCTGGAAGATCGCGCGTACATCGACGCACACTGCAACAACTTCGATGCCTTGGCCGCAGAAGTGGCTAAATGGGATCCCACAAGGGCGCAAGCTATTTGTGGTATTGATGAGGACACCATTCGTAATGTGGCCCGGCTTTATGCGAAATCAAACGCTGCGATGTCGATCTGGACCATGGGCATTAATCAAAGCACGCATGGTTCGGATGGTGTAGTGGGGATCAATACACTCAACCTGATCACGGGCAATATAGGTAAACCCGGTGGCACCAGTCTTTCTATTACCGGGCAATGCAATGCCATGGGTACGCGTGAGTGGTCATCGTGTTCCGGTTTGCCGGGCTATCGCTTGCTCGAAAAAGAAAAACATCGTGAAGAAATAGCCAAATTCTGGGGCATTGATCCCGCATTTTTTCCGACTAAACGGGGTTTGTTTCAGACGGATATTTTTCCTGCCATTGAAACCGGGCAAATCAAGGGATTGTGGCTCGTGGCGACAAATCCGATGACCTCAATGCCCAATACCGGGCGTATTCGCAAAACACTGGAAAAACTCGATTTTCTGGTGGTGCAGGATGCCTATCAGGATGTTGAAAGCACGCAGTATGCACACATGTTTTTACCGGCGGCAGTCTGGGCAGAAAAAACGGGCACGTTTACCAATACCGAGCGTCGTTATAATCTGGTTCGTCCGGTGATAAAACCCAAAGGTAATTCCAAGCCGGATTTTGATATTTTTCGTGAATTGGCAACACGTTTTGACAATGGCAAAAAAATTCATTTCCCTGAAACCCCGGCTGGGGCCTTTGAGGAAATGAAATACCTGTCTAAGGGGACGCACCGTACCCTCGATATTTCCGGTATGAGTCATGACAAAATAGAACAGGCACGTGGCATTCAATGGCCGTTTCGTGAGGGCAGTGAAGGGCTCAAGGGTGAGCCGCGTTTGTATACCGATGGCATTTTCCAGACCGAAGACGGCAAGGCCAATTTAATTGCCTTGCCTTTTGTTGATAACAACGAAAAGCCTTGTGAAAACTATCCATTCTGGATGAACAGTGGCCGGGTAGTCGAACATTTCCATACCCGCACCCGTACCGGAAAACTGGGTAACCTGAATAAATTCAGCCCGACACCGTACATGGAAATGAATCCCGATGCGGCCAACGAGCTGGGTGTTGCTCATCAATCCTATGTGCGTATTGTGTCGCGCCGGGGTGATGCGGTGGTCATGGTGCAGCTGACACAACGTAT
>Ga0209841_1000126_pt1 | contig 17918 bp, 18 predicted proteins | sample GWRWT4_30Apr14_FD_187185 | JGI IMG/M metagenome (GOLD analysis project Ga0209841, IMG submission 187185) | Sand microcosm microbial communities from a hyporheic zone in Columbia River, Washington, USA - GW-RW T4_30-Apr-14 (SPAdes) (version 2) | ecosystem: Engineered > Artificial ecosystem > Sand...
CGCCGTGGCCGAGCACCGAGCGCAGTCCGCCGCTTCGCGGTGGACCGCCACCATAGGAGCCCCGCCCGCCTCCGACTCATCCCCGCCCCGCGCTGCCAGGACAAAGCGCTCACTCGTCGCACGCCTGAACGAAACCCAAAAATCAGTTCAGCAGGCGACCAGGATCCGCATCAAGCTTGGCCAAGGCCTCGCGCGTGGCCCGCACGGTGAGAGACTCATCCTCCACCGGCACCAGCAACCCCGCTTGCAGAAACGCCGCCAGCCGGTGCAACTGGAACAACACGCCCCGCCCCTGCGGCGTCACGAACAAGGCCAGTTGCTTTTGCAACCCCGACCAGGCGAACTGCACCGACTCCTGGCTGCCTCGGTAGTCCAGCTGGAACCAGGCGCCAATCTGCAACTCGCGCGCCCAGGCCATCATGGCCGGCGTGGGCATGGTGCCCCCTTCGGCCACCACTTCCAGGTCGCTGCTTTCGTGGCCCGACAGGTCTCGCAGGGTTTGCGCGTCCAACTCGACCTCGGCCAGGTTGGGCAGGATGTCGTCCAGCGCCTCAAGGCGTTCGGTCACTTCCTTCAAATGGGCGGACGAGATCGTGGCCGAGCGGGCCGAGAAGGCCGCGGCCAGCGCCGCGTTGAGCTCGTGCACATGCTCGTCCTGCTTCTCAACCGACATGCCGGCGCGGGCCATGCCATCGCGCACCTTCTTGAGCAACGGGGGCAGGCGGCGCAACACGTCGGCGCGGTCTTCGCGCGAATGCTTGGCGCTGGCCGACCAGATCAGGTCGGCCGCTGCGCGCTTGAGCACGCGGGTTTCTTCACTGGACGGGCTGGTCTGCACGGCACTGTGGGCCAGCACATCGGCCCACACGCGGAACAGGAATTCGCGCACGCCTTCGTGGACCGGTACATCGGCCAGCATCTTGCGCAGCTCGATCGTGTACTGGATGGCCCAGGTTTCGCGCTGCTCGACCTGCTGCGCCAGCGACACGCCCCTGCGGCTGGACTCGTTCTCGTCGCGGAAATAGCGCTCCAGGAATTTCTCGAACTCCACCAGCACGGTCTGGAACACGCGCCGCCCCGTGTCGGGGTAGGCCTCGACCACCTGCACGATGCGCTTGATCTCGCCCGGCAAGGTGTCTTCCTGCTCACGCGGGGTGGCGGCAAAGCCCATCACGCAAGCACCCATGCGGTCGATCAGCGCACGCGCCGGGTGATCGATCGTGGCAAAAAAGTCGGGCTCGGTGACGGCCACGCGCAGCACGGGCATCTGCAGACGGGCGAACCACACGCGGATGGCAGCAGGCAGGCGCTCTTCGGTCAGGATACTCTGGAACAACAGCGCCACGATCTCGATGATGGCGCGCTCGTTGGGCGTGCTGGCCGCCTGCTTGAGGGCGCGTTTGCTGTCCTGCAGGTCTTGCAGCAAGGCCGCTGGCGTGCCCGTGGGAACGCCGGACTCGTCATCAACGTGGCGGCGCACCACCTGGCCCGCCGCCTGGATGGCCTGGCCCAAAGCCGGCGCCACCACACCGACCACCACGTTGGCACCACCGCCCAGTACCTGCGTGGGCACGAAGCCGGGCACCTTGTTGGACACGAACTGGTTGAGCTTGCCCAACACCGCCTGGGCCGGCACCGCCGAGCGGCGCAAGGCGGGCGTCTGAGTCATCAGGCGGGTTTCTTCATGGGCGCCGCCCATGGGTTGCAAACCACTGTTGCCACCCATCTGCGAGGAGCCGCCAAGACCGGAGTGCGGCATCGCTGCGGCGCCTCCCGAGCTGCCACGCGAGCCCGCTTTGGCCGTGCCCATGGAAGCGCCGATCCCGGCACTGCCACTGACATAAGGTGCGGCGGAACGCTGGATGGTGGGACCCACGCCCGTGTCTTTGGTCCGCCGGATGAAAGGCCGCAAGTCGATCTCGGGCTTGACGCCGTGGTCCAGCAGCACATGGTTGGCGTCGTGGTAAGCCTCTTGCGCCAGGTGCGTGGCCTCGTCGTGCAGCACGGTCTGCAAGGTCATCCAGTGCGTGGCGCCCAGGCCGGCATCGGTCCAGCTGTCGATCAGCCAACGCGCCAGCACCTGAGGCCGCAACACGTCACCGGCCGGATCGGGGTGGCTGTTGCTGCCCGCTTCCAGGGCATTCAGGCGAGAGCACAGGTCGGTGTATTCCCATCCGGCCCGGTCGGCAATGGTCTGGCCCAGGCGAGACGCCATCATGTCTTGCTCAACCGCGCTGTCTTCCACCAGGGTGAGGTCAGACACCAGTTGCCCCACGGGCTTGGTGTCCAGCGGCCGGGCCAGGCGCACCGCCGTCAGGGCCGACTGGATGCGCTGCTCCAGACTGCGCTGCCAGGCGTCCAGGCCGATAGGCATGTCCAGCACCAGGTCGCGCCGGCGCATGTACAGGCCGGGTTCGGCGGTTTGCGAGGCCAGCAGTTTGGCCCCGTTGGCACAGGCGTGGATCAACCCGGAGGCGCCCCGCAAGAGGGTTTCCAAATAGGTTTTTCGGGCCGTGATGGCCAATGCACGCGAAGAGCCTATCGATGACATGTGGTCAGTTGATCCGCAGGGCTCGACCTAACCTTCCAGGCCGAGCATTTCATGGTTGATCAACTCTACACCACGGCCCCGGAGTTCGGATCGTTGGGATCGACCTCTTTCTTGGTGCTTTTCATGAGGTCTTCACGGGTCACGCCCAGCCACATCGCGATCGCCGCCGCCACGAAGACGGACGAATAGATGCCGAACAGGATGCCGATCGTCAGGGCCACGGCAAAGTAATGCAGCGTGGGCCCGCCGAAGATCAGCATGGACAGGACCATCATCTGGGTCGACCCGTGCGTGATGATGGTGCGGCTCGTCGTGCTGGTGATGGCGTGGTCGATGACTTGCGCCGTGCTCAGCTTGCGATAACGGCGGAAGGTTTCGCGGATCCGGTCAAAAATCACCACCGACTCATTGACCGAATACCCCAAAACAGCCAGCACCGCTGCCAGCACCGACAGCGAGAACTCCCACTGGAAGTAGGCGAAGAAGCCCAGGATGATGATGACGTCGTGCAGGTTGGCGATGATGGCCGCGACCGAGAACTTCCACTCGAAGCGGAAGGCCAGGTAGATCATGATGCCCAGCACCGACACGCCCAGGGCCAGCGCCCCGTCGCGGGCCAGCTCGCTGCCCACTTGCGGGCCGACAAACTCGCTGCGCTGCAAGGTCAGGTTGGTCTGACCGCCGGTCTGGCAGGCCTTGGTGGACGAGGGGTGGCCTGGCGTGGGCGCCAGCATCGTGACCGCGCCCTTTTCAGTGGCGCACAAGATGCCGAACACTTTGTCCACCACCTCGGCCTGCTTGAGGCTGCCGCGCAAAGGCAGGCGGATCAGCACATCGCGCGAGGTGCCGAAGTTCTGCACCTGCACTTCGCCATAGCCCAGCGAGTCCACGGCGTGGCGCACCTTTTCAAGGTCGGCGCTTTGGGCGTACTGCACCTCGATGACCGAACCGCCGGTGAACTCGATCGACAAGTGCAATCCCCGGGTGACCAGGAAAAACACGGCGGCGGCAAAGGTCAGGAACGAAACAATGTTGAAAATCAGCGCATGCCGCATGAACGGGATGTCGCGCTTGATGCGGAAAAATTCCATGGCGAGTGTCCTTCAGGGGGTGCGGGGGGTCATTGGTCCACGGTGTCGACGTCGGTCGACAGGCTGCCGGGCTTGGCCGCCGCCTTCCAGACCTGACCGATGGACACGCTCTTGAGCTTTTTCTGACGGCCATACCAGAGGTTGACCAGCCCGCGCGAGAAGAACACCGCCGAGAACATCGAGGTCAGGATGCCCAGGCAGTGCACCACGGCAAAACCCTTGACCGGCCCCGAGCCAAACATCAGCAGCGCCAGGCCCACGATCATGGTGGTGACGTTGGAGTCAAGGATCGTGGCCCAGGCGTGCTCATAGCCGGCCTGGATGGCCGACTGCGGCGCCGCGCCATTGCGCAACTCTTCACGCACGCGCTCGTTGATCAGCACGTTGGCGTCAATGGCCATGCCCAGCGTCAGGGCGATGGCCGCGATGCCAGGCAAAGTCAGCGTGGCTTGCAGCATCGACAGCACCGCCACCAGCAGCAGCAGGTTCAAGGCCAGGGCCAGGGTCGAGAACACGCCGAACAGCAGGTAGTAGGCGATCATGAAGACCGCGATGGCGGCAAAGCCGTACATCAGGCTCTTGAAGCCCTGGTCGATGTTGGCGGCGCCCAGGCTGGGGCCGACGGTGCGCTCTTCGATGATTTCCATGGGCGCGGCCAGCGAGCCGGCGCGCAGCAGCAGCGCGGTGTCGGCGGCTTCGTCGCCCTTCATGCTGCCGGAGATCTGCACGCGGCCACCCGATATTTCGGAGCGGATCACCGGGGCCGTCACGACCTCGCCCTTGCCCTTTTCGAACAGGATGATGGCCATGCGCTTGCCGATGCTTTCGCGGGTCACGTCGCGGAAGATGCGGGCGCCACGGGCGTCGAGTGTCAGGTGCACGGCGGCTTCCTGGTTCTCGTCGAAGCCGGGTTGGGCATCGGTCAGGTTGTCGCCCGTCAGCACCACCTGGCGCTTGACGATGATCGGCACGCCTTGGCTGTCAGAGAATTTCTCGGTGCCGAAGGGCACGGTGCCGCCCGCCAGGGCCGCGTGGGCCTCGGTGCTGTCATCGACCATGCGCACTTCCAGTGTGGCAGTGCGGCCAATGATGTCCTTGGCCTTGGCCGTGTCTTGCACGCCGGGCAACTGCACCACCACGCGGTCCAGGCCTTGCTGCTGGATGATGGGCTCGGACACGCCCAGCTCATTGATTCGGTTGTGCAGGGTGGTGATGTTTTGCTTGAGCGCGTTTTCCTGGATGGTGCGCTCGGACTGGGCCTTGAGCTTGCCGACCAGGGTCAACGTGCCACTGCCATCGCTGTCCGTGGCGTCAGTCCATTGCAGGTCGGCCAGGGCGTCTGTCAGCACGTTGCGGGCGGCCTTGCGCCCGGCTTCGTCGTGGAAGCGCACGGTGACGACCTGGTCATCACGGCGGATGCCGCTGTGGCGGATGTCCTTGTCGCGCAGCAGGCTGCGGATGTCGCCGGCCAGGCTTTCGATCTTCTGCGTGAGTGCGCCCTTCATGTCGACCTGCATCAGGAAGTGCACGCCACCGCGCAAGTCCAGGCCCAGGAACATGGGGTTGGCGTGCAGGGTGCGAAGCCAATGCGGTGAGCGCGACACCAGGTTCAGTGCCACGATGTAGCGCTCGTCCTTGGGATCGGGGTTGAAGGTGCGGCCGAGCACGTCGCGCGCCTTCAGCTGGGTGTCCGTGTCGGCGAACCGCGCCTTGATGGAGTTGCCATCGAACTCAACGAAATCGGCCGCAATGTTGGCCTGCTTGAGCGCGGCCTCGACCTTGGCCAGCGATTCGGCGTTGAGCTTGACCGTGGACTTGCCACTGGACAGTTGCACGGCCGGTGCCTCGCCAAAGAAGTTGGGCAAGGTGTAGATCAGGCCCACCAGCACGGCGATGGCGATGATCAGGTGCTTCCACCAGGGGTAGCGGTTCATGGTTTGAAATCCTGCGATTTATTTACTTGTAGCTGCCCTTGGGCAAGACCTGGACGATGGCCGAGCGCTGGATTTGCAGCTCCACGCCATTGGCCACTTCCACCGTGGCGAAGGTTTCGCCCAGCTTGCTGATCTTGCCGATCACGCCACCCTGGGTGACGACTTCATCGCCCTTGGCCAGGCTGTCCATCATGGCCTTGGTCTCTTTCTGGCGCTTCATCTGCGGGCGGATCATGACGAAGTACAGGACCACGATCATCACGATCGGCAACAGCATGCTGTTGAGCAGACCTGCGGGGCCGCTGGCGGCAGGGGTCGCGGCTTGGGCGAAAGCGTCGGAAATGAACACGGTAAAAATCCTTCAAACGGACGGCCACCAAGGCGGGCCAAATCCGTTCGATTGTATGCCGCGGGGGGCAGGCCCCTTCAGAGCACGTACTTGACCAGGGGATGCCCGGTGAAAGCGCGGTAAATGCCGTCCAGGTGCTCGCGGCTGATGGCATTGACCGTGATGGTCAGGCCCATGTACTTGCCGCCGCTGCTGGGGCGCAACTCCAGCGTCTTGGCGTCAAAGCCGGGATCGTGCTGAACGGCCAGGGCGACCATGGTTTCCACGAAAGGCGGCTCGTGCAGGCCCATGACCTTGATGGGGAAGGCGCAGGGGTATTTGATCAGCGACTCTTCGGGCGGGATCTCGGGGAGGGGGGGGGGAACCACGGGTTCATTCATGCGGATAGTCCTTGCTCACGCTTTCTTGCTTCACTTGACGCCCAGGCGGATGGCGTCCCACAGGCGGCCGAACCAGCCGGCGCTGGGCACGGCCTCAAGGGTGTTCAGGGGCACATCCTGCCAGGGTTGCCCGGCCAGGGTGATTTTGAGCGTGCCCACGGTCTGGCCCTGGGTCAAGGGGGCCACCAGGGGATCGTTGCGGGCCACGGAGGCTTTCAGGCCGCCGGCCTGGCCGCGCGGCACCACCACCATGACAGGGTTGACGCGCCCCAGGCGGACGGTGGCCGATTGGCCTTTCCACACCGGCGCGTTGGTCACGGCCTGCCCGGCATCGAACAGCTTGACCATGTCGAAGGCGCCGTAGCCCCAGTTCAACAGCTTCTGGCTTTCGTTGGCGCGGGTCTCGGGCGAGGTCGCGCCGATCACCACACTCAAAAGGCGGCGCGGACCGGCGGGCGTGGCGCGCAAAGCCGTGGCGATCAGGCAGTAGCCGGAGGCGTCGGTGTAGCTGGTCTTCAGACCATCGACCGTGGGGTCGCGCCACAGCAGCAGGTTGCGGTTGGGCTGGCGGACGCCGCCGAAGGTGAACTCCTTGCTGCCGTAGTAAGGCAGGGCCTGCGGGAAATCGGTGGCCAGCCGCACCGCGATGACGGACAGCTCGCGCGCCGTGCTGCGGTGCCCGGGCGCGGTCTGCCCTTCCGGATTCTTGAAGGTGGTGGCCTTCAGGCCAAACGCCTGGGCTTGCCGGTTCATCATGGCCACGAAATTCTCGACCGTGCCGCCCACGGCCTCGGCCAGGGCCACGCTGGCGTCGTTGCCGCTCTGCACGATCATGCCCTTGAGCAGGTCTTCGACCTTGACGCGGCTGTTGGCGGCCAAGAAGCTGCGCGACGTGCCCGTGATGCCGGTGCGCCAGGCCCGCTCGGACACGGGCACCTCTTGCAACAAGGTCAGCTTGCCCGACTTCACGGCCTGGAACGCCAGGTAGGCCGTCATCAGCTTGGTCAGCGAGGCGGGCTCGACCGGCTGGTCGGCATTGCGGGCGGCCAGGGTCTGCTGGCTGCTCAAGTCTTGCAGGACAAAGGCGCGCGCGGCCAGCTCGGGCGGCAGCGGCATGGTGGCGCTGGGGGTAGCGAAGGGGAACCCCGGGGCCACGGTGGCCACTTGGGCCCAGGCTGCTGTGGAAAGACAAAAAATGCCGGTCAGCGCGACCAGCAGGCCGCGTCGGGAGAATGAAAACAGCATGGGATCAGGCAGGTGAGGTCAATCAGGGCGAAGTGCCGCGCAAGTGACGCAGCACCCGGTCGCGCAGAACGCCGAGTTGACCATGGAAAAAATGGCCCACGCCCGGCACGACTGTGACCGGCAAGGCCTGCGGCCGCGCCCAATCCAGCACGCTGACCATGGACACCACATCATCCTGCTCGCCCTGGACCACCAGGGTGTGGGCCGGCACCTCGGGCACGCCATAGCGGGTGGCGGGGCTGACCAGCACCAGCTCGCTCGGTGCCTGCGGCAGCCGCGCACTGGCACTGGCGGCGATGAAGCCCCCGAACGAGAACCCGGCCAACGCCACCGGCAGGTTTTGCACGGCCGGATCGGCGCGGTGGTGGGCCAGCACGGCCAGCAGGTCATCGACCTCGCCCACGCCATCGTTCCAGGCGCCTTCGGACTGGCCGATGCCCCGGAAGTTGAAACGCACGGCCCGCCAACCCGCGAGCACAAAGGCTTTCGACAGGGTGTGGACCACCTTGTTGTCCATGGTGCCGCCCATTTGCGGATGCGGGTGGGCGATCACAACCAGGCCGATGGGTGCGGTGGCGGGGTCTTCGAGCACGACTTCGATCAAGCCGGCCGGGCCGTCGATGGTGGTGGAATCAGGGCGTCCAATCATGGTGCGGCGCGGCCTATCAACGGCCCACATCCGGCGGCAGCACCAGGCGCTCAACCACCTGGCCTTTGACCAAGTGCGATTCAACGATCTCTTCGATGTCGGATTTGTCAACGAAGGTGTACCAGGTGCCTTCCGGGTAGACGACAGCGACCGGGCCGCCCGCGCAGCGGTCCAGGCAACCGGCCTTGTTGACGCGCACCTGGCCGGGGCCACTCAAACCGGCGTTTTTCACCAGTTTTTTGCAATGGTCAAAGCCATCTTGCGCACCGTGGTCGCCGCAAGAGCTTTCACCGTTGATGCGCTGGTTGAGGCAGAAAAAGATGTGGCGTTCGTAGTACATGGCAGTCGATTCGGTGGTCATCAATCCAGCGGCTCCTCGCTGGGCTCCTCCCAGGGCGAGGACATCTGGCTCATGCCTTCGTCCAGCTTCGGGCCAGTCCAGTCCGAGAACTTGCCGACATAGGTCGTGGCGCTGATGTCGTCGGCATAGGCGATCAGCACGATGGCCAGGTCCGCCATGCGCGACACCTGCATGACCTCGCCAGTCTTGGCATGGTCGGCCAGGCAGTGGTCGGGATCAAACGCTTTCAGCGAGATCCGTTCAAGCTGCTGCCCGAAAATCTTGACGACCTTGACCATGCATTGCTCCGAAGGTGAGTGGGTTGGCGGATTTTAGGTGGGCGCGTCGGCCTGTCGGCTTTCACGCCCGAAGATGCGGGTGATTAGCCAGGCCATGGCCACATAAGGCCACAGGATGCCGAACCAACGCGACAGGCCATGGAAACGGATGAAGCGCCCATGCTCCCACGATTCCAGCGCCAAGGCGTAATAAGGGTCGGGCGGCACCTGGTGCACCAGGACGATGAGCCCGGCCAGCGTCAGCACCCCCACGCTGGCGCAAATGGTGCGGCTGCGCTCCAGCAGCAGGGTGCCGCCCAACGCGCCGACCAGCAGGCCGGTGATGGTGGGCACGCTCATCCAGGTCAGGGCATGGTCAGGCCCGAAATTCATGGCCGTGGACAGCGCCGTCGCGCCCACCCCCATCACCACGGCCCCCACCAACAAGAAAACACGGGTGTTGCGAGGTCGGGCCAGGGCGCAGGCCACGCACATGGGCGCCAGCAGGCCCAAGGCCACGGTGGTGGCCTCACGCGCGGGCACCCACAGCGAGTCCGGGTCGGCGGAAATGTTGTCAGTCCACAGGCTCAAAGGGTCGGCGGGCAGCACCCACGCCTGCCAGGGCGTGTCGCGGGTCAGCTCCATCAGGCCGATGAGCAGGTGCGGCAGGAACTGCCCTTCGCCCAAAGGCAATGGCGGCGGAAACAGCAAGCCCAAGGGCCACATCCAGATCAGGGCCAGGCCAAACCCCGCCTGGGGGATGAACCACCGCTCGCGCAAGCGGTGCCACACCTCCACCAGGCCCAAGGCATTCAAGGTAACGGCGGTCAAAGCGCCCCACGCCATGCCCAGGGTGTTGAGCGCCCAGTCGGAAATCGAGGGCACGCGGTTCGGCACCGTGAACTGGGCCAACTCCAAGCCATAAGACAAGGCCGACCCCGTCGCCAGGGTCAGCACCGCCGCCACGAAGGCCCCCCGCCCGCTGCGCAGGTGCGCCACGGTCAGGATCAAACCCAAGGGCAGGTAGCCCAGCAAATTGGCCACCAGGTCGGAGGGCACTTCGTGGGATTGTTTGGGCAGCTCCCAGGTGAAGACGTGGCGGTCGGGCCAATGCCAGCCGGCCAGGGGGAACAAGGTGGCGTAGACGATCAAGGCCACCGCCACCCAGGTGAGCGGCCAGGCGGTGCTGCGGTGCAAGGACATCAACAGGCCTTGAAGCGAGGGCGGATCAGAACGGCTTGACCACCACGAGGATGACGATGAGCGCGAAGATCAGCACCGACCCCTCATTGAACACCCGCAACCATTTGTGCGTGCGACGCTTGCTGAGCTGCTCGAACTCGCGCAGGATCTTGCGGCAGACGTGGTGGTAGCCCACAGCGCCAATCACCAACAGCAACTTGGCGTGCATCCAGCCATTGCCCGGCCCCTTGCCGATGCCGTAGTACAGCCACAGCACCAAGCCCAGCACCACGGCCGGGATCATCAGCAGCGACATGAAGCGGTACAGCTTGCGCGCCATGAGCAGCAGGCGCTCACGCTCGGCGTGGCTGTCGCCCGGCACCATGGCCAGGTTGACGAACAAACGCGGCAGGTAGAACAGGCCGGCAAACCAGCTGGCAACGAAAACGATGTGGAGGGCTTTGATCCAGAGCATGGCCGATTATGGCCAGGGCGGGGATCGATTGCGGCGGCGCAACATGGCCGGCACAAAAAAAAGAGCCCCGGCATGGCCGGGGCTGTGGAAGCCTTAACGCTGTCATCACGGTAAGGCACCTGCTCAGGGAGGAAAAGCAGGGAATGAAGGCCTTGCGGCGTATCATTCAGGATCGATTATAGAGGGCTTGCGGCGCCATGTCTCTAACCCATGTCCGCAAACCCGGGATTGCTGCCGATTTTTTTGTTCTCTTTGCATTCCTTCACACAGTTTTCACACCCTGTCCCGCATGTCCTTCTTGCACCACTTCCCGCAACACCGCCCTCGCCGCCTCCGCCGTGATGAATTCACGCGCCGCCTGGTGCGAGAGCACGCACTGACTTCTGCTGATCTGATCTACCCGGTCTTCGTGTTGGATCAAGACGACGGCGTGCAAGACATTGCCTCCATGCCAGGCGTGCAACGTTTGAGCCGTGGGGCCCTGTGGGCCCAGGCGGAACAGTGCGTGAAGCTGGGCATCCCGGTGATGGCCTTGTTCCCGGTGATCGACCTGGCGCTCAAAACGCCGGACGGCCAGGAGGCCCTGAACCCCGAAGGCCTGGTGCCCCGCACCGTGCGCGAGTTGAAGCGGCGCTTTCCCGAGTTGGGCGTGATGACCGACGTGGCGCTGGACCCCTTCACCACCCACGGCCAGGACGGCCTCCTGGACGAGACGGGTTACATCCTGAACGACGAGACCGTGGCCGTGCTGACGCGCCAGGCCTTGGTGCAGGCCGAGGCCGGCGTGGACATCGTGGCCCCCAGTGACATGATGGACGGGCGCATCGGCGCCATTCGCCAGGCGCTGGAAGCGCAAGGCCTGATCCACACCCGGATCATGGCCTACAGCGCCAAGTACGCCAGCGCCTTCTACGGCCCTTTCCGTGATGCCGTGGGCTCCAAGGCCAACCTGGGCAAAAGCAACAAGAAGGTCTACCAGATGGACCCCGGCAACAGCGACGAGGCCCTGCGCGAGGTGGGCATGGACATCGCCGAAGGCGCCGACATGGTCATGGTCAAGCCCGGCATGCCTTACCTGGACATCGTGCGCCGGGTGAAGGACGAGTTCCGCGTGCCCACCTTCGCCTACCAGGTCAGCGGCGAGTACGCCATGATCAAGGCCGCCGCCCAGAATGGCTGGCTCGACCATGATGCCGCCATGATGGAAGCGCTGCTGGCCTTCAAGCGCGCGGGCGCCGATGGCGTGCTGACGTATTTCGCGCTGCAGGCCGCCGAACTGTTGCGCGACTGAGCTGGAGCCTGAGTGCGTTTTTTCCTGATCAACGACAGCTTCCAGGAACTGCCGGACTGGCCCGACACACCGCCCACGCAAGGCTTCCTGTGGGTGACGACCGCCCGGCGCGAGTTCGAGGTCGGCCTGGGCAAGGTCCAGGCGCAATTGCAGCACCTGGCCGGTGGCAACCTGGTGGACCTGCACGTCATGGACTTGCTGAACGCGCAGCTGCCCTCGCAGTACGACTACACCTCCTGGTACGACATGCTGGTGTTCCGCCGCCTGGCCGCCGCGCCAGGCACGGAAGGCATGTTCCTGGACGACACGCACGGCACGGCGAGCAGCGCGCGCCAGGCCCTGGCCAGCATCGACACCAGCCCGGTGGGCTTCGTGGTGTTCGACCGCGTGCTGCTGACCGTGCACCCCGCTGATTGCTCGGTGCGCGATTTCTTCGAGGGCCGGCTCACCCACATGGTCAGTGCCGACCAGCGCAACGAGAACCGCGCGGACGGTCGCGGCTCGGTCAGCCGCCTGCCCCCCAGTTCGGCCGACCTGATGGTGCGCATCGTCAACCACATGGTCGACAGTTACCTGGACCTGCGCCGCTTGCTGACCAAGCAGTCGGCCTACCTGCAGCAAGAGCTGCTGAGCAACCGCAAGCAGTTCAACCACTGGCAATCGCTGCTGGAGGCGCGCAACACCCTGCACCAGCTGGAAGACACGTGCGAGGACCAGCGCAGCGCCGTTCAGGAATGGATCGACGCGCTGGACGACTGGCCCATGCCCACCGAGACCGCCGCCGCCCGCGAGCGCGAAGTGCTGCGCGTGCGTTCGCGCGACGTGCTGGAACACATCGAGCGGGTGCTGGGCCATGTGCGGCGCCTGGAGTCGTCGTCGGAAGGCGCAGTGCAGATGCATTTTTCACTGCAGGGCAACCGCACCAACGACATCATGCGCACCCTCACGGTGATGACGGCCGTGTTCCTGCCGCTGAACCTGATCACCGGCATCTTTGGCATGAACTTCGACTTCCTGCCGTTGATCCACACCAAGCTGGGTTTCTGGGTGGCGTGTGGGCTGATGGCGGGGGTCGTGCTGGCGTTGGTGATGCTGTTCAGAAGGCGGCGGTATCTGGACAGTTAGGTGGGCTGAGGCAAACCCACCCCTGCCTTGCGGGGTCGAGCCGGGATTTAATGCCCCCGGCATGAAGAGGCTTGGCAAAATCCAAAGTGTTCCAAACAGAGCTGCATGGCGCATCGCCAAGCAGCCGCTTTCGATGTTGTCGGTCCAAGGGAGATCCATGAAATTCAAATTCAAATCGTTGCTGGTGGCCGTCGCCTTCATTGCAACCAACGCGGCCAACGCCGCATCCGGGTATGACTGGAGCGTGACCTCAGGCAGTGCCGCCATTGCTTTCAGCTCCAATGGCATTGGGGCTGTGAGCGGCATCGGAACCCTCATCACCACCCCTTACACCATCCCGTTCAAGCGCGGCTTGCCCGATGGGGGCGAAATCAACACCGCGAAGTACGAGAAAACGATTACCACGATCAATCTGGCACTCAGCGGCGGCACCACCACTGGGGACTCACTGGCTTCTGTTCAGGCGGCCGATTCATTCGTGCAGTTCAAGCGCGCCACCCTTGATGAGAACGATGAATTCGATGACCACTCGGTTTTCCTGACCAATCTGGACATCGACCTCGCGACCTCCACCGTTTACGCCAATGTGTACACCTGGTACCAACACACACCCTCGAGCGCCTTTTCCGAGGCGGTGGGCCTTGGCAAGCTGGCCGTGTTCCGCTTTGACAAAGCAGGCACGGAAGGCCACATCATGGTGGACACGGTGCCAGGTCAAGACGTGGCAACGGGCCATGCCAGCAGCTCTTCCACAGACTCATTGCGGCTCAATGTCGATGTCGCGGATCTGTTCTTGACAGGATTGGGACTGGACCCTGCCTCTCGTGAGGAATACAGCCAACAGATCCGCTTGCGAAGCTGGGGCACCCTCAGTGTCAATGCCCATTTGTCAGGCATCACCGCCGTGCCGGAACCCTCCGCCTGTGTCTTGGTGGGGATGGGCCTGCTGGCTCTGTGCGCAGCGAAACGTCGCAGCCGCCCATCGTCGTAATGGAGACCAGGCTCCCCCCGTGCCAGGTCATGCCGCCCCGATTGGGGCGTTTTTCATGGCCGCTGATCGGTGCCCAGCAGCTCACGCACCCGGCACAGGTCATCCCACACCAGGCCCTTGTCGACCGGGTTGCGCAGCAGGTAAGCTGGGTGGTAAGTCACGACCACCGGCGTGCCCTGCACCTCGTGCAGGCGCCCGCGCAAGCGGCCGATGGGCTCGCTGGTCTTGAGCAATGACTGCGCCGCAAAGCGCCCCATGGCGATGATGACGCGCGGCTGGACCAGGGCAATCTGGCGCATCAGGTAGGGCTCGCACTGCGCTACTTCGGCGGGCAGCGGGTTGCGGTTGCCGGGTGGGCGGCACTTGAGGACGTTGGCGATGAAGACCTGGCGGCTCGCTTCGGCGTCGCTGCGGGTCAGGCCGATGGGGCTGAGCATGCGGTCGAGCAACTGGCCGGCGCGGCCCACGAAGGGCTCGCCCTGGCGGTCTTCCTGCTCGCCAGGGGCTTCGCCGATGATCATCACGCTGGCTTGTTCGTGGCCCACGCCGAACACGGTCTGTTTGCGGCTTTCGCACAGGCCGCAGGCGGTGCAGCCGGACACGGCTTGGCGCAGGGTGGGCCAGTCCATCTGGTCGATGCCTTCGGGGCGCTGGCGCAAGATGGCGTCGACACCCGCGGTGGCGGCAGCAGCGAGGGACACAGGGGGCTTGATGTCGGGGCGGGTTGGCCTGACCGAGGCAGGCGGCGGCGCCACTGGGGCCTCGTTGGGGCGAATGGCCGCAGGCGGCGCCACGACGGCGGCATCTGCCGTCGGCGGGGCAGGCCTCAGCGCCGGAGCCGGGTCGCTGGCGGACACACCCACCGGCGCATCTTCCACCGGCGCTTCGGGGGGCACCGGCCAGAACGCCGGGATGCCCATTTCGCGCAGCATGGCGCGTTGGCGCTCGGACCAGGTCATGGCTGGGCTGCCCTTTTCGTCAAGTCCAGGCGCATCACCAGCGCATCTTCGCGGCCACCGGGTGCGGGGTAGTAGCCCTTGCGCACGCCGACTTCCACAAAGCCCTGGCGCCGGTAGACCCCCAGCGCGCGCTCGTTGGAGGGACGCACTTCCAGCCACAGCAAGGGCACCCCCACCTGGCGGCAAAACGCGTACAAGGTGTCCAGCAGACCGCGCGCCAGGCCAGCGCCGTGCAGGGCCTTGTCCACCGCGATGTTGAGCAGGTGCATTTCCTCGAACCCGTCCATGGCCACGCACACGCCCACGATGCGACCAGTGTCGCGCTGGGTGAGCACCCGCGACCAGTAGCCGCTGCGCAGCGAGGATCGGTAGTTGTCTTCGGACCAGGCGTGCGCGGGATGCGGGCAGGCCTGGCGCTCCATGCCCAGCACGGCAGGGATATCGTCCTCGGTCATGACCCGGTCGGCGAAGGCCGACGCTTCAGCCACATGGGCCAATGGGCTGAAGGGTGACGATGAGCGTGAGGGCGCGGACATGGGGTGGATTGTCGCGCTCACAGGCGCTTGGCCGCCAGGCGCTCGGCGGTGGTTTGCGCCACTTTGTCGCGCACGTACAAGGGCAGGGCCAGGGCGGCGTCGAGCAGCTCCCCGCGCACCCAGGCTTGGCGGGCCAGGGCCACCAGGGCCGCACCACGGGGAGCGGCATGCGGCCACCGGGCCCGGACCAGCCCTTCGTCGAAGGCCGCTGGGTGCGCCAGCAGGGCATTGCCGGCCACGCGGTGCACGCCGGGCGTTTCGGCCCAACGATCACGCGGCACACCCAGGGCCCACAGGCGGGGTTCAGTCTCGGCTTGCCAATGGGTGCCTTGCCAACGGTAGGCCGCCACGTACATCTCGCCCATGCGGGCATCCTGGGCCACCCACAGGGTGTCGCCCTCGGCCCATTGCGCAGGGTCAGATTGGCGGGCGTCTTCCGCCACGGCCATCAAGGTGTCCAGCGAGATGACGGGACAATCGGCCGCCAGGGCCAGGCCTTGCGCCAGGGAGCAGGCCGTGCGCAGGCCGGTGAAAGCGCCCGGGCCTCGGCCAAAAGCGATCGCGTCCAGCTGGGCCCAGCTCACGCCCGCGTCGGCCAAGAGATTTTGCAGGGCCGGCAAAGTGGTGCTGGACGCCTGGGCACCACCGCCCACTGCCAGCGCTTGCACCTGGTCGCCCACCACCAGGGCCAGGTGCACCACCTCGGTCGCGGTGTCCAGCACCAGCAGGCGGGGCTTGGCCATGGCAGACCTGGCGACAGGCAAAGGAGAAATCGGATCAACAGGCGACATGGCCGGGAGTGTAGCCAACGCCGCCCTTCTATGATGCGGCCATGACCATCACTTGCTCACATCGCCCCACCGCGCCTTGGCTGGCGGCGCCTCTTTTGGCCTGTTTGAGCGCCATCTGCTGGGCCGCCCCGGAAATCCCGACCACGCCGCTTCCAGGCCCCGGGTTACCGCCGGCCATTCAGCAAAGCCTGCAAGCGGCCGACATCCCCGCCTCCTCGGTGTCGATGCTGGTGCTGCCCATCGATGGGGGCCCGGCCCGGCTCAGCCAGGGGGCTGACACGGCGCGCACCATGGCTTCGGTGATGAAGCTGTTCACCACGGGCGTGGCGCTGCAGACCCTGGGGCCCGCCTTCACCTGGCGCACCCAAGTGGCCCTGGGCGGGCGCCTGCGGGCCAATGGCGTGCTGGAAGGCCCGCTGTTGATGCGCGGCGATGGCGACCCCAGCCTGGTGATCGAGCGGGTGGCGCTGATGATGACCCGCTTGCGCGCCGCCGGCCTGCGCGACATCCACGGCGACTGGCTGCTGGACCGCTCCGCCTTCGCCGCCCTGCCACCGCACGACGCCAGCGCGTTTGACAACCAGCCATTGAAACCCCAGAACGCCGGCCCCGACGCCCTTCTGGTCGGCCACCAGGCCCTGACACTGCGCCTGCGTCCCGACGTGGCCAACCCCGGCTGGGCCAGGGTCAGCATGGAACCTGAAATGCGAGCCGTTCGCCTGGAGGCCAAGATCCCCCTGGACGACAAGGCGGCCTGCGGCGACTGGCGCGAATCCATGACCCTGCAGCTGCGCCCGGACCCGCCGCCCGGGTCCGGCTGGACCTTCACCTTGAAAGGCCGCTACCCCAGTGCCTGCGGCGAACGCGACTGGCCCCTGCACTGGCCCGGCGGCGAGGAACAAGACCACACCGAGCGTGTGCTGGACATGGCCTGGCGCCGCGCGGGTGGCCTGCTCCAGGGCCAAGTGCAGCCCTCGGGCCCCTGGCCTCCCGAGACCCCCGCCTGGTTCACCTGGGAGTCGCCCCCGCTGGCCACCGTGGTGCGCGACATCAACAAGTTCAGCAACAACGTGATGGCCCGGCAGCTGTTCCTGACCCTGGGCCGTGATGCCGCACCGACCGAGTTGAGCCCCCTGGGCCCGGCCACGCTGGACGCCGCCCGCACCCGAGTGACCCAGCACGTGGTGCAGGCCACCACCGACACGACCACGGGCACCTCGCCCTGCGGCAGCGGGGTGCTGTTGATGGACAACGGTTCGGGCTTGTCGCGCACGGAGCAGGCCTCGGCCGCGTGCGTGGGGCGCTGGCTGCAAGCCCTGTGGGCCAGCCCGGCCATGCCCGACCTGCTGGCCTCCTTGCCCATGGCGGGCGTGGATGGCACGGCGCGCAAGATGGCGTCGGTGGCAGGCCGAGCCCACTTGAAGACCGGCTCGCTGGACGGCGTGGCCTCGGTGGCCGGGGTGGCGCTGGGTGATTCGGGGCGACGCTATGTGGTGGTGGGCGTGGTCAACGACCCCAAGGCCGACGCCACCCGGCCCGCGCTGAGGGCGCTGATCGAATGGGCAGTGCACGACCAATGAACGCGCTTCAACACCTGGTGATTTTTCTGGACCCGACCTGCGTGGAGCCCATTGGCTCGGCGGCGGCCGTGCTGACCACCGGCTCGTTCATCCCTCAGGCCCTGCTGACGTTTCGCACACGCGATGTCAGCGGGATCTCGCTGGGGATGTACAGCGCCTTCACGGTGGGCG
>Ga0209841_1000127_pt1 | contig 17711 bp, 17 predicted proteins | sample GWRWT4_30Apr14_FD_187185 | JGI IMG/M metagenome (GOLD analysis project Ga0209841, IMG submission 187185) | Sand microcosm microbial communities from a hyporheic zone in Columbia River, Washington, USA - GW-RW T4_30-Apr-14 (SPAdes) (version 2) | ecosystem: Engineered > Artificial ecosystem > Sand...
TAGGCCAAATATTGACCCCAATTGTTTATTTGCTTTTATTTTATGGTATTAAATACGTGCGAAATAAGTTTTCTCAGGAAGGGAAAACAGGGGGCTGATCAAAATAAATTAGGCAAAACAAAAACGGCTGATTCATGAAAGTGAATCAGCCGTTTTTGTTTATGCAAATGGCAACTCGTCAACATTGAGCAGCTTGCGTTTATGAATGATCGTCACGATGGAAATTCGGTGCTGACCCACATGAAAAATAATGCGCCAGCTCGACGCACTGACTTCTCTTACCTTTTCATTGTTAAGTTCCGGTACCTTTTTTCCAGGTTTCGGTAATTCACTCAAAGTGCCGGCTTTTTGGGTAATGGCGGATACTACTTTCCGTGCATTGATCGGACTGTCCTTGGCGATGTAAATCATAGGGTCAGGTCTTTGATTTAGGGTCATCATAGTGGTCATAGGGTCAGGTCTTCAAGCCTTAGGGGTCAACACACCTTAGGGGTCAGGTCTTTGATTTATGACAGCCTTAGCGCCGCAGGGTCAAGCGCCGCAGGGTCAGGTCTTTGATTTATTAAACCTTTATTTTTAGGCTATTGTCATGTCACGCTTCAAATGTCGGATATAGTCGTTTGAGTTTAATGCGAGTGTCCTCTACTGTGAATTACCAGTTCACCTTCGCGTGAATCTGGTCGCAGCGCGCTTGCCAAGCGGTGACTTCCTCGCGCAGTTTCCCCGCACTGTCGATGCGCCGATCAAGGCACTGGCTGAACATCACGTTGATTTCGATCTCGGCGATGTTAAGCCAATTGCCGTGCTTTGGTGAGTAGACAAATTCAAAGCGATCCCAGAGCGCCTTCGCTTGGTCAGGTGGAAATGTCTCGTATAGCGCGCCCGGTCTATGGGTATTCAGATTGTCCATCACCAGCGTGATCTTCTGTGCATTCCGATAGCGTTCGGCAATTTCCTGGAGAAATCGGGCCCAATCCCAGGGCACCTTCATTAAAATTTAGCTGTTAGAACGGCATCCATGAAGCCAGAACCCCACCCTGCAAGTTTTCTCATTCTTTTCAAGCTGACCCGGGGATAGTCTTTTTTCACCAGACGCAACGCGTTCAGTACCGCCTTTTTGATCATCGCGATGTTCATCGGGGCCTTCCCCTTCCTGATACGGCTTTGATCATCCCCGAAGCAGACATCAAGCACCCAGTGCAGCTTGTTTTCGATACCCCAATGCTGGCACACCGCGTTAAGCGCGGCCTGGGGATGCGCCGCAAGACTACTGATGTAGTAGCGCTTGTCCACGCAGACTTGGCCTTTAATGTCACGGATCCCTTCAATCTCAACGATGCTGCGCAATTGAGTCCATTGAGGATGACGCTCTCTTAGCCATTGAATATCGTCGGTCACGGTGCATTTTCGTGTCTCGATACGGCCATGGCCTTTATCCAGTTCTTCCCAAAAAGCAAACGTCATGGTCGCAGGTTTTTCTGCAAACTTTTCTGCAAACAATAAACGCACATCATCGTTCAAATGGCCTTGGTTTCCTTTTAAACTAATGACATAGTTCGCTCAACGCTCGACAATCTTGCTCACCACCTTCGACTGACACCCCCTCGCATCAAGGGTGACCGTCGCACCGCCGATATCCAAAACATCAAGCAACTGAGGGATTGCCGTAATCTTGTTGGATTTGCCATCAACCTTCAATTGCCCCAACACCAGGCCTACTTCACTGGCAAAGGCGCTGATCACATGCAAGGCTCGATTCCCCCCTCAAAACTGCAGCGTGAACTCTTGCCATCGATGGCCACCACCCGCGAGCTCAACTCCAATTGGAATGACTTCACCCACTGAGTAAAACACGCTTCAATGGGCTCAGGATCCAGTGCTCGAAAAAATCGACGCAAGGTATCATCGCTGGGTGGACCATTTTTAAAAGGCAAATGCCGCTTCAAATACGCCAGCTTGGTTTTTCCAAACAGCTCAATGTCATCCCAGCTATCACAGCCCGCGATCACACCACAAAACGTGACCAGCAACAGTTCTTCAACACGGTGTAACTTCTTCCTCTCTATCCGGTAATCGGGAATGTTACGAGAAAAATCAATAAAGCCTACCGAATTGTCTTCCACTTCAGGCGATCCTTGCAGAAAAGACCTGAAATGACAGATTTCTATAGATTTGTCACCTGCTTTTTAATGAGGGGGCCCTGGCCCAAGACTGTTTCGGCCTTAACCCCGAATTCGCATTCAGGTATAATCGCGGTTTTTTATTCATGCGCCGGATTTACGTTCCGGACAGCATTAATAGGATGTCGCAAATGACTGCTCCCGTCGTAGTATGTGCTTTATACCGTTTTGTCCGCCTTGATGACTTTGAAACACTGCGTGAACCCCTGCTGCAGGTGATGCTTGATCACGCCATTGTTGGCACCCTTTTATTGGCCCGCGAAGGCATCAATGGCACCGTGGCGGGTTCACGTGCGGGCATTGATGCACTGCTCACCTGGCTTAAACACGATGAACGTTTTGCTTTGCTCAGTTACAAAGAATCTTTTCACGACACACTTCCTTTTTATCGCACCAAGGTCAAACTGAAAAAAGAAATTGTCACCCTGGGTGTTGAAGGTATTGACCCTAATCGGGTGGTTGGCACGCATGTCAAACCCGAAAACTGGAATGCTTTACTGCGTGACCCGGAGCTGCTGCTTATTGATACGCGCAATAACTATGAAATCGGCATTGGCAGTTTCAAGGGGGCCGTTAATCCCAAAACCACCTCCTTTCGCGAGCTTCCACAGTGGGTCAGTGAGCATCTGAATCCCGAGCAGCATAAAAAAATCGCCATGTTTTGCACGGGAGGTATTCGCTGCGAAAAATCCACCGCGTATTTAAAGGAACAGGGCTTTGAAGAGGTCTACCATCTGGAAGGTGGGATCTTAAACTACCTCGAAAAAATTCCGCAGGAAGAATCCATGTGGCAGGGAGAATGTTTCGTTTTTGACAATCGCGTTACGGTGAATCACGACTTGACCGCCGGCACGTATGACCAGTGCCATGCCTGTCGCATGCCGATTACCGAAACCGACAAAAAGCATCCACACTATGTAGCCGGTATCAGCTGCCATCATTGTGCCGAACAGTCGAGCGAAACCCAGCGTCAACGTTTTGCCGCGCGCGAAATCCAGATGCAACTGGCCAAACAACGCGGCGAACAGCACATTGGTTCTGCGGTAAATATCAGCATGCGTGAACGGCGTGTGATGAAGCTGCAACACAAAGCCCAGCAACGTGAAATCGATTTGGAATAAGCGCACCGCCCATAAGGCAGACGCTCAAGAATGCTTGGGTTATTTTCGTTTTAATTGCCAACTTCAGGATTAATCATGGAACTTTCAACGCTTACTGCTATTTCCCCCATTGATGGACGTTATGCGAGCAAAACGCAGTCCTTACGCACTATGTTCAGCGAGTTTGGTTTGATCAAAGCCCGGGTCACGGTGGAAGTTCGTTGGTTACAACACCTGGCTGCACAAACCGGCATAAAAGAAGTGCCTGCGTTAAGCGCTGATGCGGTGACTTTTCTGGACACACTGGCCCGTGATTTCTCACTCAAGGATGCTCAGCGCGTTAAAGACATTGAAGCCACCACCAATCATGATGTCAAAGCCGTTGAATATTTCATCAAGGAAAAAATTTCCGCTCATGCGGAGTTGAACGCTGTATCCGAATTTATTCACTTTGCCTGCACCTCGGAAGATATCAACAATCTCTCTCATGCCCTGATTCTAAAAGAAGGGCTCGAAACCCAGATTCTGCCTATTTGTCATCAAATCACCGAGTCCATTACCCAACTGGCTCACCACTACGCCGATGTAGCCATGTTATCGCGCACCCACGGTCAAACGGCCTCGCCCACCACTTTGGGCAAGGAAATGGCCAATGTGGCCGCGCGTTTGCGACGTCAACTGACCCAGATCGAAGCAACCAAGCCCCTAGGGAAAATCAACGGTGCTGTGGGTAACTACAACGCACATCTGGTCGCCTACCCCGAAATAAACTGGGAACAGCTGGCGCAGGATTTTGTCCAAAACCTGGGGCTGACCTGGAATCCTTACACCACACAAATTGAACCACACGATTATATTGCCGAGTTATTTCATGCCTTCTGTCGATTCAACACCATTCTGATCGATTTTGATCGTGATATCTGGGGCTATATTTCCCTGGGTTATTTCAGCCAAAAAACGGTCGCCGGTGAAATTGGCTCCTCCACCATGCCCCATAAAGTCAATCCCATTGATTTCGAAAATTCGGAAGGCAATCTGGGTCTTGCCAATGCCATTATGGATCATATGGCCAATAAGCTGCCTATTTCCCGCTGGCAACGTGATCTCACCGACTCCACCGTATTACGTAATCTGGGTACCGGTTTTGCTTACAGTCTGATTGCCTATCACGCCACACTCAAAGGCATCAGCAAACTACAAATGAATCAAACGCGTCTGGCGGACGATCTCGACCATGCCTGGGAAGTGCTTGCAGAACCCATTCAAACAGTGATGCGGCGTTACGGCATTGAAAAACCCTATGAAAAACTCAAAGAATTGACCCGTGGCAAAACCATCAACCAACAGAGCATTCACGATTTTATTGACACGCTGACCTTACCCGCGAGCGTCAAACAGGAACTCAAAACACTCTCGCCCGCACGTTATACCGGCAATGCCAGCCAACAAGCGAAAAAAATATAGGACAGTTTATGAGTGGCTTAGCCTTGCTGGGTGGATTGTCTCGCCAACAATTTCTGGAGGAATACTGGCAGAAAAAACCCTTGTTGGTACGACAGGCCGTACCTGATGCCGCAAGCTATACCGATGCCGATCAATTGGCCGGTTTATCGCTGGAAAGAAATATCGAATCCCGCATTATCATCGGCGCCGACAAAGGCAAAAACAGCCACTGGCAACTTTTGCAGGGGCCTTTCGATGAAAAAACCTACCGCAAACTGCCAAAAACCGAATGGACACTGTTAGTTCAGGCAGTAAATTTTTACCTGCCTCAATTTACGCCCTTGCTGGAACAGTTTGATTTTATTCCCCAGTGGCGAATTGATGATGTTATGGTCAGTTATGCGGCGCCTGGGGGCAGCGTCGGGCCGCACTACGACAACTATGATGTTTTTCTGATACAGGCACAGGGGCAGCGACACTGGCGCATTGGCGAGTTCTGCGGCGCACACAGTGTATTGCGCAAACATCCACATTTACGATTACTCAAAGAGTTTGAGCAACAGGCCGAGTGGGTACTCGAACCCGGCGATATGCTCTACTTGCCGCCCCGCCTTGCCCATTATGGTATTGCAGTGGGTGAATGCATTACCTACTCTGTTGGCTTTCAGGCGCCCAGTTTACCGGAAACGGCGGAATATTTTTGCAACGACATCCTGGAGCGTGGCCTTAATGATATTCGTTATACCGACCCTGATTTAAGCCTGCCCCAACAGACCGGCTTGTTAACAACAGCCGCTATTGATCGAATCAAAGGACTGTTAATCCAGGCACTTGATGACAAAAGCGTTTTGGCTGACTGGGTGGCGCGCATGCTGACAGAACCCAAGTACGATGATTATTCACCACTTGCAAGCAAAGCACTCTCGAACTCAACCATTGCAACGCGACTCATGCATGGCGAAACACTGCATCGGGATGAAGGCAGTCGTTTTCTTTTTACGCAAGTGAGTGAGTCTAGCGTCAAACTTTATATTAATGGCGCGAACCATCCGCATCCCCAGCTCGATACACTGGTCACGACGCTTTGTAATCACCGAGTGTTAACCACCGAAATGGTAGCGCCGTATTTAAAATCGGCCCCCGCCCTGAACTGGCTGACTGATTTATACCGTCAGGGTTTGCTCTATTTCGCTAACGACGCTACTGAGGATTAAATGCCCAGCATCACTCCCTTGCTTACGCAGGTGCGCCAGGTTAACTGGTTGGAAGAGCAACAGGCGCTGCAATGTATTCGACGTGCTGTTTTTATCGAAGAACAGGGCGTCCCCCTTGATCTGGAGTGGGATGGCGAAGACGCTCACGCGATTCATTTCCTGCTGACTGACAAGCAAAATCAAGCCATTGCCTGCGCCCGTTTATTAAAAAGCGGGCAGATTGGACGTATGGCCGTAATGCCTGATTATCGGCACTCAGGTTTGGGTAAACAACTTTTGCTGTATGTAATCGACTGGGCAAAAAAACAGACCTACCCCGATTTATTCCTTCACGCTCAAAACCACGCTATACCCTTTTATGAAAGAATGGGGTTTGAAGTGCAGGGGCAAGAATTTATGGATGCCAATATTCCCCACCACAACATGATTTATGTGGGACCCAGCCCGCAGCGTTAGACTTGTCCACCTTCATGCACCACTTCTTGCGCTACATTCAAAATCAATGTTCGCAACCACTTGTGCGCCGGATTGTGCTGCAACAATGGACTCCAGGCCATTTTTAACTCAAATGGCGGAATATCAAAGGGCGTCGGCAAAACCACCAGACGCTTATTGTTAGCCTGCAACAGCGCCACACGCGTTGGCAAGGTGGCAATCAAATCATTACTTTCTGCGATCAAGGCCGGCATCTGATAGTGGCGGGTAAAGATACTGATATTTCTTTTTTCACCTTTTTCCAGCAGCGCTTTGTCTATCCAGCCCAACTGCCCTGATTTTTCGGGGTTCATGCCAAAACCCACCCCCATACCGGTTTTACTGACCCAGATATGTTGCGCATCAAGATAGGCTTTGAGCGTAAAATTATTTACCGCAGGATTGTTCTTGTTCAGCAAACAGGAAAATGAATCTTCCCACACCGTCACTTGATGAAAAGATTCCGGAATTTCATTAAAGCGGTTAATCGCCAGATCAACCCGTCCCTGCTCCATATCCTTGTAACTGACATCAGAAGGCGTCAGAAAATCGAGCACAATGTTAGGTGCCAATTCACGCATGTGCTTAACCAGCAAAGGCACCAAGGTCGCCTCAGCGTAATCTGAGGCCATGATACGGTACATGCGTTTGCTTTCTTTGGGTTCAAAACTTTGATTAGGCTCTAACACTTTTTGTAAATCAAAAAGTGCTGTGCGCAGCGCCGGTTGTAATTCCAGTGCGCGCTCCGTAGGCGTCATGCCCTCGCTGGAACGAATCAACAAAGGGTCATTAAAAATGCCGCGCAGGCGTTTCAGGCCATTGCTCATGGCCGGCTGGGTAATACCAAGTTGTTCGGCCGCGCGTGTTACATTTTTTTCACGCAGTAAAACATCAAGATAAATAAGTAAATTCAGGTCAACATTTTTCAGCATCATAGATGAATTTGTCCCGCAGACTTTTAAGGTGACGATGCTCCGTCTTGCGTCTCCTGTACAGTGCTGCCTTGTTTATCAAGCACAGTAGGCTCCTGCTCCCACTGCCTGAATTTTTCAATATCCTTTCGGATGGACTGCACCACAAAACCGATCACCGTGATGTCGTCAAGAAAACCAACGCCCAGAATAAAATCAGGAATAAAATCGAGGGGTAAGAGAAAATATAAAATAGCCGCCAAGACCATCACCATACTTCTGACTGGAATGGTGGTATAGGATCGGGTGGACCAGGCTTTGAGCATGCGCACTAAAATGGACAATTCATCCAGAACACTATTCAAGCGTTCATGCTGTTTTTCGAATTTTTCCAGGGCCTGCTCACTAATCTGTTCCAGGACAGGGTAATCCCTGATTTTTTTCTGGGCTCGATTCAATAGATTAAAAAAACCTGGTGCGGGCTCTTTGGTGTTCATAAAAAACTCCATGAAAAAATTGATAGGCGCTGATCATTGTATATCTCATCAGCCCCGGCAAATACACCGTGCTACGTCTCACCGATCGATATAAGACAAAACAACGCTGTAATCGAATTAAACAGTTATGTAATGTTTTGTAAAAAACGACCGTCTTTTGAAGCAAGATACTATTTATTCGCTATGCTTAACTATTACTATTTTTATCCACAACTCCTGTGGATAAGTCTGTTAACAATTCCTTGATATCCTTTTTAAGGCCTTAATTCCGAGGCGTTTCTATAAATTGATCATTTTTTTACCAATTATAATATTGCTTATAAATCAATGTATTAAGTAATGATTCAATGGCTTAGCCGCTATTTTTCACAAAATCCTTGGCACATAATCTTTGTATTAGAGCCAACTGCATAAGTCTTTCTATTGTCAACAAAATTAAATCTATTTTTTATTTGATGTTTTAAAGAAGCAGATCTAATTCCTGAATCGGTACGCAACGCGTCCCTTCCCCACGTCAACTTTGTTCTGATTCTTTCAGTGAGCAAGTAAGCAATAAATAATTAGCAATTACAGAACAACGCGTCTAAAATTCTCCGCCATTCCAAGCATGAATACTGTTTTTATAACCCGCCAAATCCAATCACTCAGGCCCAATTCTTACTTACCAGTGGAGAACATTTGATGAAACAAGCCAAAAGAGTTACCGTCACCGGCGCAGCAGGTCAAATCAGCTATTCGCTGTTGTTCCGTATTGCTTCGGGTCACATGTTAGGATCTGACCAGCCAGTGATTCTTCAATTACTGGAAATTACGCCAGCCTTGAATGCGCTTAAAGGCGTTGCCATGGAGCTTGAAGACTGCGCCTTCCCACTGTTGCACGACATCGTCATTACTGATGACCCCAATGTAGCATTTAAAGATGCGGATTACGCTTTATTGGTGGGCGCCCGTCCCCGTGGACCCGGCATGGAACGCAAGGATCTACTCGAAGCCAATGCTGCCATCTTCTCCGTGCAAGGCAAAGCAATCAATCAGGTCGCCAATCGCAACATCAAAGTGCTGGTTGTTGGTAATCCAGCCAATACCAATGCCCTGATTGCGCAACGTAACGCGCCGGATATCAACCCTCGCCAGTTTACAGCCATGACCCGTCTTGACCATAACCGGGCCATTGCACAGCTGGCACAAAAAACCGGCACCCATGTTACCGACATCAGCAAAATGACCATTTGGGGCAACCACTCATCAACCCAGTATCCGCAGATTTCCAACACGCTGATCAAGGGTAAAGCCGCCACGTCGCAGGTTGAAGAAAGCTGGTACAAGGAAACATTTATTCCTGACGTTCAACAACGGGGTGCGGCCATTATCAAAGCCCGTGGCGCGTCAAGCGCAGCCTCCGCCGCTAACGCCGCCATTGATCATATGCATGACTGGGCACTGGGCACGCCTGATAATAACTGGGTCAGCATGGGCGTTTACAGCGATGGCAGTTACGGTATCAGTAAAGGCCTGATCTATTCCTTCCCTGTCACCTGTAAAAATGGCGATTTCACGATCATTCAGGGACTGGAAATTGATGCCTTCAGTCGCGAAAAAATGAGCGCCACCGAAAAAGAACTGTGCGAAGAAAGAGATGCCGTGAGTCATCTGCTTCCCTAGTGCCGTGAATCATAAATAGTCTCCCCACGCCGATTCACCTTGAATCGGCGTTTTTCTATCATCAATGCGCCTTTCCAATTTCTCTTGCATACACCACACTTAAAAACGTGGGTTTTTAATTCGCAGGGAATACATGCATGAACAAACATTCGCCCTCTCCTCATTGGCAGGATATTTTTCGTCTGGACGAACAGCTCAGTGATGAAGAACGCCTGATTCAAACCAATGTGCAGCGTTATGCCGAACACACCTTGCAGCCGCGCATTCGTGAGGCCTTCAGAGATGAAAGTTTTGATCTGAATCTGTTCAAGGAAATGGGCGCGCTTGGTTTACTGGGCATGACCATCCAGGGTTATGGCTGCGCCGGAAGCAGCTATGTTGCCTATGGACTTGCCGCCCGGGAAATAGAGCGCGTTGATAGCGCCTACCGCTCTGCCATGAGCGTGCAGTCAAGTCTGGTCATGCATCCCATTTACCACTTCGGCAGTGAAGAACAAAAAAATCATTATTTGCCCGCCCTGGCTTCGGGTGACTTGATCGGCTGTTTTGGCTTAACCGAGCCTCAAAGCGGATCCGACCCTGGCAGCATGAAAACCACTGCCCACAAAGTGGCTGGCGGTTATAGCCTAAACGGGCAAAAAATGTGGATCACCAACGCCCCAATCGCCGATGTGTTTATTATCTGGGCTAAAGATGAAGATCAGGTCATTCGTGGGTTTATTCTTGAAAAAGGCATAAAAGGCCTGAGCACACACACCATTACGGGAAAATTATCACTGCGTGCCTCAATCACCGGTCAAATTCATCTCGACGACGTAGTTGTAAGCGACGAACAACTGCTGCTCAAAAGCAAAGGGCTGCACAGCCCTTTTTCCTGCCTGAACAGCGCACGTTATGGCATTTCCTGGGGCGCCATGGGAGCCGCCGAAGCGTGCTGGTTTACCGCCCGGGACTACGCACTTAATCGAATTCAGTTTGAGCGACCACTGGCTGCGAATCAACTGGTTCAATACAAACTCGCTGAAATGCAAACTGAAATTGCCTTATCGTTACAAGCTTCTTTACGCGTGGGACGATTAATGGATCAACAGCAACACAGCCCGGAAATGATTTCACTGATCAAACGTAATGCCTGCGGCAAAGCCCTGCATATTGCCCGTCAGGCCCGTGACATGCTGGGTGCAAACGGCATTATGGAGGACTATCCGGTCATGCGTCATATGATCAATCTTGAAACGGTGAATACCTATGAAGGCACCCATGACATCCACAGTCTTATTTTGGGCCGCGCCCAAACAGGGATTCAGGCTTTTTACTAAACACTTCAGAGGGTGGCTCACTAAGCATTCTTTACGGAAGCTTTAGCGCTACAGGGGCCGTAATAACACCATTATTATCGGCATACACATAATGGCCGGGTTTAAAAGTCACACCACCAAAACAAATATCCAGATTTAAATCCCCACGCCCCTTGCGCACACTTTTAAGGGGAATACTGTTTATTGCCTGCACCCCTAATTCAAGTTGGGCAATGGCATCGACATCACGAATACAGCCATAAATGATCAAACCCGCCCAGCCATTTTCACAGGCTTTTTTTGCGATCAAATCACCCAACAACGCACAGCGCAGCGAGCCTCCGCCATCGACCACCATCACTCGCCCCTGCCCGGCTTCATTGGCCTGATCCTTGACCAGGGAATTATCTTCATAACATTTGATCGTAACAATCTGACCATAAAAGGCTTTACGGCCACCAAAATTTTGCAACATGGGCGTCATCACCGACACAATCTCGGCATTCTCATCACACAAATCAGGGGTTACAAAGCTCACGGGTTTTCCTCATCGTTAATTAATTAGCACCATTTGACGACATAAAAACCATGCCGTCCATCTGCCCACCTTGATACAAAGTATTTGATGGAAAAGCAATACAACAGGCGCGGGTCTTTATGCTAGTATTCTGGCCTTGAATGCAAAACGCCTAACTGACACATAAAAATAACACGTTCACCCGGGGATATTTTCACCATGACCGAGCAGGAAATCATCACCTATTACGAAGATTGTGATATCGATTATCGCTTGGTCTGGCAAATCGATAAAAATTTTTCCCTTCATTACGGTTATTACGACGCCGACAATCGCCGACACAGCCAGGCTGTGCTTAATATGAATAAAATCCTGGCACAGCGCGCCGGGGTAAAAAAAGGTGACAAGATTCTTGATGCCGGTTGTGGCGTAGGTGGCAGTTGTTTATGGCTGGCCAGTCACTACGATGTCCACTGCACGGGTATTAATATTTGTGAATACCAGCTTAAACGCGCCATCAAATTTGCCATAAACAAAAAACTCGATCAGCGCATCGACTATAAAGTGCGTAGTTATCTCAATACCGGCTTTGACGACAATACCTTCGATGTAGTCTGGGGCATGGAAAGTGTTTGTTATGCAGAAGACAAAAAAGAATTCCTGAAGGAAGCTTACCGCATACTCAAGCCCGGCGGCCGCGTTGCCGTGGCCGATGGTTTTATCAACGATGTTACCCCCGATGCCCGTTATGACGGCATGTTGCGCCAATGGCTTGATGGCTGGGCGGTTCCCAATCTTTGGGGGCAGGAGCGTTTCAAACAGGATCTGAGCGATGTGGGTTTCAAAAATATTGACTTCAGCGACAGCTCAAAAAATGTGGTGCCTTCATCGCATCGCATGTGGGCTGCGTCACAAATTGCCAAACGCGTTATTGGCATTGCCGAGTTTTTACGCATCCGCAGCAAAACCCAGAATAAAAACGTGACAGCGGCTGAGCTTCAGTACCCCCTGTTAATGGCCGGGGCCTGGAACTACGGCATCGTCGTCGCAGAAAAATAGCATGCCTTGCCGTTTTTGGACAAAACTCCTAGAATCGCGCAGTCTGGCGACAGGTACTTAACTACCATTTAGCCACTAAATCGACACAGCTGCTCGTTTTTTAAGTTTCCACCACTACACTAATTTTCCACCACGACACAAAGAGAAGCACTCATGTTTGCCGTACCGCAAGAACTTGCCCAAAAAGTATTTGATGCCTTGCTTGTTAAACAATACCAGGATCTTTTTCCGCACATGACCATGGGTATCGTGCAAAAACTGATGGCCATGATGCAGGGACCTTCCATGGACATGAATGAATTGGTAGAAGAATTACAATTACGTAACACGACGATCAGCGTTGATAATCTGATTGTTCGCTACAAAACACCCCCCGTCACGCTGATTACGGCGTGGATACCTGAAGACGGCACCTTCAAATTAAACGATTTTACCTATAAACCCAACTGGTGGTGGTTATTACTGAACTTCCAGAAAGTAAAACGCATTAAGGAAAAAATGGACGCTGCCAAAGCGCTCGCTTGATTTACCAGAACAGAGCCTTATTCACCTTCTTTAATCTGCAAAACACGTGTAAAGGCTCGCTGTTTTACTTGATTACGCCGAACAGCTTACTCACTCTTCTACTTTTTTGGGACATGCTCCCACACTGACGCGCTGCTCCGAGGATGCTTCAATTGGCCAAACATCGCGCTTTTTTTCCAGACTTGCCGCTCCCGGCCAAAAAAAATGATCACCGTAAATGGGGCGGTTTAAGCGGCAGCGCAATTGCGCTGGCAATCAGTGAGGCCGCCTGCACCTTCAAGGGACTGAGTGTTGTACTGACACCCGACACACTCACGGCGCAGCAGCTGTCTGATGAGATCCACTTTTTCGCTGATGAAGAAATTAACATCCTGCATTTTCCAGACTGGGAAACATTGCCTTATGACAGTTTTTCTCCGCACCAGGACATTATTTCACAACGACTGAAAGTGCTTCACCAATTACCCCGTCTCACCAAGGGTATTCTGCTGGCACCACTTACAACCTTAATGGGCCGTATCGCACCCGCTGAATATATTAACCAAAGCACTTTTTTGCTGAAAACCGGGGATCACTTCGATTTGACGCTCTGGCGTGCTCAACTGAGCAAGACCGCTTATCACTGTGTTGATACCGTCTACGAACACGGTGAATACGCCATTCGTGGTTCGATTATCGACGTGTTTCCCATGGGCAGCGAACAGCCCTACCGTATCGAATTATTTGACAATGACGTTGAGTCCTTGCGTCTGTTTGATCCTGATACCCAGCGTTCACTGAGCCAGGTAAGCAGCATTGAGCTTTTGCCGGCAAAAGAATTTCCACTGACACCCGAGGCCATCACGCGCTTCAAATCCAGGTGGCGTTCACAATTTGATGTCGACCACCGTAGATGCCCGATTTATCAGGATGTCAGTGAAGGCATCGCCGCCACGGGCATGGAATATTACCTGCCCTTGTTTCATGAAAGCTGTGCGTCACTGGTTGAATATTTTCCTGCCTCCACCCTGATTTTGACCTTGGGTGATCTGCCAAAAGCCGCGCAGAGCTTCTGGACAGAAGCCAATGAGCGCTATGAAAACCTTCGTTATGATACAACGCGTCCGATCCTGCCACCGATAGCTATCATCCAGGCACCTGAACAGGTTTTTGCCACAATTAAAGACTTTCCCAGAGTCAGCATTAGCAACGAAGTACTTGTGGCACAGGCCGGGCATTACAATTTTGCCACCCGTCCTGGCGCCGCGCATACAGTGAATGTTCATCTGGAGCAGCCACTCAAGGCACTTGCTGACTTTTTATGCCAACAAGCCGCCGAAAATATTCCGGTGCTTTTTAGCGCGGAATCAGCCGGTCGTCGCGAAAGCTTGCGCGAACAATTAAAGAAAATTAACATCGAGCCCAAACTTTTTACCCGCTGGACAGACTATCGCGCAGCAGACGCCTGCACGGTGGGTCTGATCATTGCGCCTCTTGAGCAAGGTGTCACCCTTTTAGAACCACGCCTGACCTTTATTACCGAATCACAACTTTACGGCCATCAGGTTCAGCAAACGCGGCGCCGTAAAAAAGACTTTGAAGCCGCCGATCTGGCGGTAAAGAATCTCACTGAATTACGCATTGGCGCACCGGTTGTCCACCTGGATCATGGGGTTGGCCGTTACCTGGGGCTGCAAATTCTGCACGTTGACGGTCAATCGGTCGAATTTCTTGCGCTTGAATATGCCAACGAAGCTAAACTCTACGTGCCGGTTTCTTCACTGCATCTGATTTCACGCTACAGCGGTTTTGATGCGGACTCAGCCCCCTTACACCGTTTAGGCTCAGACAGCTGGCAAAAAGAAAAACGCAAAGCCGCTGAACAAGCCTGTGATGTAGCGGCCGAACTGCTCGATATTTATGCCCGGCGCGCGGTAAAAAAGGGATACGCTTTCCCCTTACCTGACGCAGAATACCAACAATTTAGTGCCGAATTTCCCTTCGAAGAAACACCCGATCAGCAAAATGCCATCAGCGCCACTCTGGCGGACATGAGTTCATCACAACCCATGGACAGGCTTATCTGCGGTGATGTGGGCTTCGGTAAAACCGAAGTCGCCATGCGCGCCACATTTTTGGCCACACAGGCACACAAACAAGTGGCCATTCTGGTTCCAACCACTTTGCTTGCTCAGCAACACTATGAAAGTTTTAAGGACAGATTTGCAAACTGGCCCATTAAAGTCGACGTACTCTCCCGTTTTAAAACGGCCAAAGAGCAGCAGGAAATTTTGCAACAACTGGCCAATGGCAAAGTCGATATCATTATTGGCACCCACAAACTGCTGCAAGATTCGATTGAGTTTAAGGATCTTGGCCTGATTGTTATCGACGAAGAACACCGTTTCGGGGTGCAACACAAAGAAAAACTCAAATCACTTCGCGCCAATGTCGATATTCTCACACTCACGGCAACCCCTATTCCACGCACCTTAAACATGGCCTTGTCCGGCATGCGTGATATTTCAATTATCGCCACAGCGCCGGCAAAACGTCTGTCAATTAAAACCTTTGTCCGCCAGCACGATGCAGGCACGATCAAAGATGCCGTTTTGCGCGAGCTCTTACGGGGCGGGCAGATTTATTATTTGCATAACGAAGTCAAAAGCATTGAGAAAACAGCCCATGATCTTGAGGCACTGGTGCCCGAAGCCCGTGTCGGCGTTGCTCACGGCCAAATGCGGGAACGTGAACTCGAACAGGTCATGTCAGATTTTTATCACAAACGTTTTAATATTCTGGTGTGCACCACCATTATTGAAACCGGCATTGACGTGCCCACGGCCAACACCATCATCATGGACAGGGCCGACAAACTCGGTCTGGCGCAGCTGCACCAACTGCGCGGACGCGTAGGTCGCTCGCACCACCAGGCCTACGCCTATTTACTCACACCCCACCCCAAGGCCATGACAACAGATGCCGTCAAAAGGCTTGATGCCATTGCCGAAGCCAATACCCTGGGCGCAGGTTTTACCTTGGCCAGCCACGATCTTGAAATACGCGGTGCAGGTGAGCTGCTGGGCGAGGAGCAAAGTGGCAATATTCACAGCATCGGCATTACGCTTTATATGGAAATACTGGAACAAACCGTTAATGCCATCAGAGCCGGCAAAACACCCAATCTCGACCGCCCACTCAAACATGGCGCAGAAATTAATTTGCGTTTACCGGCCTTAATTCCCGACGCTTATTTGCCCGACGTACATGCACGGCTGATTTTATACAAACGCATCGCCAATGCTAAATCCAGACAGGATCTTGAAGAAATCCAGGTGGAAATGATTGACCGTTTTGGTTTGCTGGTTGAACCGATCAAAAATCTGTTTCAGATGACAGAACTTAAATTGCGCGCAGAAAACCTGGGTATTAGCAAAATAGACGCCGGGGAACGTGGTGGTTTTATCGAGTTTGAACACGAAACCTTTGTTGATCCCCTAAAGCTGGTCAAACTGGTCCAATCACAACCGGCAAAATTTCGTTTGGACGGTGGCGACCGCCTTAAATTTATGGACACATTAGAAAACGGCGAAAAACGTCTGGCTAAAGTTGAAGCCTTGTTAACACTGCTAACGCCTGATACCGTGACAACAAACAAACAACAAAACAGCGCAGAAAAAAAGCCCAGTGTGCGTCAACAGAAAAAATCCTCTTAACCTATTGCACCTTATTAACTAAACATGACTCAACTCTCAACGTTGTATCAATATCTACGTCGTAAACATATCAACATGTTTTTATGCTTGGCCGTCTGTTTTCCGTATATAAGTCATGCGGAAAACGTAGCGGGTGATGCCTATCAAGTCGAAGTTCTGCTATTTCGCTACAACAAAGCGTTTACAGCCACACGCGAAACCTGGCCACAAAAAATCGATCGTTTTCTCCCCGCCAATGCAATTATCCCCGGGCCATCGGGCACACAAACACCGGACAGTCCTTCCGTTTTTCTTGATCAAAATCACTACACCTTTAAACACTATCTAAGCGCCTTACAAAGAGCCGAAGGGGTCAGAACGCTTTACCATATCGCATGGCAACAACACAGAAACACCGGGATTGAGTCCCGCCCTTTATGGATTCAAGGAGGCAATAGCAATCCAGAGGGGCAATACGAACTTGAAGGCAGCCTTAGCATGAGCATTAATAATGATATTGTCGTCAGCACTGATTTATTGCTTGCTGAGTATGCTCTGGCCGATGCCAGCACAACAAATAACAGCACCGCCCCGAACAGCAGTCAAACACCGCTCAACACCAACGAGAATAAACCAGAAACACGGGATCCGTCAGCACCACGTTATGTCACTTCACATGTGGCACGTATGCAGGAAAACAGACAACTAAAACTCAATGAACTGCACTATTTTGACCACCCGCTCTTTGGTTTATTAATTCGCGTTACGCGCCAATAGGTCGCAGAGTAATAACGTTTTATCTCGAATAATAAAATTTCATACTGAACAGTTCTTTTATCCGTTTTATTCTGAATCAAAATCAATTTTTACCTTGGCGATTGCGTCGCTCAACATCGTAAAATTGACATATCGTGGCAATAAAGCCATAACAAGCCATACAACGGGGCCACGCCACTAGGCGCAGCCCCTTAGCTCAAACGTTGAGGCTGTAGAAAAACCCAAATTCACCCCCAAAAACATCCCGCGATCTGCGATAATTTCACTGCAAAATAAAACAAAGGTGGATGGGACATGGCGCGATTCAAACCGATACACAAAGGCTTAAAACTGCTGCCGGTCGACTTTGACCGGCAAGTCATTCCGGGCAGTTTTGAATA
>Ga0209841_1000128_pt1 | contig 17605 bp, 14 predicted proteins | sample GWRWT4_30Apr14_FD_187185 | JGI IMG/M metagenome (GOLD analysis project Ga0209841, IMG submission 187185) | Sand microcosm microbial communities from a hyporheic zone in Columbia River, Washington, USA - GW-RW T4_30-Apr-14 (SPAdes) (version 2) | ecosystem: Engineered > Artificial ecosystem > Sand...
CGGTGAAAGCACCTGTTCCAAGGAACTTGGTCGCATTACATTGAAGTGCGACCGAACGTGCAGTCAACGTGACAGGCGTAGTGCCGGTCGCATTCATCCGGATACATTCGTTGTTAGGCGTCGCAATAACACCATTGATAAGCGTCACATCCGAATTTCCACGGAAAAGTGTTGCCGCAGTTGCACCAGAGCTTCCTTCGTTATCGGGCGAGCTTTGCGGTTGCAGGGCCGTGAAATTGGCAAGTCTGATTGTTGTGCGCGGGGTGTCTGCTTCTGCGCCGTTGCTGTCAAATTCCATCAACGCGTCGCCGCGACCGGCACGCGGAATCAGCAGGGCATATTGGATATTTGCTTGGGCCCCGGTGTCGATATCGATGCTATCATCATCGGCGCCGGTTGCGATGTAGTATTTCAAGTTGATCGCGCCACCAAAAAACTCTGCGCCATCATCCGAACTGTTGTGTGTCTGGATATGATCGAGGATCGTGCCTGTTCCGATCGACTCGGTGGTCAATGCCTGCAATTCGCGGTTCGCAGTCAAAGGAAAGCCCGAGTAGCGGATCTGTACATAGCTCATCCGGCCTGCATTATACGTGTTATCGGTACCGCCGTAACGCGCAAGGTCAGCCGAACCCTCGGTATCTCTTTCGCAGGTATTCGAAGCTACCGTACCGACGGTACAGTCAGTTGTTACACCGCGTCCCAAAAGGACCACACCGCCCCAAAGGCTTTGCGAAGAGTCACTGGTTACGCCGACAATGTTATCGCGTGCAGTGAAGATAATCGGCAGAGCGGCAGTACCTACCGCTGCGATCCTGTTTCCACGATTTACAGCGATCCATGACTGCTGCGTTGCGCCGAACAAGATTACACCTGGGTCGATTGTCAGGACGACATTGGTGTCGGCCGTCAAAGGCGACGCAGTACAGCCTATAGTTGTTGAAGTACCAGGCAATGCCACAGTCGGTGCGCGGAAGCCTCCGTCACAGCCAACGTTAACCCGACCATTTATCGAGTAAACCACACCGGTAACCTTGGGCAAGGTGCTCGACGTCCGGATCAAAGCTGGCAATTCGCAAACGCGATAAGAACCGGTTGGGCCTGTTAACGTTCCTGCGTCGCGCAATCCTTGTGGATCCAAAATCGTCGGGCATGCAGCTGCGGCAGTCACGACTGTTGGCGGAGGCGGTGGGGGAGGAGGAGGAGGCGGAGGTGCTGGATTGTTGATGGTGATCGGACCACCCGAACCCGGCGACGCGATGTCATCCGCGCCGCAACCGGCAACGAGGGCAGCAGCAGCAGTCGCATATATAATGCCGCGCAATTTTGGATCTAACATTCTGATTCTCCGCAACTAATAATATCGCCTGATTTCAGGCATAAGCAACGGACCAGCGACGAATCAACGAAGGCCCTACCCGTTGTCCATTCCGCCCATAGAAGCGACTTGTGACAAAGCGGCGTTTATTAGATTTCAATGCAGAGTCATTTTTATGACGATAATGTGACATCAGCGGAATCGCGTGGCGTAGGCCCCTAATTATCTGTAAAATAAAGAAGGCGGGCCACACGACCCGCCCTTAAATAGGCTGAAATGCACCAGAGTCCGGCAAAAACCGGTTCAGCGCGTTGCGATTTTGGTCTTTAAGCCAGAAAATGCCTGACGCGCAGCTTCTTTTGAATCCATAATCCGGCCGTCGGCGAGAACGAGCTCAACGGACTCCCGGCTTACGATCGCCCGGGTAAACAATTCGGCAGCCTCGGCGGTCCGCCCCGTTCGGGCATATGCTTGTCCAAGGTTGATGAGCAACGCCGGATCACGCCGACTTACTCTCTCACCGCTCAAAATCTGCGAAATCGCACGCTGGTTATCGCCGGCAACTAACGCGTCATAACCAATTGATCCTTTAGGATAGCCAATTTCGCCACTGGAACCCGGCTGTGCATAAGCGACTCCACTTAGACTAGCAGCCAATAAAGCGCTGACTAATAATGATTTCATGACATTTCTCCTCAATCCAGAGCCAATTATTACAATTTAATGACATACAATGCAATATTATTGTCACTAAAGTGTAACTTTAATGAAATGTGGTTGTAGTGCGCGCTGGCTAGAGGCCCATTGGCCGCTTGATAAAGTTATGTTGAAACAAAAAAGCCGGGCAACGACCCGGCCTTTCTCATATTTGTAGACGCGGAGTTTAGCCTGGGTTTTCGAGATAAGCGATCACGTCAGCTCTCTTTTGCGCATCTGGCAATCCGGCGTAAATCATCTTGTTCTTTGGAATCACGCGCTGCGGCTTTTCCAAATATTGGAACATTTTTTCTTTGGTCCAGGTTAAGCCGACGCTTGCATTGGCTGGCGAATAATTGAAGCCCGCAACGCTGCCTGCCTTGCTGCCAATAATACCAGCAAGCGAAGGACCGATTTTGTTAACGCCAGGGTCGGTCACATGACAGGAACGGCATTGTGCAAAAACCAATTTTCCAGCGGCCGCATCACCTGTAAAGCTTGCTAAAGTAGTACCGTCCAACGTCGACACATCATCAACAGCAGGCGTTCCAGTTGGCGCAGCGGCGGTTGCCGCAGCAGGGGCATCTGATTCAACAGTTTTTTCCGGTCCGCTCGATTCCGAACCACCCGAACAAGCTGCGACAAACGCCGATAATGCGACGACCGCGGATAATGTATGCTTCCTGACCATAATCTCTCCATTCGCGTGTCATTTGACAGTATAGTCTATATTTACGTGTCCAACCCGTAACAAGATTTATCCCACATAAGGCCCGTTAGAAAGACAAGATGTTTGGCTCTTCACTGAACCACAATCGGGACCTTTCACTTGCCCGTTTCTTTCAGCACTTTATTTCGCAAATATTGCACAAAAGCATATATTATAAGGACAACGGGAAATGTTATTGCTCCAACGAACAGCTCGTAGGATGGTCCTTTGGGAAAGGCTGCGACGCCCTTGGCAACATATGCAATCAATCCCACCAAATAATATGCCGCTGCAATCACTGAAAGTCCTTCAACCAAGGTTTGCAAGCGGAACTGTAGTTGTGTTGATCGTTCCATTGATTGCATCAGGCTGAGATTCTGGGCTTTGATACGGCTGTCAATACGTACATCGAGTGTGTGCATCACGCCGGAAATACGTTCGGCGATATGACTCAGCCTCTGCCGAAATACCGAGCATGTCCGCGATGCGGGAACCAGCCGCCGTTCGGTAAAATCGGTCAGGCTTTGATAATTTGCCACAGGCTGGACATTGAGAGAGGTCAGTCGGTCAGCTGCAACCTCCGCATAAGCTGCTGTCGCGCTCAACCTGAAACTGGTGGATGAACGAATAACCTCCAGCTCGGAAGAAATTGCGGCAAGTTGATCGAGCAAAACTTCCTCATCCTGATCGGCGACCGCGACCCGCTTGGCGTGTTCAGATAATTTCTGTTCGAGAAGATCCAACTGCGGGCCATATTCCTGGACAATGGGAAAGCCGAGCAGCGCAAGGTTCCGGTAGTTACCAAGCTCTTGCACGCGCTGAATAATCCGGCCACGCTCGCCATCTTCTACGTCGCCTGCAGAAACGAGAAGCCGCCCGTAACCATCGCTATGTATACTGAAATCCGACCAGATACGTAGACCTGAATTGATATCGCAACACACCATTTCAAGTGTGGAAATGCCTATGCGTTCAAGATCGGCTTCAATCTGGCTGGTGTCGGGAATAACCAATATATGCGTCGCCCGAACGACACCGCCTGGCCACTGTTCAATCCATTGGATATAGCGCATTCGTATATCATTCGGGCAATCGACGGGCAGGATGAGTGTCAACGTACTGGCTTCGGTGTGCCGTTCCCAAAGAAAATATATGCCCGAATTTGTATGGCCTGAACCGTGCCGGGATGCCAAAGTCCATTCGTCGAATTCCGGCCTGTTTGTCATCAACCAGCCATCTTCGTCGGGCCGTTCGTTTTGGTCGATCAGGCGGACCACTTGATAAATATCGCAATGTTGGCTGACCGGCGCAAAGCGCCGTAAACGCATTTCGTCTACTGCCCATCGGCGCAAGGGATGTTCTGTAAAAGACATACAAAACTATCCGATAAAATAAGCATAAAGTCTAGGGCCAGGACCTATCAAATGCACTTGCGAGGCGTCAAAATGGCGAAGATATCGGAGCAAAATGCGCGCCGCCGATAGTCATTCTATCGGCAAGCGTATTTTGGTTCGAGATCGAAGCCATTTTGACGTCCGAAGGATTTGACCCATTTTGCCCATGGCTGCGTCAGAAAGCCTTGAGATATATTTATATCCCGGCGGCTTCCTTCCTTGCCCTGAGCAAAATGGCCTCAAACCTCGCAAGCGCATTTAATAGGTCCTGACCCTAGAGTCAGGACCAGAATTTCCTGAAAAACCGAGTGCTCCCGAAGGTCAATAGATGCCTTGCCATTTATCATTCGTCGGTAATGCTCCCGCAAGCTCTCGCGTCCGGTCGAAGGCGTCAATTGTGCATCATATGAATTGGTTTCCGGATTTAAAACCAACATGGACTCAGTGGCATAATAACGTCCGATTCTTGCAAGTTCGGCCTTTTGCCTAAAAAATGGAATGCCGCGCCCCAGCATTTCAAAGCCGGCAACAAGCACGTCAAGCAACCGGATTGGAACGCTCTGGACACGCAAGGGTTGACCAAGCAGTTCAAATAGCATTTCCGCCTGCTGCTTGGGCGTTATTGAAGTGCCGGGACCGCCAATCGGCAAGATACGGTTGTGGCAATGCTCATTAGTTATGCAATCGACAAGATACGCCGCGAGATCGTGGTCGCTTATAGGTTTGCAGGCCGTCATTGTGCCATCGCCAAATAGCAAAAACGGCTTCCCTCTTTTTACCCTCTCCACCTGCCCTGAAAGAGATTTGAAATAGGCGGTCGGCCGGATTATCGAATAAGTGATGCCCGACTCCATCAACTCCTTTTCAAAGGCCAACTTGGCAAATTGAAAAGCCAATTTCGGTTTTTGTACACATAAAGCCGACAGCAAAATAAATTGCTTTACGCCAGTGGCCTTCGCAGTCGCTAAAATGTTGGCATGTGCGTGATAATCAATTGCCCACGCATCTTTCGCCGCGCCGGTTCTGGAAGCCAGACATGAAACAACAGCATCAAAATTTTCACCGCAAAATCCATTTTCAGTTATAGATTTCAGGTCCGTGACGTCTCCAAATCTGATCTGGACGCCATCCAACTTTGACAGTTGCCGGAACGAATGATGAGGCAATTCATTGCCGGATTGGTTTCGGACCAGGCAAATGACTTCATGGCCCCGGTTTACTAGCGCAATAGCTGTGGCAAGGCCAATTGTGCCGGTTGCGCCAAGTAATAAGACACGCTTGGGTATGTTGAGGTTATGAAAGCCTGACTGCAACAATTTCCGAAATTATTCCTTGCCAGAAATTTGCTGTTTTATTTGGCTTTTGATTTCAGCTGTACGCGTTTCAGCCAGTCGTTAATCGACATTTCCAATACTTCCATCACGTCATCGACTGTAATTGTGCCATCGCTTCGAACGAGCGCAAAGGCGGTTTCGGTCAACAACCCTAAAGTCAGCAGCGCCATCGGACGGATTTGACGAATTTCGATATCCTCACGACCGGCGATGGCGGCAAGCGCCGGTTCGATGACAGAGAGTGAAGTGATGGCATCAATCTCGCGCCAGTTGTTGCCCCCCAGGACAGTTGGTGCCTCGATCAGTACGAGTCGCAAATATTCAGGCTTTTGCGAGAGCTCGATGGATGCACGGGCACCGATCAAGAATCGTTCAAGGGCGTTAGTTCCCTCTCTACCGCGCGTGACCACTTCATATGCGTACTCACGCTGCAGGTTCTTTACCACCTCGGCGAATAACGCCTTTTTATCTTTGAAGTGATGAAAGAACGCGCCTTCGGTCAACCCTGCAGTTTTCGCGATTCGACTTGTCGTCGCACCCGCGAACCCAAGCTCCGCAAACAACGCCCGCGCTGTAGTTACAATCAATTTTCTAGTTTTTGCTGCTTCCGCTGCGCTTTTCTTCCCCATGACCGCCTTTAATAATAGTGTTGCATTGCGGTCAAGTGTAACTTGGTCCTTTCTTGTGAACGCAGCGGGCCATTTTACATAGCACGGCCCCGGAGACGCAGCGAAATGTTGATATTTCAGACAATGCGATACGTCGCCAGCGTCAAAATTCATTATTTTTATACTTGAAGAATTCACTCCGTTTTGGAAAAAACTGTGATTGACTACATAGCATTACTATGGAAATGTTATCTTGGGAGAGAGAAGGAGATTGGCTATGAAGCGAAGCGCCGCTGATGCAGCCATCACTCGGGGGAATATTGTCAGGGCGGCACGCGTGCTTTTTTCACAAAAAGGTTACGCCTATTCTACAACGAACGAAATTGCGCGCCACGCAGGTGTTACCGAGGGGGCATTTTTTCATCATTTCAAAGGCAAGCAGGAACTGTTTGCCGAGGTGGTGCAACGTATGCAAATCGAATACGATAGCGAAGTCTTCAAAGCTGCTATTGTCGAAACGGATGGAGTGCAGCGCTTCCTAGCCGGTTCACGGGCGTCGCTTCGACTTTCTCAGCAACCGGAATATTTAAGGATCGTCCTGATCGAAGCTCCTGGCATATTGGGGAATTCTCAATGGAAGGAAATCGATACAGGCATTGCCCTCCAATCGATTGAACCTGCGTTGCAGTTGCTGATCGACAACGTTCCGGTGTCACAGTCCCGTTTGCGGGCAACTGCCCTCACATTGCTTGGGCTGTTGAACGAATCCTGCTTCGCATTGGCCCGCAAAGACCCGTTTGTTGCCGAAGATGATATTATCGATTCAATCAAAGCGATTCTGGAACAATGGATTGCTAGCCAATAAGCCCATGTGGCAGTGAATCATATTTACAATAATAGTATTACTATGTATGTTGCGGTCCTGGGTGAGCGTTAGATCTGCGGCGACGTGCTGTGGCGGCATTCGCAATTTTTCATCCAGCCGGAGCTTTTGGGTGATTGTTGATTATATCATTGTCGGAGCAGGTACCGCTGGCTGTGTGCTAGCGGACAAGCTGTCTGCCAATGGCAGAAATCAGGTTCTACTTGTGGAAGCAGGAAGCAAGCCGCGTAATCCTTTCATCAAGATCCCGGCAGGTTTCGCCAAGGCTGAAAGTACACGGACTGGACCGGCTCTGGATCGCGGACGCCTCGGTAATGCCGCAACTTGTCCGCGGCCACCCCAATGCTGCGGTCGCGATGATCGCCTCACGCGCAGCAGAATTCATCGCCAAAGGAGCATGAAGAAAAATTTTCAGATTGGTATCGTCACAGCAGAACTTCCCATTTGGTTCTTGCCAATGACGGTCCCAAGGCCCGTCCGTCGCAGCTCCCCAGTTGTTTTTTGACGGACGGGCCAAATTATTTCAATTAGCCACCTAACATTCCCAAGAAAGAGCGCTGTATTCCGCAAAGCTTCGTTTCGGATGTGAAATGCGTTTTGTGTCCAAAAACATGGTCAAAATCCTTCTCACATTCCACTGGACGCGCGCAATCACATCCGCCAAAACCTGTATCCATGAATTCACGCACATTGACGCGCGCACTTGCCGCACTCGCCCTTTCTTCAAGTCTTGCTTCTGCGGCCTTTGCCCAAAAAAGCGCGCCGCAACCGGTGCCAATTATTGACCGGGTCCCCGAACCCGAGGACCGTCCCCTGTCCGCCCCCATGGTGTTGGAAGTGGATGCTACCGATATCGCCCGGGCCATCTTCCGCATAAAGCAAGTCATTCCCGTCGAAGCAGGCAAGCCGTTGATCCTGCTCTATCCCCAGTGGCTGCCGGGCAAGCATGGTCCGAGAGGAGCCTTGGCCGAAATGACGGGCCTGAAGGTCCGCGCCGCTGGGAAGGTCCTTAACTGGACGCGTGATCCCGTCGAAGTTTACGCATTTCATGTCGACACCCCCGCAGGAACAAAGTCGGTCGAAGTCGAATTCCAATTCACCTCGCCCGTACGCGAAAGCGAAGGCCGCATCGTGGTGACGCCTGCTATGATGAATGTGCAGTGGGAACAGGTGTCGCTGTATCCCGCAGGTCACTTTACGCGGGCGATCGAGGTGCAGCCGTCGATCACCCTTCCGTCCGGCTGGACCGGCGTTGCGGCGTTGGACGGCGGCAAGGTGACGGGCAACCGCATCGACTATGCCCCGACCAGCTATGAAACCCTGGTCGACAGCCCGATGTTCGCCGGACCCCATTATCGCAAATGGGATTTGGGTAACAAGGTAACCTTGAATGTGTGGGCTGATGAAGCCAAATTTCTGGACGCCAAGCCCGAGCATATTGCGGCACACAAGGCGATGGTGGATGAAGCGCTCATTCTATACGGCTCCAAACATTTCGACCGCTACGAATTTCTTCTGGCGCTGACCGAGGAATTGGGCGGTATCGGGCTGGAGCATCATCGCAGTTCGGAAAACAGCCGCGAGACCGATTATTTTGAAGGCTGGGCCGACAATGGTTCCGAACGCGGTTTGTTGCCGCATGAGTTCACCCATAGCTGGAACGGTAAATTTCGCCGGCCGGCCGACATGTGGACGCCGAACTATTCCACACCGATGCGCGACAATCTGCTCTGGGTATATGAAGGCCAGACCAGTTATTGGGACCTTGTTCTTGCAGCCCGATCGGGATTGCAGTCGAAGGAAATGGTGCTTGCCGAATGGGCGAAATATGCCGGATTCTATGCCGAGCAACCGGGCCGCGACTGGCGCTCAGTCGAAGATACAACGCATGATCCTATATTCGGCGCCCGCAAAGCCAAGCCATTCTCCAGCCAGGCACGCGGCGAGGATTATTATAATGAAGGTTCCCTGGTCTGGCTCGCCGCTGACATGACCATCCGCGAGCTTTCCAAAAATACCAAGTCGCTCGATGATTTTGCAAAAGCCTTTTTTGGCGTGCGCGATGCGGATTGGGGCGTTCTGACCTATGACTTTGACGAAGTCGTTCGTACGTTGAATGCAGTTCAGCCTTACGACTGGGCAACATTTCTCGATACAAAAATTCGTAAACCCGGTCAGCCTGCGCCGCTTACCGGCTTTGAAAAGGGCGGTTACCGGCTTGTCTGGAAAGAAGAGCCAAATATTTTTGACAAAGAGCGGATGAAAGAGGGCGGCGGGACCGATTTGACACATTCGCTCGGCCTGACAATTGATAAAGAAGGCAAGGTCAGTTCAGTCATGTGGAATGGACCGGCGTTTAAGGCGGACATTCTGAATGGCGCAAAAATCCTGTCCGTAAGTGGCCTTGCTTTTTCGAAAGATCGCCTGACCGAAGCGGTCACTCTGGCAAAGGACGGAAAGACGCCAATTCGCCTGATCGTGGAGCGTAACAAGCGTTTTGAACAAATAGACATCGCCTATTCCGGCGGTTTGCGCTATCCGCACCTCGAATCTGTGGGCAACGGTGAAACGGCGATAGATCGTTTGCTGGCTCCGCGGAGGACCACCAAATAACCTAGGAAAGCATTCTCCCATGCGTATCGATATGATCCCTACCGGCGAAAACCCGCCCGAAAATATCAACGTTGTCATCGAAGTTCCCATCGGCGGTGAGCCGGTAAAGTATGAATTCGACAAGGCGTCAGGTGCTTTGTTTGTCGACCGCATCCTGCATACACCTATGCGCTATCCTGCAAATTATGGTTTCATACCGCATACCTTGTCACCCGATGGCGATCCGCTGGATGCGTTGGTTATCGCCCGTTCGCCGTTTATGCCAGGCTGCGTCGTGCGCTGCCGTCCCATCGCTGTTTTGAATCTGGAAGATGAACATGGCGGCGACGAAAAGCTGCTCTGCGTTCCGATTGATGCGACATTCCCATATTATCGCAAGATTACCGAAAGCGATGATCTTCCAGAAATCGTGATGCAACAGATCGAACATTTCTTCACACATTACAAAGATCTCGAGCCCGAAAAATGGGTGCGTGTCGGCAAATGGGGCGACGCAGATGAAGCGCGCCGTGTTCTGCTGGAAGCTATCCAGCGCGAACAGGATAACAAGAAATGACGCGATGGGCCGGTCCGATTTTGGTTGTCATGATGCTGTCTGCGTGTGCCACGCCTGAAACGCGTGTTCGGACAGCATTGATGGATGCAGGGCTGTCAAAGCCAATTGCATCCTGCATGGCCGATAGAATGGTGGACCGGCTCTCGCTTATTCAGCTTAACAAGCTGTCGGGCTTGAAGAAACTGCGCGACAAGGATGTTCGCAAGCTATCGGTAGACGAATTTCTCAAGCGCACACGGTCATTGCAGGACCCGGAAATTTTAGGCGTCGTCAGCTCTTCCGGTTTGATTTGCGCGGTTAAAGCTTAGGGTCACGGCCTAACTAAAAAGTCTGACCAGGGTTGCCAGCCACCCTGCATCCGCTTTGGTTGCACGCGGCGGTGCGAAATCAGCGCATTCCAGACAATGGGCCTGCACACCCTTTACACCCACCAGCATCTCAAGATCAGCCGCAACCCGCTGCAAGAACATTTGCTGCTGCCATGCGGCCTGTGCGAATATGTCGACAGGTGCGGATACACCGGCCCTCTTCGGCATTAATCCGCCCAACAATGCCCCGGCAAAGCTGGTTTGCGGTTCGATATATAAGGCATGCCATCCACCGGTTTTCAGCCCTGCTTTTTTCGCCGCTTCTGCCAATGCCTCATCCATTCCACCAAAGCGATCCACCAAGCCAATTTGCCGCGCCGTTCCGCCTGCCCAAACACGGCCTTGGCCAATGGCGTCGACCTGCTCCGGGGTCTTTTTGCGCGCCGTTGCAACGCGACTGATGAAATCACGATAGCCGTTTTCAATCGCGCTTTGTGCAACGCGGTCAAATTCTGTGCTGAATCCGCCAAGCACATCGGGTTCACCCGATAATGCCGTGGTTTTTACACCGTCAGCAGTCACCCCGATTTTCGCAAGGCCCGCCTTAGCGCTGGGAATAACGCCAAAAATGCCAATCGAACCTGTTATCGTCGACGGTTCGGCAAAGATCACGTCGGCTGGTAGGGAAACCCAGTAACCGCCGCTTGCGGCCAGATTGGCCATCGACACAATGACGGGAATTTTCTTCGCCTTGGCCGCTTCTATCGCCAGCCGGATTTTCTCGGATGCTGTAACCGATCCGCCGGGCGAATCCACCCTAACGACCAACGCTTTCAGGTTTTTGTTGTCCAACGCATCGTAAATCAGGCCACTGACCGTATCTCCTGCGGCGGTCCCTGGCCCGGCTTCTCCGTCGACGATGGTTCCAGCTATGGTTACAACACCGATAGCTTGTCCGGCACTGGGCGGGCCATAGCTTGCGAGCAAGGCATCCATTGGCGTTGCCGCAAATCCGCCTGTGGTTTTATTGTCATCCGCGCCGACCTTCGTGGCCATGAATTTACCAAATGCAATGCGATCTCCCAATTTGTCGACCAGCTTGTTGGCCAGCGCCAATTGCGACATATTGCCTTTGGCATTTTCGACAGAACCTGCCGGGTCGGTCAGCATTTCGGCAAATTGCGCCTGCGGTCGCGCTTTGGCGACATCGGTTTTCCATTGGCCCCAGATTTCATCATAGACCGCCTTGATCGCGATCTTTGACTCCGGTGATTGGTCGGACCGCATATAAGGCTCAACCGCGCTTTTATATGTGCCGACGCGATAGATGTTGGCCTTGATCCCCAATTGGTCGAGCAACCCCTTGTAATAAGGTTGCGTCCCGCCGGGGCCGGTCAGCATTGCTCCTCCCAATGGGTCCATCCAGATTTGCGTTGCGTGCGCCGCCAAAAGATAGCTGTCGTCCGAATAGGCCGTTGCAAATGCATAAACCGGTTTGCCTGCTTTTTTGACGCGCTCCAGACTGTCACCGATTGCCGAAAGGCTCGCCTGCCCGCCGCCCAGGAAACGGTCCATATCAAGCACGACTGTCTTGATACGCTTGTCCGTTTCCGCGATTTTTAGGGACCGGATGATGTCGCGCTGCCTGATTTCTCCCACAGGAACAGATGTTGACGTCAGCGCAGCTAGCGGATCAATTTCGGCCGGTTGCTCGGATACTACTCCGTCAAGCTTCAGCCAAAGCGCCCCTTCCCTTACCATTGCAGGGTTCGGGCTGCCGCTCAGTGCTGCGAACAGCACAGCGAAAAACAGCAATATGAAGATTAAAACCAGCAGGTCCTTGAGGCCCACAATCAATTTCCAGCTGATCCGCAAAAAAGTCATAAATTGCCCTTCGATATACCCGGCATATGTAGGCGTTAAGCTTACAATTTACAGAGGTCTTTCGACCAACAGCTACGGATTTACAGAAAAGGGCCGCCGGAGAAACTCCAGCGGCCCTTAAACATGGGTCAGCGGTCGGATGTGCCGCTGCCGGAAGTTGCTTTCATGCCGTGACCGGCATCGCTGATTTAATCAGCGGCCGATCTCCCGAACGGAATGCCCGACCTCTTAACTGAACCATGAGACATCGGATCACCTCCTTTCGTTGAATGGAAATTGCTTGCATCAAACATTTATCTGCCCTCCGCGACTCGATAAGTGAATCAAACAAAGTTTGGAAACAAGACTTGTATTATATTTTTTTTCCGGCAAATATTAGGGTTCTGCGTTGAAGCGTTTTAGGCTCGGCAATCTTCTATTATTCGTGCGATTTCGGCCCATGACGGGATGGCTATCGATTGTTGCCCCTCAACCTCGATGGCAATCCGCCCACGGCTGAAAGCCATTGCATCCAGTATCGGATCGGCGACCAAAATTTCAACCGCGAGAAATGGGGGCGTTGCGTTAGTCGGGCTTGCCATAAACTCTTTCATCATCGAGCTGGATCGGATCACCATATTGGCCGCCGGACCATTGCCTGCACGGCCAAGATAGATACGCCCCCGCGCCTTGTCACAACGCAGGGTCACAATTGCATTCTGGCCAGCCGGTCCAAACAGCGCCAATGATCCCCGCGCATCCCGACGATAAGCCCAATCACCGGTCTCTACCGGCCAATCGGGCCATTCCCCCGCAGGGCGGACCGGCTGTGCAGCAGGAGTAACCGGCTTAGGCAGCGACACCGGCGCGGGTGGTGGGGCAGCAGGTGGCGGGGGTGGCGCACAGGCGGACAATGCGAGCAGACCGGCAAAAAGGGCGTAATGCAACTTCATGACCACAGCTTATGGCCAAAACCACTCCATTCCGCTAGCGCCCTGAGGCATGGCGATTAAAAAAATACGCTTGGATCAACTTATCGTCGACCGCAATCTGGCGGACAGCAAGACGCGTGCACAAGCGCTCGTCATGGCCGGGCATGTTTTCATGGGCGATGTGAAGGCGCAAAAGCCCGGACAGCAAGTCGCTGAAGACACGGAATTGACGGTCAGGGGGAGCGATCACCCTTGGGTATCGCGTGGCGGTATCAAATTGGCGCACGCTTTGGATGAATTTTCTATTGCAGTGGCGGATGCCGTGGCGATGGATGTTGGTTCTTCGACCGGCGGGTTTACAGATGTCCTTTTGGCCAACGGCGCTGCCCGGGTATATGCAGTAGACAGTGGTACAAACCAACTGGCCTGGAAACTTCGTCAGGACGAGCGCGTTATTGTGCATGAACAGACCAGTGCGCGGATTTTGACCGAAGCCCATATTCCTGAAGCTATCGATATCATCGTGTGCGATGCTAGTTTTATCAGCCTGGCCAAAGTCCTCGAAACACCCTTGCGCTTTGCCCGAACCGGCGCACAATTGGTCGCGCTTATCAAACCCCAGTTCGAAGCCGGACGCGGCGAAGTTGGAAAAGGCGGCGTCGTGCGCGACGAAGCCATTCATCGCCGCGTTTGTGACGAAGTGAAAATGTGGTTGGTCGAAAAAAACTGGACTATTTGTGGCCTGACCACCAGCCCGATTACAGGGCCGCAAGGCAATGTCGAATTTCTAATCTGGGCGCAAAACTGCTGACGCCCGTAATTTTCTGGGGAGCATGAAATGAAAAAACGTTACGCATTTGCGGCATCTGTTGCTTTACTAGCCTTGGCACCTGTCAGCCAGAGCATCGCTGCCCCGGCAAAGGTCGTACAGACCGAAGTGCCGTCGCAACTGCCGCGCAACGCAGCCCCTTTGCATTACAGCATCACCGTTACACCGAATGCAGAAAAGCTTAGCTTCGATGGTAATGTACTGATCGAATTTGTCTTGAACGAAGCCAGCGACAGCGTCACGCTAAACGCCGCTGATATCGCTATCCGCAAGGTAACGGTCGCCAAGGGCCGCGCTGCTGCGATGGTGGCCACTTCGTCCATCGACGCCGCTGCACAGACCGCCACTATCGGCTTTGGTCGCAAGCTGGCTGCAGGACGCTATACGCTAAATATCGATTACTCCGGGAAAATCTTGCAACAGGCGAACGGCCTGTTTGCACTGGATTACAAAAACCCTGAAGGAGTCGAAAAGCGCGCGCTTTTCACCCAATTCGAGGCACCGGACGCCCGCCGTTTCGTACCCAGCTGGGATGAACCGAATTACAAAGCGACCTTTGACTTGACCGCGACTGTCCCTGCCGAGCAAATGGCGGTCAGCAATATGCCAGTCGCCGCACGTCGCGATCTTGGTAATGGGCTAGCCGAAGTGCGTTTCGGCACGACACCGAAAATGTCCACTTATCTGCTGTTTTTCGGCCTTGGCGAATTTGACCGTATCACAAAACAGGTCGGGCCAACCGAAGTCGGCGTTATTGTTGGTAAAGGAAACGGCCCCAAAGGCGAATATGCCCTGGACGCATCGGCGAAGCTGGTGGCTTTTTATAACGATTATTTCGACACCCCTTATCCACTTCCCAAATTGGACAATGTCGCCGGACCGGGACAAAGCCAGTTTTTCAGCGCGATGGAAAATTGGGGCGCGATTTTCACTTTTGAACGGGTGTTGCTGAATGACCCCAAAATTACCAGCGCCCGCACACGCCAAGGAATTTTCTCTACCGACGCGCACGAAATCGCCCATCAGTGGTTCGGCAATCTGGTTACGATGCAATGGTGGGATGACCTTTGGCTGAATGAAGGTTTCGCAAGCTGGATGGAGGGCAAGGCGACGGCGCATTTCAATCCTGACTGGCAGAGCGAACTGGGCCGCGTAAACGGCCGCGAAGGGGCGATGGGCCTCGATGCTTATGTAACAACCCATCCCGTCATCCAGAAAATCGCAACGGTCGAACAGACAAGCCAGGCATTCGATACGATCACCTACCAAAAGGGTGAAGCTGTCATCACCATGCTGGAAGCTTTCGCCGGCGAAAATGTCTGGCGCGACGGATTGCGGGCTTACATGAAGAAGCACGCTTATGCGAACACCCGCACCGATGATTTATGGAACGCGGTCGAAGCGGCGGGCGCAAAGGGTCTGGTAAAAATCGCGCACGACTTCACCAAGCAACCCGGCGTTCCGTTGATCGAGGTCGCGTCTGCAAAATGCGTAAATGGCTCGACACAATTGATGTTATCGCAAAGCGAATTTTCGCGTGATCGCAAAGCGGAAACATCGGCCAAGCCCCAGCGCTGGAATGTTCCGGTTATCGCACAAGTTATTGGTCAAAAACCCGGCAAGACCGTCGTGTCCAACGGCACCGGCTCGCTGGTCGTTGAAGGCTGTGGTACAGTGATCGTCAACGCCGGACAAAGCGGCTATTACCGCGTATTGTATCGACCCGATATGATGGCGGCGCTACAGACAGATTTCGCCAAGCTGCCAGCCATCGACCAGCTCGGTTTGCTGAACGACAGCCAAAGTCTGGCGTTCAACGAATATCAGTCGGTGCAAACTGCGCTGAATCTGGTTGATGCGGTGCCCGAGAGTGCAAGCCAGCGGGTGACCGAGGATAATGTATCCACCTACAGCTATCTTTACGGGCTGTATGAGAAAGACCCCGCGCGCCAGGCCAAGCTTGCGAAGCTGGCGAGCAGCCGCTTTGGCCCAGCGCTTGCCAGGCTCGGCTATCGCCAGAGCCCTTCGGACAGCACATTGGACGCCAATCTGCGCAGCGCCCTGATCAGCACGCTCGGCTATATGGGCGATCCTGCTGTGGTGGCCGAAGCCAAGCGGCTGTTTGCCGAACTGGAAACAAACCCGGCGGCGCTGGATGGTCCGCTGCGCACGACATGGTTGGGCGTGATTGCGCAAAATGCCGATCAAGCCGACTGGGACAAGATGCGCAAGCTGGGCCAGACGGCGGAAAGTTTCCTCGTAAAATCGAGCATGTACCGCTTGCTGGGCTCCGCCCGCGACATGGCCCTTGCAAAGCAGGCGTTGGCGCTCGCCCTGACCAAGGAGCCCGGCCCCACACTGAGCGCGGCGATCATCAATGGCGTATCGGGCGACCATCCCGATCTGGCCGTCGATTTCGCCTTAGCGAACCGTGAGGCGGTGGAGGCTCTAGTCGATGTGTCGTCCAAGTCGGAATTCATTCCGGGCCTTGGCTATGGCTCCAGCGACCCGGCTATGATTGGCAAGCTTGAAGCTTATGCCAAATCCTATCTGTTGCCTGAATCGCGCAAACCGGTCGATCAGGCTGTTGCGGCTATCCAGACCCGCATCAAGTCGCAGCCGCGGATCCGGACAGAAACTTCGGTATGGCTGGACCAAAAAGCCGGGCAGTGATGGAATATATGGGGACAGTCCCCTTATCTTTTCATCTTTGCGTGAAACCTTACCTCTCCCCTCAAGGGGAGAGGAGGTGGATAACGCAGCGCGCCGCCTTCAATCCCTATACATGCCGTTAAGCCGCGCGGCATAGCGTTCCCGAATGACATGGCGCCGGATTTTCATGCTCGGCGTCATTTCGCCATTTTCGATAGAAAATGGTTCATCGGTGAATTCGAATTGGCGCACTTTTTCGGTGACTGACAAATCCGCATTCACGCGGTCAACGGCTGCGCGCATCGCCGTGCGAAATTGCGGGCTGTCGTTCAGTTCGGCAAAATCGCATTTGATATCCTGAGCCCGGCAATATTCGAGCGTCCATTCGGGATCGGGAACGATAAGGCCAACGATATAGGGCCGCTTGTCCCCCGACACCATGGCCTGCAGGATTTCGGGTTGCAGCGTCAGCATCCCTTCGACCTTTTGCGGTGCGATATTGTCGCCCTTGTCGTTAACGATCAGGTCTTTCTTGCGGTCGGTAATCGCAATCCGGCCCTTTTCATCTATATGACCGATGTCGCCGGTGTGCAGCCAGCCGTCGATAATGACGCGATCCGTCTCGGTCTTGTTCCGCCAATATCCGCGCATGACCAGAGGACCGCGCACAAGGATTTCGCCATCATCGGCAATTTTGACTTCGGTATTTTTCAGCGGCGGCCCGACGGTATCCATTTTCACGCCAACGCTGGGCCGGTTGCAGCTGATAACCGGACCCGCCTCGGTCTGGCCATATCCTTGCAGCAAGGTGATGCCCAACGACTGGAAGAACACCCCGATATCAGGGTTAAGCGGCGCGCCGCCGGATACCATCGCCTTCATCCGGCCACCAAAGCGCGCCTGAATTTTG
>Ga0209841_1000130_pt1 | contig 17475 bp, 19 predicted proteins | sample GWRWT4_30Apr14_FD_187185 | JGI IMG/M metagenome (GOLD analysis project Ga0209841, IMG submission 187185) | Sand microcosm microbial communities from a hyporheic zone in Columbia River, Washington, USA - GW-RW T4_30-Apr-14 (SPAdes) (version 2) | ecosystem: Engineered > Artificial ecosystem > Sand...
GCTGATATCGACATTTGGGAACTGAACGAAGCCTTTGCTTCACAGGCTGTTTATTGCCGCGACAAGCTGGGTCTTGATCCTGCCAAACTGAACCCCAACGGTGGTTCTATTGCAGTAGGTCACCCTTACGGAATGACCGGTTCACGTCTTGTAGGTCACGCGGCGCGTGAATTACAGCGTCGCAAACTGAAATATGCCGTTATCACTATGTGTGTAGGTGGTGGTATGGGTGCTGCGGGCTTGATTGAAGCCTGTTAATGCCCTTTGAGACATTTTGTTGCGTATGATTTTTTGCATTTGATTTGTTGTGTATAAAGTGCGTGCATACAAGATGTGGGTATAAAATCAAAAACGGGTGGGAGATTTCTTCTGCCCGTTTTTTTTTGCAAGTGAAATAAAAAATCAGAGAAGTTTCCTCGCTTCGTTTATTCTTTTAATAAAGGTAATGTACGGTCTGTTTTAATGCGTCGTATAACGACAAAATTAACTGATTGCGAATTTTAGTGAGAGTGAATTATCCATGACAAACAAAAAAAACAGTAATCACGTCGATATTCCGAGTGTGATGTTAAGTAGTGATGATCTAAAATCGCACGCGCCGAGGGCGAGTCAGGCATCGCAGGTTCGCCCGGGCCCAACGCAGGAAACACTTAGACCTGCCGCAACATCGCCGGTGTTGATTGTTATATTGTTATGCTTGGTGGGAGCGGTCGCGTTTCTTTATTACCAGTTATATATGCAGCAGCAGGCTTTCCGTGAAACTGAAGCAAATCTGGAACACTCACTTTCGCAAGTCAGTAAACTGGAAAATCAGGATCAAAGCTTGATCGAAACCGGGGGCAATATAAGCAAACAATTAGCAGTTTATGACACTGAAATACGCAAATTATGGGATGTTTCCAATCAACTCAGAAAAAATGATCTGCCCGCTCAAAATAAGGCATTAGATGCACAACAAAAACGTCTGGAAACGGCGTTAACGCAGCTGGAAAAAGCAAAGTCGGATATGGCTGTTTATCAAAAGTCGATTGATCAACTGGAAAAACAATATGCGACCTTGGCTGATGCAATAAAAACGGTGGATGTCCTGGAGAAAAAAACGGCGCAGCTGGATAAATCGCTTTCGGTTTTGGCCGCAAAGGATGCAACAAAAGAAATTTCATCGCTGAAAAGACGGGTAGAGGAAACGGAGTTGTCCATTGCCGCCATTGATGCGCATCGTTCGCAGGTGAATCGTAATCTCGATAAATTAACGCAAGAAGTGAAGCGTCTGGGTGCTGGCGGCGAGCCGTCGTTGTAATCGCTCTGCGTGCTCTGAAAGAACTTGCAATGCCAGTGAAAAGGGGTAAAATCCACTTCCCTGAAATAAGCACCCTGGTGATTTATGTGGGTGTTTGGTACGACGCGCTAGTGGTGAAATTGGTAGACACGCTGGATTTAGGTTCCAGTGCCGTAAGGCATGGGGGTTCAAGTCCCTCCTGGCGCACCATCATTTTTTGTTCTGCTTTTATGCGCGTGACACACTTCTTTGCGTCGCGTTTGCCTGCCGCTTCTGAGCTGTTTGTATAAAAAATCTTTCCGCTCGTCCTCTCTCTTGCATCATAAAAAAACAGTTTTCGTGCGCTTTATCTTGAGTTAATGTGGCCGCTCAATTTGCGCCCTGCAAGATGTATTAAAAAGCTATTTTCCTGTAACAGACATTGATTAAAGGTAGTAAACATGCCGAGTACACTTTCTTTGGATTCAGCAACGAGCTGGCATTATCCTCAGGATGAAACAAGTTTTCTTCGCGGGATTCGCTTTGATAATCCATCAAAACCCACTATTCATTTTTTACATGGCAATGGTTTGTGCGGCAAAACCTATTGGCCCTTGTTGCAAGGATTAACCCGCGATTATGCGCTGATGCTTCATGACTGTGTGGGTCACGGAGACAGTGATGCGGGACGAGGTTTTGTCAGTTGGGAGCAATCGGCGCAGCACGCGTATGATGTGATCAGTTATCAGCGTGATAAGGGTGAAATTCAAGGTCCGCTCATTGGCATGGGACATAGCTTTGGTGGTGTTTTAACGTTGAAGATTGCCGTGAAATATCCGGAACTGTTTCGATGTCTGGTGTTGATGGATCCGATTATTATGCCGGAAGTCTTTATTCAAATGCAGGGTACAATGCCCAATCCTCTAGCCGATAAAACAAGGACACGACGTAATCATTGGCAGAATCAAACCGAGGCCTTTGCCTATTTCAGAAGCAAATCGGCCTATAAAGACTGGCACGATGACAGCTTGAATAGTTTTGTGACACATGCCTTGTATCAAAAAGACGAAGGAGGTTTGGCCCTTAAATGCCCGCCCGACCTTGAAGCCGATATTTTTAATTCCACACCACAGGGTTTGTGGGATGATATTCGTGCGCTGACTGTACCTACGATTATTCTGTATGGTGACAAATCGTATCCGTTTATGGAAAGCGCATGTAAACAAGCCCATGAAAATGCGTTTATTCAAATTGAAAAAAGATCAGGGACTCACTGTTTTATGCTTGAGCATCCAGACAGTACGTGTGATGCCATTGCAAAATATATTGAAAAGCTGTTTTGATGGTGAGCTTTTTATACGCGGTCTTTATTTGAATGGATTTGTCTGAAAGAGTTCTTGATTCGTCTCTGGATGTCGCTTGGATATATTTTGTAGCTGTTATACTGAAAAAGGTTTTCCCTGTTTTTTTGCCTGGGGTTGCAAGGATGCTGTGAATGCGGATGCGGATACAAACTGTTTTTAATCCTAAATACCTCTGCTGTGCAGGCGTGCTGGCATGTCTGCTTTTTTCTTCAGGCGTCGGTGCTCAAGACTATTGGATAGTCGTCAATCAAAGTAATCCGCTGAACAAACTTTCGGTCATGGAAGCCCGATCCATCTTTTTGGGAGTGCGACGGGTTTTTGATAGTGGCTATGAAATTGAGGTGGTCGATCAGCCAATTGAAAGTGCTGTTTATGCCGGTTTTTATGAAAGAGTAGCGGGGAAAACCGTGGCACAAATTCGTGCGAAACGGGCATATTTAACCTTTGCCGGTGATGCCTTGCCGCCTGAGGCGGTTATGGATGATCAGGCAGTCATCACCTGGATTGAGCAACATCAATATGGAATAGGTTATGTTCGTGGAGACCTTGCTGGCACCATGATAAATCGGGTTAAAGTCGTGTGCCGCGTTTCAGATAAATCCACAGCCAAATAAAATCCGTGCTAATTAGAATGATGCTATTTATCAATGCATCAATGAGCGGCATAATTGCTTCGCTGTATTTTTCTTCTAACGCTCAAGATCAATAATAATTTCCCTATCTATAGAACAGCGGCGTGTGTTTTTTATTTCCGCTAAACAGGATGAATCTACGGATATCTTATGACTAAAAAAATTGTATTAAGTGTATTTATTTTATTCCTTTGTGCATGTCAGTCCGCGCTGGCACCCTTTGATTCCCCGGTTTATAAAGAACGTCCAGCAAGACAAAATGCCAATCGTCTGCAGGATTTGTCTCTTGGATTGCAATTGCAGGAGGTCAGGGATTATATGGGGGCCTCATTGGTGCATAACAGTATTGATCCTAAAAAGCCGTTCAAGAATCCAGTGATAAGCCATGAGGGTAAAAACAGTACGGGGCAGACGGTTACTATTGATGTCTATGTCACCTATGCTTCCGCTTTTGGGGATTGCCCTGAAACAAGTTATCGCACAGAGCCAACGGTATTTATTGATGGCGTGCTGGTTGGAATAGGATGGAAGTATGTGAACAAACATGAAAACGCATTGGCAGTGAATCATCTATGGATTCGACGGGCATCCGAGTACAAATATCTTCATGAATGTCAGTAAAGTGTTTTGTTGATGCCCAAGGCAAACAAGTGCTGATATGTGTTGTTAGTCACAAAGAGAGTGCTGCAAGCGTTCGCGCAACAACCGATAGTTGTTTATGTGCGTTTTGCTTCAAGAAGCTCAATCATGTAACCGTCAGGGTCTTTGATAAAAGCAAGCACGGTAGTGCTGTGTTTCATTGGCCCTGCTTCTCTTGCAATGGTGCCACCCAGTTTTTTTATCTGTTCGCAGGCTTGGTACACATCATCCACTTCGATAGCGATGTGGCCAAATGCGTTACCGTGTTCATATTGAGCCACATCCCAATTATGGGTCAGTTCCAATACGCTTGATTCTTTTTCGTTGTTGTAACCAAGAAAGGCCAGGGTGAATCGGCCTTCTGTGTAGTCTTTTTTGCGTAATAACTGCATGCCAAGAATATCGGTATAGAATTTAATAGAGCGGTCGAGATCACTTACGCGCAACATGGTATGCAGAATTCTCATTTAAATTTCCTCTGTGATATTCGCTGGTTTTACTAATATACAGAGCTCATTTAAAGAGGTCTTTTAATTAATTTAGTGTTTTGTTGGCGGGTAAATAATTCTTGAGATTATGTTATCTGCTGTGTATCTTTTACAATTTTGTTAAAACATTTTTTTGTTCCTGATCGGGAAATTACTTAAGGGTTGATTTTTTGGTCGAGGAAATAAACCTTATACAAGCAATGAGTTGGGAGAATTATATGCGTATTATTCTATTGGGTGCCCCGGGCGCTGGAAAAGGCACACAAGCACAATACCTGATGGAAAAGTACAAAATCCCTCAAATATCTACAGGTGATATGCTTCGTGCTGCCGTAAAAGCACAAACACCTCTTGGCATAGAAGCCAAAAAAGTGATGGATGAGGGTGGACTGGTATCCGACCAGATCATTATTGGTCTGGTCAAAGAACGTATTTTACAAGAAGACTGCAAAAACGGTTTCCTGTTTGATGGGTTTCCTCGCACCATTCCTCAGGCACAAGCAATGATTGATCACAAAGTTGATATCGACTTTGTGGTGGAAGTGAATGTCGAGGACAGTGAAATTATTTCGCGTTTGAGTGGGCGACGTGTGCATGAAGCATCGGGGCGCACCTATCACATCAAATACAATCCACCCAAGGTGAATGGTAAAGATGATATTACGGGCGACGCCTTGATTCAGCGTGCTGATGACCTGGAAGAAACGGTAATGAAACGATTGAAGGTGTATCACTCGCAAACCGAGCCGTTAGTGGAATTTTATAAGAATCTGGGTAATTCAAAAGTTAAATACATTAAAATACCCGGTGTTGGCTCTGTTACGTCTATTCGAGATCAGATTTTTGCGGCAATAGACGCCTAGTTTTTTTATTAATAAACCCGTTAATAAACCCGTCAAAAGAAGCCGGCATTGAAAATGCCGGTTTTTTTGTAAAAAAATAATAGAGCCCTTCTTTCCCCGGTATCGGTGGCGATACATCAAGCTGCACGCTGAAGTGTACTTTGATCAATCTGAGCTTACGTTTCTTATCAAATAAAAAATAACACGGAATAAAGAATCATGTGCATGGTGAGTTGCTCACAGTACAAATGATTAACTTTATCTTTGATGGGTAAGTTTTTTATGTCATTAATTCGCTTGGTAAATCCAGATAAGCCCAAAATATTGCATAAATTACGAAGAAAAAGACGGATGTAAAAGTAGTGCCATAACGTTGGCGACATGTATTTAGGCGATAGAAATAATAAAAAACTGGACTTTGATGTAAATATTATTACTATTGCGCTGGATATTAGCGGTAATAATGTATTGTTGTGCTAGTTTTTATTAGTGTGGTCATGTTATTTAATTGTTTAATTAAAAATAAAGAGGTTCTCCTATGAAGAATGCAACCAAACCAGCGAGTTCTCGCGGTCGTAAGAAGGTTGTTAAATCCGCTGCCGTATCTTCAATCCCGTTAAAGGGCAATGAAGCCTTGGAAAAAACCAATGCAAAACGTCCGGCACGAAAATTAAAAACAGTTAGCGCTACTAAAACAAAGTCCGCAGTTAGTACAAAAAAAGCAAGCAAGCCAACAAACGCCAAAGTGAAAAAAGCCACACCGAGTGTTGCTGCAAAAACCAAAGAATCCGCTGAAAGCTCGAAAGCCTTAAATGCCAAACAAACTATCGCCAAGGTTAAAGAAGGTCTAAGTAGCGCCAAGGCAGCATCGGCTTCTGTTATTGAAACATACAAACAAAGTTTGAATGCTAAAACTGACGTAGAGATGGCAAAACAAACACTCTTGTTTCAGGCCAAGTGGAAAGCAGCGCGTTCAAAGGCAAATGCCGCTAAATTAAAGAAGTTAGTTAAAAAGGAAGATCTCAAGTTAAAAAACTTGATGAAAAAAGTGGATGCGCAAATCAAAAAAATTGAACTCAAAGACGCTAAAAAATCTAAAGAGTCTGCAATGAAGTTGGGCAAAATCACCGCCAGGGTAAGCGCTTCAGCAGTAAAAGCCGTTAAAAAGAACAGCAAAAAACCACTTAAGTCTTCTGCGACTAAAAGCGCCGTGTGGGGTGGACGCGGGCGTCCTAAAGCAAAATAAAAACGCTTTATTTTATTTGAACAAAAACAGGCACCTTATGGTGCCTGTTTTTGTTCAAATGCCACTAAATCGTCTGGTGTATTGATATTATTAAAACAATCGTCCTGCGCTGAAAAGTCCACTTCGGCAATTTTCTGTGTCCCTAACCATTTAATTACACTGCGTCCACCTTGGGCGTAGAAATGACTTAATTGCGGCAAGAGTCTTGTCCTGAGCAACAAATACAGCGGTTGAATGCGCTGACCATCATGTGGCACTGCAATATCAGTTCGACTGTGAATTAATTCGTGAAAAAGGCGTAAAGCAAGCTGCGTGGGCAGGTCTGGATTGTCGCAGGGAACAATCAGCGCAAATTCACTGTTTATGCAAGCTAAACCACTTAGGATGCCTGCTAAGGGACCGTTGAATACAAACGACTGATCTTTAATGTTATCCCTTAGCAATGGATAACCGAACTGTTGATAGCTTGAGAAATTTCTGTTGCAACTGATGATGATGGTATCGACTTGAGGCTGTAATCGTTCGATTACATGTTCTATCAAGGGTGCGTCTCTTAGCTGGATCAGTCCTTTATCATTACCCTGCATTCGTGATGATTGACCACCTGCCAAAATCAATCCAGTGAGCTCACCTCTATTGCCATGCATCGTAAAATTTATTCCGAGAGTTGTCTTAAGCCCAAGCCAATTGAAAGCGGGCAAGCAGAATCTACTACGCATATTAACTTATTTAAAGCTGGTGTAGAATTGCGTACCTTTTGTGTCAGTGCAGCAAAATAGCAATATGCCGACTTTACTAGCAATAGAATCCGCGTCGCAGACCTGTTCCGTCGCTCTGCTTGTCGACGAAATTCTCCATGAAAAAATTTCTTATACGTCTAATCAGCATAATGAATTGCTCTTGCCAATGATTAATGCTCTGCTGATTGAGTCAGGCAAAATTCTCGCTGATATTGATGCCTTTGCTTTCGGACACGGACCGGGTTCTTTTACGGGGCTGCGTATTGCAGCAGCTATTGTGCAGGGTTTGGCCTTGACCAGTGATAAACCGGTGATTGGTGTTTCGTCTTTGGCCGCACTGGCGCAGTCTGTTTTTCGTCAGAGTGGCGCTGAACAGGTTGTTGCCGTCATGGATGCACGAATGGGCGAAGTTTATTGGGCCTCTTATTGTTTAAACAAAACCGGACTCATGGTCTTGCAGGGACGCGAAGTGGTATGTGCTCCCGCAGAGGTCCCTAAACTGGATGTCGCAGGTTTTGTAGCAGCTGGAAACGGCGCTTGTTATCAGCATGAAATACAGGCGATTAATCCGATGATTCATTCATGGTTGCCTAACTGTTTTGCAACAGCGCAAGATGTTGCGTTTCTGGCCAAAGCAGCGTATGTGAAAGGTGATTTATTAAGTGCTGATCAAGCGCAACCTGTCTATCTCAGAGAGAAAATAAGCTGGAAAAAACTTCCGGGGCGGCATTAATTTTGACAAGCTGCAGGGCGACTGTTTTATGTATTTGCTATGGCGTTTAACGCACTCACTCAGCGGCGATAGAGTTCAAATTCACAGATCGCAATGTTTTATTTTTTATAAACAGTCACTGAATTGTTTTAGTTAATATTTTGTGAACCGGTTCTGTAATTGTAACTATTCTTAACTTGTGGCGTAACTTTCTGGGTATATCTAGTGCGGCTTAATCAGACATCGAATACAGGGCTTATTTATCAGCCTCCGGTACTACGAAAAAAACAATTTCCTGCCGACGACCTTCCTTCCGGCAAGGGACGTATTGTTGTTGATAATGCGCCTGTTGTTTCTGACAGTGATGAAAAACAGAAAACCACAGCGCCATTACTGACGAAACACGCTACTGTTTCGTCCGGGCATGGTCTGGATCTTGTTCCGATTCCCGTGTTTAAAAAACCTGAACTGAAAGATTTACCCATTCGAAGTCAGAAAGCCATTTTTGCTTACCAAAGCGCTGCAACAGCGCTACCCTCGGCCCGTGTAGAAATTGTGGGCATTGATCTTTTTGTCTGAGTAATCAGTGGCTATATTCGTTTCTTCCGCGATTCGCACGGGGTGGAATTATTTTGGAAAGTAAAACAAAAATTGCCATTCATGTGCAGTGTCTTCCTCTTTACCCACAAATTTTGTCCTGGGCAACAGAGCATGCGTTTCCAATTATTGAGAATTTATCTGATCCACTGTGTATGCAGCGTCCAGTTCTGCTGATAGACGAGTCAGGCAGATTGTCGCTGTACAGAAACGAAAACAAACAGAAAATGTGGGTGAATGTTGATTTTAGTGGGGGGCATAATCTCTACCGTCGGCAACAGGCTACGATAAAAAATGAACTACTGGCGCGCGCAGTGGGTCTTAAATCGTCGCAAACGCAGGCACTGAAAATAGTGGATGCCACCGCGGGTTTTGGCCGTGACAGTTTATTGCTCGCCAGTTTGGGTTGTGAGGTGATGATGCTTGAGCGTTCTATGCTCATGGTGCTTCTACTTACGGATGGATTGCGACGTGCGCGTGAAAACAGTGGGTTGGTTGCCATCATGGCACGTTTGCAACTACAACATATTAATGCCAGTGATTATATTCAGCATTTGAATTTCGACGATCAGCCAAAAACGGCAACGACTGATTTTGTGCCTGATGTTATTTATCTTGATCCTATGTTTCCTTCCAGCAAAAATAACGCGCAAGTCAAAAAAGATATGCGTATTTTACGCGAAGTGATCGGTGAAGATGTTGATGGCGAAGTGTTGGTGCAGACGGCGCTTCCCAGTGGAGTAAAACGAGTGGTCATTAAGCGGCCGCGCAAAGGAGAAACGCTGGGGCAGCGCAAGCCCGATCATCAAGTGCTGGGCCAAAGCAGTCGTTTTGACGTCTATTTTTCCAAACGTTAATATTTCACGTTACAAGGCTTTGGGCTAGTTTGAAAAAGTCTTTGCCGAAGCAGTTATACTCATCCACTCATAGTTCACTCGGAATCCATTGTGCGTATTCATCAGTTAACACCTCGTCTTTCTAATCAAATTGCTGCGGGCGAAGTGATTGAACGGCCATCATCCGTGGTGAAAGAGCTGCTTGAAAACTGCATTGATGCCGGTGCCACCCATATTGATATTGAGGTGGAGCAAGCGGGCATTAAGCTGATAAAAGTGCGTGATAATGCCAGTGGCATCCATAAAGACGATCTGGCTTTGGCGCTCAGCCGGCATGCCACCAGTAAAATCAGCGTGATTGAAGATCTGGAAGGTATTAGCAGTCTGGGTTTTCGGGGTGAAGCGCTGGCCAGCATAAGTTCCGTGTCGCGCTTGAAATTAAGTTCCAGTCAGGATGATTCCGGTCAGGGCTGGGTCGTGAGTGTTGAAGGTAAAGACATGGCGGCCGACATTTCACCGGTGGCTCACGGCAAAGGCACCACTGTTGAAATGCGGGATCTTTTTTTTAATACGCCCGCACGTCGTAAATTCCTTCGCGCCGAAAAAACCGAATTCACGCATATTGATGAATCCGTAAAACGTCTGGCACTGAGTCATTTTGATATTGCGTTTACGCTGCGCCATAACCAGCGCATGGTGTTTAATCTTAAAGCGGCCACAACAAAACTCGAAAAAGAACGTCGTCTGGCGGCTATTTGTGGTAATGATTTTATTCAGAATGTTTTCGCTATTGATCTGCAGCAAGGCGGGATGCGTCTGTCTGGCTGGATTGGTGACCCTACGTACTCAAAAAGTCAGGCCATTCACCAGTATTTTTATGTCAATGGACGGATGGTGCGCGATAAAGTGGTGACGCATGCGGTAAAACAGGCGTATCAGGATGTGCTCTACCAAAGTAGGCACCCGGTCTATATTTTATATCTTGAGCTGGACCCTCAGGCTGTGGATGTGAATGTTCATCCAACCAAACACGAGGTACGTTTCCGGGAATCACGTCAGGTTCATGATCTTATTTTTCGTGGTCTGTATCGCGCTATTGCCGATTTGCGTCCGGCTGAGTTGCCTGGCACGCCCGTGAGTGAAACCCGGCCAGAAGAATCGGAAATCAACAGCATGGAAGCGAGTCAGGTTTTGCTTGGATTAGGCGATGTGAAGCCAGTATTGAATGACCCGTCTCGCAAAATCGGGTACGAATCGGCCTGGCTTGCACCGCTAATGTCTGTTAGTGAGCAACAACGTAGCTATGCCTTATTGCGTTCTGCTGTGCCCAATGAAAATACACCGACATCACCTGGACAAGAATCCAGTTCAGAACAAAACGAGATGCCGCCTTTGGGTTATGCACTGGCGCAATTACAGGGCATTTATATTCTCGCGCAAAACAAGGAGGGTTTGGTCATTGTTGATATGCATGCGGCACATGAGCGTATTAGCTATGAACGCTTGAAAAAAAGTTACCAGACGCAGGGCATTGTGAGTCAACCGCTCTTGGTGCCCATCACACTTTCTTTAAGCCAAAAAGAAATAGGAGCGGTTGAGGAGCATCAGGGTGTATTTGTTTCCCTTGGATTGAAAATTGATATCCTCGGCAGTGAGCTTGTTGTGATTCGTGACGTGCCTGCATTGCTGCGAGACAGTAATATTGAACTGCTGCTAAGGGATATTCTGGCAGATTTATTAACCCATGGTTCCTCGACTCGTACCGAAGAGCTCATCAATGAATTATTGGCCACCATGGCCTGCCGGAGTGCAGTCCGAGCCAATCGGCACTTGTCATTAATGGAAATGAATGCCTTGCTGCGCGAAATGGAGCGCACTGAACGTATCGGTCAATGTAATCATGGGCGCCCTACGTGGGTGTTCAAAACAATGGTTGAGCTGGATAAATGGTTTTTGAGAGGACAATAGTGGCGCATTCGAGTCATTGTCAGTATGTTTTTCCTGATTCGGATAAACCACCTGTTATCTGTTTAATGGGTGCTACGGCCACAGGCAAAACCGCATTAGCCATGCAGTTGGTCAGACAATTACCGTGTGAAATTATCAGCGTAGATTCGGCGTTAGTGTACCGTGGTCTGAATATTGGCAGTGCCAAACCCAGTCAGCAGGACTTAGACGCAGCGCCGCATCGATTGATTGATATTCGTGAGCCCAGTGAGCCTTACTCGGCAGCGGATTTTTGTCATGATGCTCTGGAAGCAATTGCTGATATTCACGCACAAGGCAAGGTTCCTTTGCTGGTAGGTGGCACCATGCTTTATTTTAAGGCGCTGTTAGATGGCTTGTCAGAGTTGCCCCCTGCAAATGCTCAAATCAGAGCACGCTTATTAATAGAAGCAAAAGAACAGGGTGGGGCGTCATTACATCGACGTTTGTCGCTTATTGATCCTACTGCCGCAACACGCATACATGAAAATGATACGCAACGATTACAGCGCGCTTTAGAGGTTTATGAGTTAACAGGAAAAACGCTGACAGAGCTTCAGTTGCATGAACATTCACTCACAGCGGGGCTCTCTTTCCGGGACAGATTTAATGTACGCTCCATTGCATTGATGCCACATGATCGTACTAAACTGCATGAGCGAATTGCGCAACGATTCCATCAGATGCTGGCTAATGGTTTGCTTGAAGAGGTAAAGGCGCTTTACGATAGCGAAAAAAATACAGTTGAATTACCCGCGATGCGCTCAGTGGGTTACCGTCAGGTCTGGAGTTATCTTTGTGGCGAGCTAAGCTATGAAGCGATGGTGGAAAAGGGTATTATTGCCACTCGCCGGCTTGCAAAACATCAGCTTACCTGGTTACGTAGTTGGGAAGGTTTGTCTTGCTTCGAAGGAGACGAAGACAATTTACTTGCACGTGTCGTGGAATTATTGCCGATTCAGGCTCGCTAGCGTGCCCGGCATGCCATCCGTATTCGATTGAAACATCAATTTGTTTAAAATCAGCATAAATAGGCTATTATTACAAACCAAATTTTTTTGACCAATTAGAGTTATTTTACAGGAGCAACTCATGTCTAAAGGGCAATGTCTTCAGGACCCCTTTTTGAACGCACTCAGAAAAGAGCGCATACCGGTTTCAATTTTTCTTGTGAACGGAATTAAATTACAAGGCCAGGTTGAATCGTTTGACCAGTACGTTATTTTATTACGTAACACGGTTAATCAGATGGTGTATAAACACGCCATATCCACAGTCGTGCCCGCCAGAAACCCGCGCAATATTCAGGAACAGGACGAGGGTGATGATCACTACGAAGAAGATGCGGAATAATTTTTCGAACGTGATAAAACAAATAAATCTGGAAATTAATCAGTGTTTGCGAGGTTGATCGTTGTTTTTTGATCGACCTCAAACAGGTGAGCAGGCGCTGCTTGTTCACCTTGTGATTCATTATCGATCTCTAGAAGAAGATTCTAATGAGTTTGAACTGCTTACGTTGTCTGCCGGGGTTCATCCTGCGCTCACTCTGACGGTCACAATTAATAACCCTAATCCGAAGTATTTTCTGGGCTCAGGAAAAGTCGACGAAATTGCACAACTTATCCAGGAACACGCCATTGAAGTTGCACTTTTTAATTGTGCACTATCACCTACGCAGGAACGTAATCTCGAATCCGCACTTAAATGCCGCGTTATCGACAGAACAACGCTAATTCTCGATATTTTTGCACAACGTGCCCGAACAGCTGAAGGTAAGCTTCAGGTGGAGCTGGCGCAGCTTAAACACATGTCTACACGACTGGTCAGAGGGTGGACGCACCTGCAAAAACAAAAAGGCGGCATAGGATTACGAGGCCCCGGTGAGACACAATTAGAAACAGACAGGCGTCTGATTCGGCAGCGCATCAAATCGCTGCAATTGCGTCTGGAAAAAGTGCGCAGCCAAAGACAGCAAAGTCGCAAAGCAAGAGAAAAAGCCGAAATTCCCACGATCGCTTTGGTAGGTTATACCAATGCGGGTAAGTCAACCCTGTTTAACTGGCTGACTGAATCAGATACCTACACCGAAAATTTGTTGTTTGCTACCCTCGACCCTACCTTACGCAAACAAACGCTGCCGTATTTGGGGCCCGTTGTTTTTGTTGATACCGTGGGTTTTATCAGGAATTTGCCCCATCAGCTTGTCGATGCCTTTCGTGCAACGTTAGAAGAAACCGAAAAAGCCGATTTACTTGTGCACGTTGTCGACTTGGCCAGTCATCATCGTGATGAGGATATGGCAGAGGTCGAAACTGTGTTAAGCGAGTTGGATGTTGATGAAATTCCACGACTGCTTGCCTACAATAAAATTGATCTTATACAAGCGACGCCGAGAATTGATTTTGATGAGTCTGGTAAACCCTGGCGTGTCTGGCTGTCATCGAAAGAACAAATGGGTAAAGATGAGTTATTCACGGCTATTTCAGTTTTATTATCTGCAGATCGCGTGATATGCGAAATTACCATTGCGCCCTCTATGGGGCAATTGCGAGCACTGTTATATCAACACAATGCAGTCATGGGCGAGCATACATTGTATGAGGGTATGCGCAAGCTGGAGGTTAATATAGCAAACAAAGACTGGAGACAAATACTCAGTAAAACCAATCTATCCGAAGATCAACTTGATATTGTTATCCACAAGTAAGCAAGGGTGGTAAACACAAGGCCAAACTGGTATAACGGCGCCTTATGTTTTACATTGACGCAGATATATTAAAGAACAACTGGAGATACAAATGGCGCGGAATCAACCTGCCGGGGGCAAGCATGAGCAAAAATGACAGAGACCCGTGGGGCGGAAAACAAGATAATCAAACTCCGCCTGATCTTGATGAAGTCATTAAAAAGTTACAAGACAAGTTGGCTAATGTCTTTGGTAACGGATCAGGCTCCGGATCAGGAAACGCTGACGGTAATTCGATGAAGCTGATCGGTGGTATTGCGTTACTGTCACTGCTGGCGTGGTTTGTGTTTGGTTTTTATCAGGTGAGTCAAGGCGAAGAAGGTGTTGTCCTGCGTTTTGGCTCGTACAGCAATTCCGTGGGTCCAGGCTTGCACTGGAACCCGCCGTTAATTGATCGGGTCTACAAAGTTAATATCGAGCGCATTGAGTCGATGAATTTACGTGCAGACATGCTGACACTGGACGAAAACATCGTTGAAGTGGCTTTGGTTGTTCAATACCGCATCGGCAGTGCAAAAGATTATATTCTCGAAATCAGCAATCCCGAGGCGGGTTTGCATAACGCCACTGAAAGCGCCTTGCGCCATGTGGTTGGCAGTACGACCATGTCCGATGTTATTACCGAAGGCCGTGAAGTGATGGGGCAGCAAGTACAAAAAATGCTGCAGGATATACTCAATCGTTATCATGCCGGTATGGATATACGCAAAGTAAGTATCCAGGATTCTGATCCGCCTAAAGCGGTCAAAGCGTCGTTTGATGACGTTATCAAGGCCAAAGAAGATAAAGAACGGCTGAAGAATGAGGCTGAAAGTTATGCAAACAGTATCATTCCAGAAGCACGCGGTTTTGCTCAACGCGAAATGGAAGAAGCCAGCGCTTACCGTGATGAAACTATTGCGCGCGCCGAAGGTCAGAGTAATCGTTTTTTACGTGTATTGGATGAATACAAAAAAGCCCCTGAAGTCACTCGTCAACGTTTGTATCTGGAAACGATGGAAGATATTTTCACCAAGACTTCAAAAATCATGATCGATGTCGAGGGGGGGAATAATATGATTTATCTGCCTTTGGATAAAATCATGAATAATTCAGCAAAAAACGAATCAACACCTGCTTATGTATCACCGGACACTGATTCCGCTCAACAAAGTACAAGCGTGAATGAGCAGCGGATAAATGACCGCGTAAGAGAAGCTCAAGATATTCGCAGAAGGGAGCTACGCTAAATGAATCCAAAATCTGTTGTTATTTTAATAGCCTTAGGCTTTGGTCTTTTGATATTTTCATCTTCCGTTTATGTTATTCAGGAAGTTGAACGAGGGGTCAAGCTTCGTTTTAAAGAAGTGATCGATGATGATTTAAAGCCGGGGCTGGCGTTTAAGGTTCCCTTTATTGATCAAATTGTTAAATTTGACGCGCGAGTGCAGGTACTGGATGCGCCACCTGAAGAGTACTTGACGCAGGAGAAAAAACGTTTATTGGTTGACTCCTATATCACGTGGAAAATTGAAAATGTCAAAAAATACTACACCTCTACCGGCGGGGGTAATGTGCGAAACGCAGCGCTACTTCTTGCGCCCCGAATTGCCAATGGTTTGCGGGACAAATTCGGCAAGAGAACGGTGCACGAAGTTGTTTCTGGTGAGCGTGAAGAGGTTATGGTTGAGTTAACGGAGCAAATCAACAAGCTGACCGTTGATGAAATGGGTATCAAAATTATTGATATCCGTTTAAAGAAAATCGAGTTGCCATCGGTTGCCAGTGAGGCCGTTTATGCGCGTATGCGTGCCGAGCGCGCACGTGAAGCAAGAGAGTATCGCTCAACGGGTAAAGAACTTGCTGAAGGGATCCGGGCCGATGCAGACCGACAAGAGCGGGTTTTGCGTGCTGAAGCGTATCGTGATGCAGAAAAAATTCGTGGTGAAGGTGATGCGCTTGCATCGTCTATTTATGCCAAAGCGTATTCAACAAACCCTGAATTTTACAGCTTCTACAGAAGTCTGGACGCGTATAAAACTTCATTCAGAAATACCAATGATCTGATTGTATTAAAACCTGACAGTGAATTTTTTCATTACCTGAAAAGCAGTAAATAACAGCTTTTTAAATAACAGTCTCAGCAAAGGAAGTTTTTTCTTCCTTTGCTGGGTTAATTTCTAGAATTGATAACGTGCGCCCAAACTGTATTGCGAAATACGAATTTCATCATCATAGGGGCGGCTGTAGTCTAAATAAAAAATAACGTTCTTTAATTGGCTCATTTGCTCTTCAAATCCCATACCCCAGGCGCTGGATTCAAGCCTTGAATCACGCTTCATAAAACCATTTCCAGCTGTTTGTGTAAGCGTTAGCTCGTTATAGCCACCATACAAATAGACTCTCACGCCTTGTTCAATCGGTGATTGGAAACGTAAAAACAAACCCGTCTGATCAGTCAGCGAAATTTCCCGACTGTTGTCCATTTTGTCAGAATGAATATTGCCACCTAGCTGAAGTTCCAGCGCAATATTGGTTTGCAGGAAAATGCCCGCACGCAGTTTGGCAGAAAGGGGATTATATTCATGGCTATGATCCGAGATTCTGTTATAGAGACTTTCCAGGCCTGCATACGTCGCCAAAGGCGGGGCATTGGAAAGCTCATCGGCGTGTACCTGAAGCGGAAGCAGATGGCACAGTAAAGCGGAGCTCATAATGATGGTTTTCTTCAAAAGCGTAGCCTCATAAATAAGGGGGTAATTTGAAAAAAGAACACATGGTGTAGTGTCTGGTAGGTTTGTTTTGCAGACGAGGCTGAAGTCTACAACATTTCAACTTTTAAGCCGAACTCTGTGAAGTTGGTTTTGTTATTAAATTGCTCTGCATCAATGTCACATATCTGACCAATCAGCATAATTGTCGCAGCGAAGGGCAGCATAGAAAGAAACGTCATGCTTTGCTCCAGTTTTGGTAAAGTGTTGCGTGACAAGCAAAGGTTCTCGATATGGATTGGGCAAGTGCGACGAAAACGAGTACAAGCTTCATGAGTTTGCTTATTTCATTCCAGTGGGCAGTAAACCAGGAATAACCCTGCTCTTGGCAAAAGTGTACCAGTTAGCGGGAGTATTGATGTCCATAGTATTTTGGACTGCTGTGCGGCAAGGTCGGTGAGAATACTCTGCTTGTTCTCGGCGTTCCTCCATCCATTAATAAATGGGGTGGCCACTTGATTAGAATCAAATAAAGGGCGTTTGGCCGTTTATTTTCTTTTGATCTTGGTTGTGGCGATAACCATGAAAATGGGGAGGCTGATGCCTCCCCTTGAGTCTGACTATCAGCGTACTGTCCGGATAAGATCAATCGTGCATCTTAGGCTGACGAAACCCGCTGATGACAATCAAGTCATC
>Ga0209841_1000131_pt1 | contig 17287 bp, 15 predicted proteins | sample GWRWT4_30Apr14_FD_187185 | JGI IMG/M metagenome (GOLD analysis project Ga0209841, IMG submission 187185) | Sand microcosm microbial communities from a hyporheic zone in Columbia River, Washington, USA - GW-RW T4_30-Apr-14 (SPAdes) (version 2) | ecosystem: Engineered > Artificial ecosystem > Sand...
CCCGCTGCGCCAGCACCCGTGCCGGCTCCTCCCGCCCAACGGCCATCGCCGCCACCCCAGGCCCAGGCGCCCATGGGGGCCGCGCCCATCCTGTCCGTGCCACCGCGACCCGCGCCTGCCCCGCGTGTTGCCATCTCCGCGACCCCTGCGCCCCCACCAGCCCCCACCGCCGAAGCCGACACCCGCATCTACACCCCCAGCGAACTGCCCGCCAACATCCAGCGCGATCTGCCCAAGCTGGTGATCGGCGGCGCGATGTACTCCGAGACCCCGGCCAACCGCATGCTCATCATCAACAGCCAGGTCTTTCACGAAGGTGACAAACTGACCTCGGATCTGGTGCTGCAAGAGATCAGGCTCAAGTCTGCTGTGCTCAAGTACAAAGGCTACCGCTACGGCGTCAGCTACTGACCGGCCTCTTCGGGCAGCATGACCGTGGCTCTCACTTGCGCTGTGAGGCCAAACCCGCATAAAATGACCTCATGTAGTCACAAGCGGGTTCATCATGGACATATTGCAAATTCGTGAAGCCAAGGCCAACTTTTCGGCGCTGGTGGCCGCCGCTGAAAAAGGGCATCCCACCCTCATCAGCCGCCACGGCCAACCCTGCGCCATGATGGTGCCGGTGGCCGATGGCGCACGCCTTTATCCGCTGGAGATGCCCAACCTGGCCAACTACCTGCTGGCGCTGCCCGAGCCATTCGAGACCGAGCGCGACACCACGCCGCTGCAGGGCATTGATTTTGTTTAACGGCTATCTGCTGGACACCAGTGTGGTGTCCGTGTTGGTCCCAGGGCGAGAGGCCTTTGTGCCAACCGCCCTGGGCGAATGGCTGCAAGCGCATCACCAACAACTTTTCCTGCCTGCCATTGCCGTGGCAGAAATGGCGCAAGGCATTGGCAAATTGCGCCGTGCCGGTGGCGCAGAGCGGGCTGATCGCCTTGACCGCTGGCTCGACGGCTTGTTGGCCGCCTATGCAGATCGCATCTTGCCCCTGGATGCGCGTGCCGCCCGACTGGCGGGGCAAATGTCTGATGCCGCCATGGCACAGGGCTGCCACCCCGGTTTTGCTGATGTTGCGATAGCGGCGCTGGCCCAACACGCAGGCCTGCTCTTGCTGACCTGCAACCTCAAGCACTTCCAGCCACTGGGTGTGGCCTGTGCTGACCCGTTGATCGCACTACCGGCTGGCTGATGAATTCATGCCAAATGACCTTGGCCTCTGGTGTTCCATCCCGCTCATACGTGAACAAAGTCGGTGCAATTTTTCGAGTATGAATCGGCGGTGGCGGTTCACTTGAACGGCTGGCAGTTTGCGTTGTGCGCTGTGACGAAGTGGTCGATGCGTTGCACGATTTGTTTGACGCTTGTGAAAGAGCCTCGCCGAATGGCCTTGTCGGTGATCAACGCAAAGAATCGTTCGACCTGATTGAGCCACGAGCGATAGGTCGGGGTGAAGTGCAAAATAACGGGACAGAAGACTAGCCCGGGCTCAATCCACCATGAAAACCTTCCAGGCAGACGTCGCGATCATTGGCTTTGGCACGGCGGGCATGGGGGCCTACCGCGCCGCCAAAAACCACACCGAGCGCATTGTGGTCATCCAGTCCGGCCCTTATGGCACCACTTGCGCGCGCGTGGGCTGCATGCCCAGCAAGCTGCTGATCGCGGCGGCCGACAGCGCTCACGCCATCGCGCAGGCCCCGATGTTCGGCGTGCACGCGGGCACGGTGAAGGTCGATGGCCCAGCGGTGATGCAACGGGTGCGCTCGGAGCGCGATCGCTTCGTGGGCTTCGTGCTGGACACCGTCAACGACTGGCCCGTCGAGCAGCGCGTGCTGGGCCGCGCCCGTTTTGTCTCGACCCATGATTTGATGGTGGACGACCACACCCGCGTCACCGCGCAACGCGTGGTCATCGCCACCGGCTCATCGCCGACGATCCCGCCTGGCTGGCGTGAAGCCCTGGGCGACCGGCTGGTCACCAACGACGAGGTGTTCGACTGGCAGACTTTGCCCCAGTCCCTGGCCGTGGTGGGCGGCGGCGTGGTCGGGCTGGAGCTGGCCCAGGCCCTCACGCGCCTGGGCGTGCGCGTCAAGCTGTTCAGCAAGGGGACCAGGCTGGGCCCTTTGACCGACCCGGAGGTCAGCGCCCAGGCCTACGCCATCCTGTCGGCCGAGCTGGCCATCACCGCGCCCGCCGAGGTGCGCCAGGTCAGCCGTCAAGGCGACCAAGCCCAGGTCACGTACAGCGTCGATGGGGTCGAACACACCGAGGCTTTCGAGCAGGTGCTGGTGGCCGCAGGCCGGCGTCCCAACCTGGCCAGCCTGGACCTGGCCGCCGCAGGCATCGCCGTGAACGACCGGGGCCTGCCGGCCTTTGACATCGAGACCGGCCAAATCGGCGACACCCACGTGTTCATCGCCGGCGATGTGAGCAACGCCCACCCCTTGCTGCACGAAGCGGCCGACGACGGCAAGATCGCGGGCGACAACGCCGGGCGCTTCCCGGACGTGCGGGTGCACCCCCGGCGCGCGCCGCTGGGCGTGGTGTTCACCGATCCGCAGATGATGCTCGCGGGCGCCAGCTTCAAGGCCTTGCAGGCCTCGGGGCAGGACTTCGAGGTGGGCGCGGTCAACTTTGACGACCAGGGGCGCAGCCGCGTGATGGGCCAGAACCGGGGGCTGCTGCGGGTTTATGGCGAGCGGCACACCGGCCGCTTCCTGGGCGCAGAGATGATTGGCCCCGCTGCCGAGCACATCGGGCACCTGCTGTCCTGGGCCGTGCAGCACCAGTTGACGGTGCAGCAAATGCTGGACAGCCCGTTCTACCACCCGGTGGTCGAAGAGGGCGTGCGCACGGCCCTGCGCGAGCTGAACCGGCATTTGCGCATGGGTCCACGCCCGGTGGCGCGTTGTCTGGACTGTGGCCCTGGCGCCTGAAGATTCTCGCGGCGGTAAAAATTCGCCCGTCATGGGTGCAATGTCACCTACGATGGCTGCACAAAATAATATGGGATGAGGACCGACCAAGATGAAGGTCTCCGAGTCGAGCGTTGAGGAGTCCACCAACCGCCGCCAGTTGCTGAAGCCGCACCCGCGCGAGTTGTGGCAGCCCTACGTCGCGTTCGTGTCGCTGTCATTGGTGGTGATCAGCCTGCTGGCCACCATGGCGGTGACCAGCGTCAATGTGTTGGGGGCCTTGCGGGCCTATGTGGGCGGCGAAAGCCTGTGGTCCAAGGCCCGCAACGACGCCGTGCAGCATTTACGTGATTTCGCGGTCACCCGCAACCAGGCCGATTTCGCGGCTTTCGAGGCAGCGCTCAAGCTGCCCCTGGGCGACCAGCAGGCCCGCGAAGAGATGCTGCGCAGCGAGCCCGACCTGACCCTGGTGCGGCAAGGCCTGATCGCCGGCGGCAACCACCCCGATGATGTGGACGGCATGATCACCCTGTTCCGCCGCTTTGGCGACCAGCCAGCCTTGCAAGAAGCGCTGACCGCGTGGACGCATGGCGATGCCTTGCTGGCGCAGTTGAGGGTGGAGGCCCAGCGGCTGCGCCACCACGTGCACGCGCCAGCCGATGGGGTGATGGTGCTGGCTTCTCTGGAAGAAGTGCGCGAACTCAGCGATGAACTGGTGCTGGCCGAAAAACGTTTCAGTGCCAGCCTGGCCGAGGTCTCGCGCCTGACCGAGAAGGTCTTGATCGGCAGCACCTTGTTGGCCGCCGTGGTGTTGGCGTTGAGCACGCTCTGGCTGGTTCGGCTTGCCCTGCGGCGTCAGGAGGCCCACCGGCAGGCGTTGGTCTCGGCCAACGAGCCCTGGATGCTGGCCGCCGTCGCTGCCGAGTTGGGCATGTTCGAGATGGACATCGGCTCGGACCACATCATGTTGGACGCCAAGGCGGCCTCCTTGTATGGCGTGGGTTCGACCGAGATGCTGGTGCCTCGCGTCCAGCTGCGCCAACTCATCGTCGTTGATGACCAGGAGTCCGTGCAGGCGGCCTTCGTGTCGGCGATGCAGTCCGGCCAGCCCTTCAAGACCACTTACCGGATTCGCCGGCCCGATGGTGTGGTGCGCTATTTTGAATCGACAGGGCAGCAGATTGATGGCGAGTCGTCCACGCAGGGGCGGCTGGTGGGCGTGATGCGCGATGTCACGGAAGAGCGGCTGCGGGCCGAGCGGGCCATGCAGAGCGACGCGGCGGAGCGGGTGGCCGAATCCCAGCGCAGATTCCTGTCGCGCTTGAGCCATGAACTGCGCACCCCGCTGAACGCCATCCTGGGCTTTGCGCAACTGCTGCTGCTGGACAAGACCAATGCGCTGAACCCGGCTCAGTCCCAGCGCGTCAGCATGATGCTGGAGGCGGGCCAGCAGTTGTTGCGCATGATTGAAGATGTGCTCGACCTGACCAAGGTCGATGCGGGCGAGATCACCATCGCCTTGCAACCTGTCGAGCTGGCCCCCTTGTGGCGCTCCAGCGCGGCCATGATCGAAGGGGTGCGCGAGCGCCATGGGGTGACCTTCGTCGACCGCTTGCCCCCGCAGCCTTTGTGGGCCAACGCCGATCCGCAGCGCCTGGTGCAGGTGTTCATCAACTTGTTGACCAATGCCTGCAAGTACAACCGGCCGGGCGGCCATGTGGTGGTCGAAGGCTGGATTGAAGAAGCCTTCGTGGTGCTGGAGCTGTCGGACGATGGCATTGGCATGTCGGCCGAAGACCTGGCGCAGCTGTTCCAACCGTTCAAGCGCCTGGCACCCATGGCGGAGACCATCGAGGGCACCGGCCTGGGGCTGTACATCGTCAAGCAACTGGTGGAGCGCATGAGCGGCAGCATCCAGGTGCACAGCGAAAGCGGCAAAGGCTCTCGCTTCACGCTCAGGTTGCCCTTGGTACCCGGGCCTGGGTGAATTTGGCGCGGCGGCTCAGAAGTTCGCGCTCAGCGTGACCCGGAAGGTGCGGGGCTCCACTGGGTGAAAGTGGATGTCGCTGATGGCATCGGCCGTGGGGCTCACGCGTGACTCGTAGTAGTAGTCGATGTCGCTGGCCTGTCGGTCGAACAGGTTGAAGACATCGATTGACAGCTTCAGGTCCTTGGTGATCTTGTAGCCCACGCGGGCGTAGGCCAGCATGGTGGACTTGGAGCGCTGGCTGTTGTCCTCGATCAAGGCACGGGGCCCGAAGTAGCGCAGCTGGAACTGGCCGAACCAGGCACCCAGGTCGGACACGGTGGCACCCAAGGAGGCTACCGTGTCCACCGAACCGGGGATGTACCGGCCTGAATGGGGCGCATCGCCTTGCGTGTCCTTGAAGCGCGCGTGCGAGGCGGCCAGGTCCAGGTCGAACAGCAGCCAGGGTGTGGCACGTAGTGGTTGTTCAGCTCGATGCCATGGCGCTGGCTGGCGCCGGTGGGTTCGGTCACGCCCGCATCGCCCACGAAGACCAGCTCCGAGCCCAGCTTGAGTTGCCACAGGGCCAGTGATGTTTGCAGGCCGGGGATCAGCTCGCTGCGCAGGCCTACTTCAAAGCCTTTGGAGCGGACCAGGGCGGGGGCTGGGGCCACGGTGCTGACCACGCCGCGCGCGTCATTGCTGTGAAAGCCCTGGCCGTAGTTCACGAAGTACTCGGTCTTGTCCCAAGGGCCGAAGATGAGCGACAGCTTGGGTGTGGCGATGCTGGCGGTTTTCTCGCCAGCGCTCATGTTGGTGGTTTGGCTGACATCGGCGCTGAGCTGGTCTGCGCGCCAACCGACCACGCTTTTGAACCAGGGCGTCCAGCGGGTGGCGTTCTCGGCGAACAAGCCCAGGCTGGTCTGGTGCACAGTGGCTTGCCGGTCATTGGTGGGCAGGCGTTGGCCATCTTTGGCGGCGTACAGGCCCACGGGGTTGAGGCGGTCGTGGCGCACCTGCAAGCCCAGGGTGTGGGTGCTGTCGTGGCCGGCCAGGGTGGTGTTCCAGCTGCGGCTGGTGTTCAGGCCGACCACCTTGCGTTGCTCGGCCTGTTCGAACTGGTCACCATTGACGGTGTCGTCCAGAAAGTAGGTGAAGTTGGAGACCAGTTTGAGCTCCGACTGGATGGCGTAGGCGTTGAGTTTGAAGTCGCCATCGTCCATCGCGTGCAGCAAGTCATAAGACAGGCTGAAGCGCTTGGTGCGGCCTTGATCGCTGGGGTCGAGGGTGCCGAAGCGCCCGATCAGGCCGCTGTCGACCGCGCTTTGCGGCACCTAGTCGCTGGAGTTCCAGTGCGCCGCGTAGGCCATCGCGGTCAGCGTGGACTTGGTGTTGCCTTTGGCCAGGCTGTAGCGGAGTACGCCATTCAGGCGGTGGAATTTTTCAGGGTGTTCCCAAGGGCCGTCGTTCTGAGCGGCTTCCAGGGCGTACAGCCATTGGCCGGTGGTCAGCTTGGTCGAATTGGCCAGCAGGGCGCGCCGGTAGTTGTTCTCGCCCACAGTGACCGAGGCCAGCCCGCGCGGCAGGCTGTCGAACAAGCGGATGCGGGCCACGCCGGCCGAGGCGAAGTCGCCTTCTTCGGCGCCATAGGGGCCTTTGCGGTAGCTCAGGCGATCGACCAGTTCGGGGATCAACCAGTTGAGGTCGCTGTAACCCTGGCCGTGGGCGTGCGTGGGCATGTTCACCGGCATGCCGTCCACGAAGGTGGCGAAGTCGGTGCCATGGTCCAGGTTGAAGCCGCGCAAGAAATACTGGTTGGCTTTGCCGTCGCCGCTGTGCTGCGTGACGATGATGCCGGGCACGAACTCCAGCACCTCGGCCGGGCGCAGGGTGGACCGGTTCTCGATCAGCTTGGAGGTGACCACGCCCTGGCTGGCCGCATCAGACGTGCCGACCGCGTTGTTGTAGTTGCCGCGCACCACGGTGGGTTCCAGCTCGGTGGTCTGGGCCCAGGACCAGGCGGTGCTCAAAGCCAGGGCGCTGGCCAAGCAGGTGTGGGTGAATGGGACGGTCATGTCAAGGCTTTCTGGTGATGGCGTTCCGTCCTCTACGCACGGGGCTGCTGGGTGGATGCGTCGGTCGGGCAATGAGCGCCTCCATGGGCCGGCCCTTGGGGCACGAGGCGGTGCCGTTCACGAGGCGCTGAGTGGCGCTTGCCGCTCAAGGCAAAGGCGCGCTACTTCGATGGCGGTGAACAGGGCCAGGCTCCAGCCAAACACCGGCAAGGCCAGGCTCAAGGCGCCCGCCAGGGGCAGCAGCCACCACCAGGTTCGGGGTGGCAACTGGCGCAAGGCCTGGCGGCTGACCTGGGGTGCGGCCAGACCGCCGCGTGGGCGGCGCAGCCACCACATCATCAAGCCCGATACCACTGAGAAAACGGCGGCCAATGCGACCAGGATGAGCAGCACCTGGTTCCACCCACCGAACTCGCCCCGGTGAAACGGGATGCCCACGGCGGTGGCTTTGGACAGCGCGGGCAACTGGTCCCAGCCGCTGCGGAACAAGGTTTGGCCCGAGTAGGCATCGATCACGCGCGTGAAGCGCTTGGTGGGCTGAGAGCGGTCGAAGTTCTCGGCGCGCCAGACGCCGTCGGCACTGCTCGGTGGTGTCAACTGAACGGCGATGTCGGGCGCCTGGGCGCGCACTTGCTCATGCACCGCTTGCCAGTTCAGGGGCGTGCTGCTGCTGGCGGCAGGCTGCGAGCGCAAGCCCTTGGGCGCTTTGGGTGTGCCTTGGCCCAGGGCCTGCTGCGCGGCGCGGAAGTTGTCGCCGCTGTGCTCTGCCCAGGTCAGGCCGGTGACCAGCACGGTGAGGGTCACCAGGCCCAAAGCGATGGCGATGCTGGCGTGCAGGTCGCGCCAGGTCAGCCGTGGTGAGGCACCCCGGCGTGGCCACAAGGCACGCCAGCCTGGGCCACCTTGGGCTTGAGATTTGGGCCACCACAGGACCAGGCCGGTGGCGAACAGCACCAGCATCCAACTGGCGCCCAGCTCGATCAGCCAGCGCCAGCCATCGCCTTGCAGCGCGCTGGAATGCAGCTTCTTGGACCAGGTCTTGAAGCGCTGCAGCTCGGGCAACTGGCCCAGCACCTGGGCGCTGTACGGATTGACGTAGACGATGCTGCCCGTAGGCAGGCCATGGTCGTGCTCACCCTTGGCCTGGTGGTGGGCGTGAGCCGCCTGGAGGTAGACCTGCGTGCTGTCGATGGCGCCATGCGCGGGCACCACGTAACGCAAGGCCTCGTGCGGATGCTCAGCCAGGGCGGCGGCCACTTGCTGGTCCAGCGATGCCTTCACGGCCGGGCTTGCCGACGCGGTGACGTGGTCCAGGCCCGCGTACAGCCGGGCCTCGATCTGCGGTGACAGGGCATAGAGCAGGCCGGTCAGCGCGGCAAAAATCACGATGGGTGCGCTGATCAGCCCGGCCCAGAAGTGGATGCGCCAGAACAGGCGGTGAAGGGTGTGGTTCATGGTCGGGGCCTGGTCAAAGCTTGAAGCGCAGTTCAGCGAACAGCGTGCGGCCGGGGTAGGGGTGCGATTGGTAGGCGTGGGCGTCCAGCGCATTGTTCACGCCCAACGCCAGTTCCAGTTGTTTCGTCAGCTGGTAACTGCCGCGCAGGTCCAGCTGATTGACGCTGGAGACGCCGCCGTAGACATCGGGGTTGATGTCCAGGTTGTAGACATCGTTGTAGGCGCGGCCTTCGTGGCGGTAGCCAGCGCTGAAGCGCCAATCGGCGTTGAGCTGGTAGCTGGCTTGCACGGTACTGCGGTCGCGCGGCACGCGCACCCACCACTTGCCCACCGAGCTGGGGTCCCTGGCATTGGCCGCGACTTTGGAGTGGGTGAAGGCCAAGGTGGCGTCCAACGACAAGCCACTGATGAACAGATCCTTGGCCTGCCAGGCGAACTCGATGCCGGTGGTCTTCACGCGGTCCACGTTGGAGACCCGGCTGACCATGGGCGTGGTCGAGATGTCGTTCTGGCGCAGGATCGCATCCTTGATGTCGTCGTGGAACAGCGAGACGCGCAGGCGTTGGTTATCCCAGGTTTGCTCGGCGCTCAACTCGACCGCGTCCGAGGTCTCGGGCCGCAAGTTGGGGTCGGACAAGGTTTGCGACGTGGCTGTGACCGTGCCGTTGTAGAGCTCTTCAACATTCGGGAAGCGCACACCGCGTCCGGCGCTAAGCTTGAGGATCAGGTCATCGTGCAGGTTCCAGGCCAAGGCGGCCTTGGGTGAATGGCCGCGCAAGGTGCGGCTGGGGTAGGGTGGCACGATGTTGGGCGCGACGACGGTTCCGCCCCGCTGATGGCCGTCAAACGCACGGAACTGTTCTTCACGCCAGCCCAGGGTCAGCTTGAGGTCGTCTTGCAGGCGCCAGGCATCCTGGGCATACAGGGCGATCACTTCGGTCTTGCCCCGGTAGTACTGGGCCAGGGCGCCCTCACCTTGACGCCAGTCGGAGGGCTCGGTCACGGTGTTGTCCAGCTTGTAGGCATTGCGGTGCAGGCCAAACGCCAGCGCGTGGCGGCCATCGGTCCAATCGCCAGGGCTGGGCGTCCAGGTGCCTTGCATTTCGAAGGTGTTCCAGCCGGTGCCGTCGCGGCGGGTCAGGGTGCCTGTGCCGCCACTGCTGAAAGCCTCCGGGTCCGGCTTGCTGGCTTGGCGGGCTTCGTCGTTCAGGACGCGGTAGTCGGAGATCACCACCGAGCCGTTCCAGCCGCTGGCGTTGCGCGTCTTCAAAGTGGCGCCGAGTTGCTGGTGCGATTCGTCGCGGGTTGAGGGGGCGAATGACGAGTCGGCGATTCTGAAGATGTTGCCGTTGTTGCTGACGTCATCCTTCCAAACGGGGTTGCCGCTGGCATCGCGCAAAAAGGTGACGTTGCGGGTCTCCGATTGGTTACCCCACCACGAGGCCATGACGCTGCCTTCCACTGTGGGCGTGAAGCGGTAGCCTGCCCGCAGGTTCACCGTGTCCTGCACCGTGTGGTCGATCGCCCCAGCATTGGTGCCGAAGATGGCGCGCTTCCGTCCTCTGGGGTCCGTGTCATAGACCACGCCTGTCACGGGGATGACCGCCGTCGGGCTGGACGGCGGCGTGAACACGCCGTTGGCATCCGCCGACACCGCCCCGTACTGCATCGGCTGCGAGGTCGAATCCTGGTGGTTCACATCGGCGGTGAACCACAGGCCGGTGTCCAGCTTTTGCCCCAGGTGCAGTGACATCTGCTGGGCGTCGTAGTGGTCCTTTTGCCCATACTGCTCAAAGCTTTGGCGGGCCGCGATCACGCGCCCCGAGGCCTCCAGGCCCTTGGGCACGCGTTGGCTCACGGACACCGTGGTGCCGATGGAGTTGCCCGGCAGCAGCGCTGAATACGGCCCGTAGAGCACATCCACGCGCTCCATGGCCTCGGGCGAGATCATGTTCCAGCGCGGCGCATCAAAGCGGCCCAGGAAGTTCGAAATCAGGTAGCCATCCAGGTAGACCAGCGCGCGCGAAGGTTGCAGGGTGCCGAAGCTGCGCCCGGCGATCAGGGCGTTGCGGTCACCGATGTAGCGCTTGCGCACCGTGGTGTTGGGGGCGTATTGCAGCGCATCTTCGGGGTTGAAGAGGTTCTGGTCGCGCAGTTGTTCGGCCGTCTTGCTGGCGGTCGAGCCTGGCAGGCCCGGTGCCAACTTTTGCAGGCCGCCTCTGGCGCCGCTGCTTTGGCCGGTGACGACCACCGGGGCCAGTTCGGTGTCGGTGGCCACGCCTTGGGCGTGGGCGAGGGAGGCGCAACTGGCGGCGCAGGCCAGCGCCAAAGCGTGCAGGCGCACGTTGAATGCAAACATGTTTGAAACTCCAGGTCGGATCGGGTTCGCCCGGGCCAAGGCCGGGCGGTGCTCAGGGGCGGATCAGACTGAAGTGGGCGGCGCGCGCGCTTGTGAGGGTGCCCACGCGAACAGGCTGCGTGGGGCGTGCAGGAACAGGAAAGGCAGCTCGTCGGTGACCGTCGTGCTCAAGGCCATCATGGGTGGCGAAGACGGCAACATGGCGGCATCGTGCGCATGCACCAGGCAGAAGGGGCAATGCTCACCGGCGTGCTCGCCACTGGGCAGGCCACCACCACCATCGGCTTGCTGGGCGAAGGCCTTGGCTGCCACGCTGGCATCCTTGCCCAAGGCCACGGCGATCAGCTTGTTACCGGTGCTGGAGCACACCTCGACCCAGGTGATGGGCGAATGCGACCAGGCCCGCATGCCATGCGACACCGTGGGCGCGAGCGCACCCAGCAGGATCGCACAGACGGCGAGCCAGGCAGTCCAGCGGCGGTGAAGGCGTGTGAAGACCATGGGCCTCAAGTGTACGCGCTGGGCCCTTGGAAGCCGCCCGCGCGGTAGGTCAGCACCAGGGTGTCGCGCCAGCCGTGTTCGCCCAGGGGCTGGATGGGGGTGGATTCGTGGATCACGCGGGCGTCGTCCAGCAGCAGCACGCTCCAGGGTTCGTTCAGGGTGAAGCGCACGCCGTGCGGGCCATCGGCCTCGAACACGCGCGTCTCACCCCCCTTGACCTGGTGGCGCCCCACCATCACGACCGCCACAAAATCCACGCCATCGCGGTGGGCGCCTTCGGGGGTGGGGCGTCCGATGCCGCCGGCGGTGTCCACCCGGAACTGGTGCGCCTCGATGAACCATTGGGCCACTGGCTTGGCGGTGTTGAACTGCTGGCCCAGCAAGGTCAACAGGTGGCGCCAGGCGGGGTGCTGGCTCACCTCGGCTTCGATGGGGTCGAACCAACGCTCGAAGCCACCGTGCAGCGCGTTGTACGTGACAGGTTGCCAGTGGGCGCGGTGCGGCGCCTGGATCAGCTCGCCTTGGACGTTGTCCAGCACATAGCAGCTGTGGCGGCGAAAGCGGTAGTGGCCGCCATCGCGCAAATGCGGGTCGGCGGGCAACTGGTGCCAGGTGGCTCGCAGGGGTTCCAGGTCGGCTTCACGCAGGTGCAAGGCGGGCAGCAGGTCGGCGGGGCTCAGCAAGGCCCAGCCTTGGGTGTGCAGTTGGGCGGGCAGGTCCGCGAGTGGGGTGGGCGTGACGGCGTTCATGCGCCAATGGTCGCATGTTTGCGAGGTGCGGGGCTCAGGCGAAGGTGCTGAAACGGTCGTCGCGGCACCAGGCCCACAGGCGCAACTGGCCCGCGTGCGCGGCATCGATGGCCAATGAGGTGGGTGCCGACACCGCGGCCAGCAAAGGCACGCCCGCGCGGATGCACTTGTGCACCAGCTCGTGGCTGGCGCGGCTGGTCATCAGCACCCAGCCTTCGCTCATGGGCGCACCAGATCGCGCCAGGTGGCCCAACAATTTGTCGAGCGCGTTGTGTCGGCCCACATCTTCAAACACTTGCAGGAGCTGGCCTTGTGGCGTGACCCAGGCGGCGGCGTGCAGGGCGCCAGTTTGGGCGTTGAGGACTTGCCGACCGGGCAGATCAAGCAAGGCGGTTTGCACGGCGGATTGGGCTGGCGCATCGTCAGCGCGCCACGAGCTCAGCCAATCGGGCACGGGCCACTTGGCCGGGCGCGCAGGTGCCTGCGCCCACTGCTGCAGGCTTTCAATGCCGCACACGCCGCAACCCGTGCGGCCAGCCATCTGCCGACGGCGTTCCTGAAGGCGGGCAAAGCTGCGCGTGGCCACCTCCAGTCGCACTTCCCAACCCAACGGGGTCGATACCACGTCGATGCCGTAGCACTGCGCCGCGTCGTCCAGCAAGCCTTCACTCAAGGCAAACCCCAGGCCCAGTTCGGCCAGGTTCAAAGGGGTGGCCATCATCACCACGTGCGACACGCCGTTGAACAGCAGGGCCACGGGGGCTTCCACGGCCACGGCTTCTTCGCCAGGCGTGGCCGCGCCATCGGGGCTTGAGCGCAGCACCGGCCGCGCAGACCAGCCAGGCTCACTCATGCGGCCGTGCCTTCAGAGGCCGCGTTCTCGGGCAGGCCGCAGTGGTCGGCGGGCGCATCCAGGGGCGCTTGGCTGGCCGTCAAGCGCACGGGGATGTATTTGGACGTGGGCGTGCCCGCGCCTTCGGCCACGCTGTGCAAGGGCACCAGCGGGTTGGTCTCGGGGTAGTAGGCGGCCAGGCAACCGCGTGGGATGTCGTAGGCCACCAGCTTGAACTGCGCTGCGCTGCGGTCAATGCCATCGTCGCTGATCGTGTGCAGGTCCACCCAGTCGCCCGCCTTGAAGCCCAGGGCCTGGATGTCGTCGGCGTGGATGAAGACCACGCGGCGCTGCCCCCACACGCCCCGGTAACGATCGTCCAGGCCATACAGCGTGGTGTTGTACTGGTCGTGCGAGCGCATGGTGGCCAGCGTGAACACCGTGGCCATCGGGCTTTGCAGGCGGGCGCGGTGCACCACGGTGTCTTGCGAAATGGGGTGAACGTGCAGCTGGGCCTTGCCTGAATCCGTGGCCCACAGGCGTTCACTGGCGGTGTTGCGCAAACGGAAGCCACCTGGTGTGCGCACCCGCTGGTTGAAGCCCGCGAAGTCATCCAGCGTGGCCTCGATGCGTTCGCGGATGCGGTCGTAGTCTTCCACCATCCATTGCCAGCGCTGCCTGGGGCCCAGTGTGGCTTCGGCCAGGCGGGCCACGATGGCTGGCTCGGACAACAAGTGTTCGCTGGCCGGGGCATTGGTGCCGCGCGACAGGTGGACCATGCTCATCGAGTCTTCCACCGTCACGCTTTGCGGCCCACCGGCTTGCTCGTCGGCCTCGGTGCGGCCCAGGCAGGGCAGGATCAGCGCGGCGCGGCCATGCACCATGTGGCTGCGGTTCAGCTTGGTGGACACCTGCACGGTCAAATCACAGCGGCGCAGCGCGGCCCAGGTGCGTGGCGTGTCGGGCGTGGCAGCCGCGAAGTTGCCGCCCATGCCGAAGAAGACCTTGGCACGCCCATCGGCCATGGCCGCGATGGCCTCGACGGTGTCGAAGCCGTGCTCGCGCGGTGGTGTGAAGCCCAGCACCTGTTCCATGCGGTCTAGGAAAGCCGCACTGGGCTTCTCGTAGATGCCCATGGTGCGGTCGCCCTGCACATTGCTGTGGCCGCGCACCGGGCAAGCGCCCGCACCCGGTTTGCCCATGTGCCCACCTACCAGCAAGAGGTTGCTGAGCATCTGGATGGTGCCGACCGCGTGGGGATGCTGGGTGATGCCCATGCCCCAGCACACGATCATGGCCTTGGCATGGCACGCCACGGTGGCGGCCTCCAGCAATTGCGCGCGGCTCAACCCCGATTCGAGTTCGATCACCGACCAGTCCTCGGCCCGCAGGTCCGATGCCAGGGCTTCGAACCCCTGCGTGTGCTCGGCGATGAAGGCATGGTCCAGTACCGGCGGTGCCCCGTGCAGGCGGGCGTCGTCATCCCAGGCCAGCAGTTGCTTGAGCAGGCCCTTGACGACGGCCAGGTCGCCCCCGATGCGGGGCTGGAAGTAATGCGAGCTGATGCGCGTGGCGCCCCCCGTGCTCATCTCGATCGGGCTTTGCGGATCGGCGAAGCGCTCCAGCCCGCGTTCGCGCAAGGGATTGAAGCTGACAATGCGGGCACCGCGTTTGGACGCGGCACGCAACTCGGCCAGCATGCGGGGGTGGTTGGTGCCCGGGTTCTGGCCAAAGATGAAGATGGTGTCGGCCAGCGTGAAGTCGTCCAGCGTGACCGTGCCCTTGCCCACGCCGATGCTGCCTTTCAGGCCCACGCCGCTGGGCTCGTGGCACATGTTGGAGCAATCAGGGAAGTTGTTGGTGCCGTACTCGCGCACGAACCACTGGTACAGAAAAGCCGCTTCGTTGCTGGTGCGGCCCGAGGTGTAGAACACCGCCTGGTTGGGGCTGGGCAGCGCCTTCAGGTGCTGTGCGATCAGCTCGAACGCGGCATCCCATTCGATGGGCAGATAGCGGTCGCTGGCCGGGTCGTAGGCCATGGGGTGCGTCAAGCGGCCCAGGCCTTCCAGGAAGTAATCGGACTGCGCGGCCAGCTCGCGCACGGTGTACTGGGCCAGCACCTCGGGCGTGCAGCGGCGCGCGGTGGCTTCGGCGGCCACGGCCTTGGCGCCGTTCTCGCAGAACTCGAAGGATGAACCGTGGTTGCGGTCAGGCCAGGCGCAGCCGGGGCAGTCAAAACCATCGGGCTGGTTGGCGTGCAGCAAGGTGCGCGCGCCCTTGGCGGCGATGCCTTGCTCTTTCAGCTGGTGCGCTACGCTGCGCAAGGCCCCCCAGCCACCGGCGGGGTAGGGGTAGACGTCGATTTTCTGGTCGCTCATGAGCGAGGTGCTGCTTTCAAGGGTTGACGGACTAACGGGCCCTCACGCGCCCCTCGACGACGGACACCTTGTCGCCCACCGTGTACTGGGTTTTCAAGGTGTATTCATGAACCGTGCCATTGCCCATGCGCACCTTGGTCTTGAAGACGTTGTGCTTCTTCACGTTCTTCTCGACCTCGTTGCCCGCAAAGCCACCGGCCACAGCGCCACCCACGGTCAGGAGGGTCTTGCCCGAGCCACCGCCCAACTGGTTGCCGACCAGACCGCCCAGCACGGCGCCCCCGACAACACCCACGCCCGAGCCTTCGCCCTTGACCTGCTGCACATTGACGGAGGTGACTTCGCCGCAGGTGGCTGGGGTGCATTTCACACTGCTGGACGTGGCAGCTTCGGCGCGCAGGCCGACGCCCAGGCCGCCCACCAACAGTGCCGCGCCGACCAGCCAGCCCATCGTGCGCATCAGGCGCTTCTGGTCTGGCAAGGCCTTGGTTTTAAGGACATTTTTCATGCTTGTCTCCTCAGGGGTGAAAAGCCAGTTTAGACCTCGGCGGCCAATCTTGCTTGGGCCTGGGTTGCGACAGCACACCGCCCCCGGGTTTCGGGTCTTCTCCAATGGCGTCATCCTGCCTTGAAGGCAGGCGGCGCTGTGCCAGGCCTCAGTCCTTGGGAATCGGGCGGGGCCTGCCCTCGCTGTCCGTGGCCACATAAGTTACCCGCGCCTCGGTCACCTTGACCAGGTGCGGATCGGACGGGCGGCGCTCGGCCCACACCTCCACGTGCACCGTGATCGAGGTGTTGCCGATCGCCTCCACGCGGCAATAGAAGGACAGCAGATCGCCCACCGACACGGCTGAGCGGAACACGAACTCCTTCACTGCCACCGTGGCGATGCGGCCCCTGGCGATGCGCGCTGGCAGCACCGAGCCCGCCAGATCCACCTGCGACATGATCCAACCGCCGAAGATGTCGCCATTGCCGTTGGAGTCGCGCGGCATGGGCGGCACGCGCATCACGAGCTCCATGTCGGGGGCCAGGTCGGGCGGGGTCAGCAGGGTATTGCGGAAGGTGGCAGCAGTCATGGGGATTCCGGTCGACAATCGACGTCACAGCAAATCAGTAGAAACCATTGTTCCAGAATGCGACGCACCCCGACCGCCACGGCCCCTGAAAATTCCCCATCTGCCACGCAAACGGAAATCCGTCGTTCCGATTGGTCCACCCTGTCGCGCCTGTGGCCGTATTTGTGGGAATACAAGGTCCGTGTGGTGCTGGCGTTGGCGTTCATGCTGGGCGCCAAGCTGGCCAACGTTGGCGTGCCCCTGCTGCTCAAAAACCTCGTCGATCGCCTGGCGCCCAGCGCAGGCAGCGCGCAGGCCCTGATGGTGGTGCCCTTGGGTTTGCTGCTGGCCTATGGCCTGCTGCGCCTGTCCACCTCGTTGTTCACCGAACTGCGCGAACTGGTGTTCGCCAAGGCCACCGAAGGTGCGGCGCGGCGCATCTCATTGCAGGTGTTCGCGCACCTGCACGCGCTCAGCCTGCGCTTCCACCTGGAGCGCCAGACCGGCGGCATGACCCGCGACATCGAGCGCGGCACCCGCGCCGTGCATTCGCTGATCTCGTACTCGCTGTACAGCATCATCCCCACGCTGATCGAAGTGGCGTTGGTGCTCACCTTGCTGGCCACCAAGTTCGACGTGGCCTTTGCGTGGATCACCTTGACGGCGCTGGTGGTCTACGTGACTTTCACGGTGACGGTGACGCATTGGCGCACGCGGTTCAGGCGCGAGATGAACGAGCTGGATTCGAAAGCGCACACGCGCGCCATCGACTCGCTGCTGAACTTCGAGACGGTGAAGTACTTCAACAACGAGGCGTTCGAGACGCGCCGCTATGACGAAAGCCTGGACCGCCTGCGCAGCGTGGCCGTGAAGGCGCAGCGCAGCCTGTCGTTCCTGAACGCGGGCCAGCAAACCATCATCGCCACCGGCTTGATCGTGATGCTGTGGCGCGCCACCGAGGGCGTGGTCGCAGGCCGCATGACGGTGGGCGA
>Ga0209841_1000132_pt1 | contig 17265 bp, 15 predicted proteins | sample GWRWT4_30Apr14_FD_187185 | JGI IMG/M metagenome (GOLD analysis project Ga0209841, IMG submission 187185) | Sand microcosm microbial communities from a hyporheic zone in Columbia River, Washington, USA - GW-RW T4_30-Apr-14 (SPAdes) (version 2) | ecosystem: Engineered > Artificial ecosystem > Sand...
AGTGGCGCTCAGATTCGTTAAAATGGATCCTATGCGTGCGTTCTTGTCTTCCTCAGCACCCCTCTACCGTCAGCGTTGGCGTAAGCCAGCGACCTGATCGACCTATTGCGCCCACCCCAGGCGCCAGACTCCCCACCTGCATGTGACACTGGCTGTCCAGTGAGCAAAAAAGCGGGTATCAAAGCGGGTATCAAAACGAGGGCTGCCAAGAAATCCCTCATGAAATCAATAGGATAGAGCGCATATGCTGCTGATGATCGACAACTACGACAGTTTCACGTTCAACCTCGTCCAGTACTTCGCCGAGTTGGGCGAAGACGTCCGCGTGGTCCGCAATGACGAGATCACCCTGGACGAAATCGCTGCGATGAAGCCCGACCGCCTGGTGCTCTCGCCCGGCCCCTGCTCGCCCGCCGAAGCCGGCGTGTGCGTGCCCGCCTTGCAGCGCTTCACCGGCCAGTTGCCCATTTTGGGCGTGTGCCTGGGCCACCAGGCCATCGGCGCCGCTTTGGGCGGCAAGGTGATCCGCGCACAAACGCAGATGCACGGCAAGACCAGCGTCATCAGCACCGATCAAAAAGGCGTCTACAAAGACCTGCCCGATCACTTCACCGTGATCCGCTACCACTCGCTGGCCATTGAAAAATCCAGCCTGCCCGATTTCCTGGAGATCACCTCATCGTCTGAAGACGGCGAGATCATGGGCGTGCGCCACAAAGCCCCGCAGACCGATCCGAACTTCGCGCCTTTGGAAGGCGTGCAGTTCCACCCCGAGTCCATCCTGACCGAGCACGGTCACGCGATGCTCAAAAACTTCCTGACCATGTGAGGCACGGGGCATGACCATGATCACCGACACCCAGGCCTTGCAACGCGTCATCGAGCACCGCGAAATCTTCCACGACGAGATGCTGGGGCTGATGCGCCGCATCATGCGCGGCGAGATGTCGCCTGTGGTCATGGCCGCCTTCATCACCGGCTTGCGCGTCAAGAAGGAAACCGTGGGCGAGTTGGCGGCGGCTGCGCAGGTCATGCGCGAGTTCTGCACGCCGGTCAGCGTGGCCGACACCAAAAACCTGGTTGATCTGTGCGGCACCGGCGGCGACGGCGCGCACACCTTCAATATCTCGACCACGTCGATGTTCGTGGCGGCGGCGGCTGGTGCGCGCGTGGCCAAGCACGGCGGGCGCAGCGTGTCGTCCAGCACCGGCAGCGCCGACGTGCTCGAAGCCCTGGGCGCCCGCATTGACCTGACTCCGGAGCAAGTGGCGCAATGCCTGGCGCAAACCGGCGTGGGCTTCATGTTCGCGCCCAACCACCACGGCGCCATGAAGCACGCCGCCCCCGTCCGCAAAGAGCTGGGCGTGCGCACCTTGTTCAACATCCTGGGCCCGCTGACCAACCCGGCCGGTGCGCCCAACCAGCTCATGGGCGTGTTCCACCGCGACCTGGTCGGCCTGCAGGCCCGGGTGCTGCAACGCCTGGGCTCGCAGCACGTGCTGATCGTGCACGGCTGCGATGGCCTGGACGAGATCACCTTGTCGGGCGAGACCTGGGTGGCCGAGCTGAAGGACGGCGAAGTGCGCGAGTACAGCATCCACCCCGAGCAATTCGGCTTGGCCGAGCACGACGGTTCGGCCCTGAAAGCCGTCAATCGCGAGGCCTCCCTGGCCATCGTGCGACGGGTGCTGAACAACGAGCCCGGCCCCACCCGCGACATCGTTTTGCTCAACGCCGCCGCTGCCCTGTACGCCGCCAATGTGGCCGATTCGCTGGCCGACGGTGTCCACCGTGCCCGCGAAGCCCTGGCCAGCGGCCGGGCCGCCCAGGCGCTGGCCACCTTTGTGCAGACCACCCAAGGCTTTTGACGACCATGTCCGACATCCTGAACAAAATCGTCGCGGTCAAGCACCAGGAAATCGAGCTGGCCTTGAAGCGCCAGTCCCTGGCCGCCGTGCGCGCCGAGGCCGAAGCCCGCAACCTGGAGCAGGCCGATCTGCGTGATTTCGTCGGCGCCGTGCGCACCAAGATCGCCGCTGGCCAAGCCGGCGTCATCGCCGAGGTCAAGAAAGCCAGCCCCAGCAAGGGCGTGTTGCGCGAGCACTTTGTGCCGGCCCAGATCGCGGCCAGCTACGCCCAACACGGCGCCGCCTGCCTGAGCGTGCTCACCGACGAGCAGTTCTTCCAGGGCCAGGCCAGCTACCTGCAGCAGGCCCGCGCGGCTTGCGACTTGCCGGTGCTGCGCAAGGATTTCATGGTGAGCAGCTACCAGGTCTACGAGGCTCGGGCCATGGGCGCCGACTGCATCCTGCTGATCGCCGCCTGCCTGGACGATGCGCAGATGGCCGATCTGGAAGCGTGCGCTCACTCACTGGGCATGGCTGTGCTGGTCGAGGTGCACGATGGCGCCGAGCTGGACCGGGCCTTGCGCCTGAAGACCCCGCTGGTTGGCATCAACAACCGAAACCTGCGCACCTTCGAGGTCACGCTGGACACCACCCTGGGCCTGCTCAAGCAGGTGCCGGCCGACCGCGTGCTGGTCACCGAATCCGGCATCTTGGGCCGGGCCGATGTGCAGCGCATGCGCGATGCCAACGTCCACGCCTTCCTGGTGGGCGAGGCCTTCATGCGCGCGCCCGACCCCGGCGCGGCCCTGGCCGATTTGTTCGCCTGATGCCCGGGGATCTGTTTGGCGAGTCGGCGGCCTCGGCCTTGCCCGCCAACCGCCTGACCAAATCGCTCGACGACAGCTTCGACGCCGTGCCTGCCGATTGGCGCGACCTGACCGAATCATTCCGCCACAGCGCCGTGGGCCAATCCCTGATCCAGCGCGTCGAACAAAACCGCCTGGCGGGCGACACCATCTACCCGGGTGATGTGTTCGCGGCTTTGAAGCTGACCCGGCGCGCGCAAGTGCGCGTCGTCATCCTGGGCCAAGACCCGTACCACGGCCCCAACCAGGCGCATGGCCTGGCGTTTTCAGTGCTGCCGGGCGTGAAGGTGCCGCCGAGTTTGCGCAACATCTACAAAGAGATCCAGCGTGATCTGGCCATCGCGCCGCCCACCCACGGTTGCCTGCAAAGCTGGGCTGAACAAGGGGTGCTGTTGCTCAACACCACCCTGACGGTGGCTGATGCCCGGGCGGCGAGCCACGCGGGCTGGGGTTGGGATGTGTTGACCGACCTGCTCATCGCCGCCGTGGCCCAGGACATCGGGCCCAAGGTCTTCATGCTGTGGGGCGCCCACGCTCAGCGCAAACGGGCCCTGATCGAAGGGCATGCCCAGCGGCATGAGTTGCTGCTGAGCAACCACCCTTCGCCCTTGTCGGCCACCCGGGGGGCCGTGCCCTTCATTGGATGCGGCCATTTCCGGGCGGCGCAGGATTTCTGGGCGCGCCATGGGGTGGCCTTGGACTGGCGCTTGCTCTGAGGGAGAGTGGCGCCGGCTGCTTCAGCGGAAGTAGTACACGCCCAAAAGGCCGAAGTGGCTGCCGTCGGCTTTCTCGCCGGTGGCGCGTGAGGTGTAGTCTTCTTTCACGTAGCGCGCCTTCAGGCCCACGCTGGGGGTGATGGCGTACTCGCCTTCGAGGATCCAGCCCATTGAGCTTTTGTATTTCTGGTCGCTCCCGAACTGGGTGCCGGCGCCGGAGCCGTTGTATTTCGCCTCCAGGGCCTTGCGGATGCCGCCGGCAAACGCCCATTTCGGGTTGGCGTGCCATTGCACGAGGAACTCAATCGGCATGCGGGTGAAATCGACCGAGCCGTTGTCCGCGTTGGAGCGGTCGGTGTGGTAGGCGACCACGCCTTGCAGCGAGATGTCTGAATTGACCATGCGGAAGTCCAGGCCTGCGCGCAAGTCGATCAAACCGCCACCGTGCAGATTCTCACTGTTGCCGTTCACGTAGACCAATGGGTCCCGGTTCAGCTTGTCGCCCCCCGCCGTGAGGCCACCACCCAGGAACGGGCTCCATTCGCTGGCCCAGCAAGAGCCCATGACGCCTGAGGCGGCCAGCACAGCCAAAAAAATCTTCTTCAAGAAATACTCCCGGAGTGGCGAAAAATCGGCGCCCAGGGCGCCTGCGCGCGCGATGGACCATGTTACATATGGCAACGGATGATTGATTATCCGCCTAGATGAGGGGGGCCGTAATACTGGGGTTTCCCCGACAATCAGAACGAAGTCCGTTATGATCTGAAATCAGATTACTGGTGTTGTCAGATTCAGGCGGCCTTGGGTTTTTGGGCCATCCATGCTAACTGGGTAAGAAAGCCGTCATGTCTCCAACCGCCGCAGGCGAGCCTTCGTCACCAGTCAGCACTCTCGGGGTGGTCATCGTCAATTACCGGACGTTTGACCTGACCATGCAGTGCGTTCGCTCCCTGCTGGCGCACCAGATCGCCACGCCATCGGACATCGTGGTGGTGGACAACCACTCGCCCGATGGCTCCGGTGAGCGCTTGAAAGCGGCACTGACCAATGGCGTGCGGGTGATCCTCTCGGGCCGCAACGGTGGATTCGGCGCTGGCGTGAACCTGGGTGTGGCGGCCTCCCGCACCGACCTGGTCCTGGTGCTCAACCCCGACACTTATTTCCTGAGCAACACCGTTCAGGTCATCCAGCGCCTGTTCGACCAGCAGCCCAAAGTGGGCGTGGCGGGCCTGAAGCTGATCAACCCGGATGGCAGCCTGCAGTATTCGGCGAGGCGTTTTTATTCCCTGCCCGACATCCTGGCCCGGCGCACCGCCCTGGGCAAACTGGCGCCGCTGCGCCGCCTGGTCAAGTCTCACCTCCTCAAGCGCAACTGGCGCGAAGGGCCGTTCGAGGCCGATTGGGTGATGGGCACCGGTTTTGTCGTGCGCCGCACCGCCTTTGATCAGGTGGGCTGCATGGACGAGGGTTACTTCCTCTATTTCGAAGAGGTGGATCTGTGCGCGCGCATGTGGGTGAACGGGTGGTCGGTCATGGCTGTGCCCGAGGTCGAGCTGGTGCACGAGCATCAGCGACACAGTCAGGCCGGCATCTGGTCCAACTCGGGCAAGACGCACCTGCGCAGCATGTTGCGCTTCTTCGTCAAATTTGGCGTGCCCTGGATCTGGCGCCCGAGCCGCTCCGCGATGGGCAAGGCCTACCTGCAGTGGCGGAGCCAATTCGTCGAAACACCACGCATCAAGCAGCCCGACGCGTCGGCATGACGAGGGCGGGCGGTATTTCCGGCGTGGGCCCTCTTATGATGCGGTCACGCGCCGTCGCCAGGCGGCTCTCGCTTGGTCTCTCCCCCGATTTGTCCATCGCTTGCAAGGCCCTGCGCCGTCTGCCATGAAGCTCTTTGTCCTGCTTTTCAGCCTGTTCCTTGCCGCCTGCTCGCCTTTGGGTAACCTGAGGGCGTCCCACGGCAGTGTGGTTAACGCCAGGCAATTGAACGACAGTGAAATTGCCCGCATGGCCAAGTTGCCAACACGCATCTATCCGGGTGACACCTTGCGCATCGTGCGTGATTCGCAAGATGCGGTGTCTCTGGACCTGCGAAACCTGGTGGAAGACAGCCAGTCGCAGATCTATTCGGTGCGTTCGGACGGCAGTTTTTCTTACCGCTACGCTGGCCGCGTGGAAGCCGCCGGTAAAACGCCCGACGAGGTTGCGCAGTTCATGCGCTCGCGCCTGGATGCCTATTACCGCGAGCCCGGCGTGACGATCAACATCGTGTCATCGCCCAGCAGCAAGGTGGTGATCGGCGGTTCGGTGAATGCGCCTGGTCCGCTGGACATGTCGGCCGTGGCCACCCTGGAGCAGGGTATTTTCGCCGCTGGTGGATTCACCCCGACTGCGGACACACGCTACGTGGCATTGCTGCGTCTGGATGAACAGGCGCGCTACCAGTTGTATTTCCTGGATTTCACCCGCCTCTTGCGGCCAGAAGATTCTGCCGCGGGCCGGCCTACGTTGGCCTTCCAGCGTGGCGACGTTTTGTTCGTTCCCAAGTCGGCCGTGGGGCGCATGGGCGATAGCGTCGATGCTTACATCAATCAGTTGTTGCCTTTTACCCGGTCCATGGGTTTGAGCTACAGCTGGGGCGAAACCAAGGTCAAGTGAAGAAAGCAGTCCGCCAAGCATCATGATCGATATCCGTTCTTTCCGGGACATCGTCCGGCTGTTCTACATCTTCCGCCGCCAGTTCTTCATCGGGCTGTGGGTCACCGTCGTGTTGATCGTGCTGGGGGCCTTTTTGTGGACGCCCAAGTACGCGTCCGAGGCGCGCTTGCTGGTCAAGCCCGGGCGTGAAAACCTGACGGTGCCGATCGATGTCACCGACCGCGCTACCTATGCCCCCCAAAGCAGCCAGCGCGACCCCATCATCGACGAAGAGAAGATGCTGACCGGCCGCCCCGTGGTCACGCAGGTGGCACGCCTGTACCTGCCGGAGTTGTCACTGCCGGCCGAGGCGCCACCGGGCTTCAAGAACGCGCTGAAGTACCACCTCAAGAAGACGGTGAATGCGGTGCGCGATGGCATTCGCTCGTTCACGGCCATGCTGGGTCTGTCCGAGGCACAGAGCGAGGAAGACCGCCTGGCCAACCGGCTCGAAGACGCCTTCACGGTCACGCACGGCCCGGGCTCCAGCGTGATGGAGCTGCGCTTCGCGTGGGGCGATGCGGTACTGGCTCAGCGCATCATGAAGACCTGGATCAAGGTCTACACCGACGAGCGCACGACGGTGTTGGGCCGCAAGACCTTGGTGGTCTTCTACGACAACAAGGTGCGCGACACCGACCAGCAGATTGAATCGATCAAAGGCCAATTGCGCGGCCGCCTGACCCAGATCAACGGCATCAGCGCGGAAGAGCGCCTGACGGCCATCACCAAGCGCCTGAACGATCTGCGCACGCGCCAATCCGAGCTGCTGGCCGAGCGCTCGGCGCTGGAAGAGGGCGCGGCGTACGCGGCAGGGCGTGCCAAGGGCATCGCCAAGGAAACCGTGGCCGAGCGCGACGTGGGTTACGGCCCGGCGTGGCTGGCCCTGAGCAACCAGTTGGCTGAACTGAAGCGCCAGCGCGCCGAGGCCCTGCGCGTGTTCAAGGATGGCGCACCGGCCATCGTGGCGCTCAACGAAAGCATCACCTCCCTGGAAGCCCAGTTGAAGGTGGAAGACCGGCCCATGCAGCGCGGCGAAAAGCGTGCGCCCAATGAGCTGAGCACCTTGCTGGCCAAGAGCGAGCTGGAAAAAGCCGTGCGCCTGCGCGAGATCCTGTCGCTGACTTCCGCCTTCAATAAAGAGCGCGACGAGCTAACCCAGGCCCGCCAGCAAGTGCTGTCCAGCGAGCCGGAACTGGCCCGCCTGGAACAGGCCCTGACGGTGGCCGAACGCAGCCGCCTGCTCTACCTGGACAGCCTGGAGAAAGCCCGCATCGACCAGGCCCTGGACGACAACCGCATCAACAACATCGCGGTGATCGAGGACGCCACCTTGAACCCTTCGCGCGCCTCGCCCAAGAGCCTGGTGTTGCTGGCCTTGGCCTTGCCCGCCGGGGCCATCGTGGGCCTGCTGGTGCTGTACCTGTGCTCGGTCATGGACCAGCGCATCCACGATGGTGGCCGCATCGAGGCGCGCTTTGGCGTGCCCTTGTGGAGCACCGTCAAGGACATCACCGGCACGGGTGAAGACAACGATTTCCACGCCAGCCTGCACCGCATCTACGGCACCTTGCCTTTGACCGACGTGGCCGACAAGGGCTTGACGGTGGGCCTGGCCTCGTCGCGGTCCGGCGAGGGCGTCAGCTTCATCACCCAGCATTTGCGGCAGGTGCTGCAGGCCCAGGGGCTGGCCGTGGTGGTGGATCCGGCCTCGGGCAAGGCACAGCCGGGCGAAGTGGCCTTGCTGCAGGCCTCCAACCTGCTGAGCAACCGCCAGGCGTTCTTGTCGCTGGGCAAGGCTGACCTGATCGTGATGGTGGTCGAGGCCCGCGCCAGCGTGGTGCCGGTGGTGGACAACGCGCTGGGCGTGTTGCGCACCGCGTTCCGCAAGGTCGATGGCGTCATCCTGAATCGTCGGCGCTTCGAGGTGCCGAGCCGCGTCATGCGCTTCTTCCAGAGCTGAAGGAGGCCTGATTGAGACTGGCCCTGCTGTCCCCGTTGCCCCCTGAACAAACCGGCATTGCCGATTACGCCGTGCAGTGGCGCCGTGCCGTGAATGCGGCGGGCGTCGAAGTGCTCACGCCCTTGCAAGGCCAGCGCCCCATCCTGACGATGGAAGACGCGCAACGCTGGGTGGCCGAACGCGACTGGTCCAAAGTCGACGTGGTGCACGCCGAACTGGGCGGCGGGCGGCATGGCGAGTTCTTCGTGCTCAGCGCCCTGGCCATGCTGCCCAACCGGCCGGCCTTGTCCGCCACCATCCACGACCCGGAACGCATCGTGTGGCGGCCCGTGAGCGCCCTGTGGCGTGCGCTGGACAACGCATCGTGGGTGCCTGCGCTGGTCAGCAAGATTCTCGCGGTGCTGTTTGATCCGCACACGCTGTGGGCCGAGCGCGCGCTGGCCCGACAGTTGGATGGCCTGGTGGCCTTGACGCAGACCGGTGCGCAGCGACTGGCCCGGCGCATGAAGGTGCCGGCGGCCAAGGTCCGTGTCATCCCGCATGGCACGCCCGGCTTGCCCACCCAACCCTTGCCCGACCTGTCATCACTTCGCTTGCTGTACTTCGGTTTCATCTACAGCGGCAAAGGCATCGAAGACCTGGTGGACGCCCTGGGCACGCTGCTCAAGCAAGAGCCCGAGCTGGCCAGCCAGGTTCGCCTGACGATCGCGGGCGGCACCGCGCCCGACATCGCCTTTGGCGCGGGCGGCAGCTACCTGGATGGCCTGCGCCAGCGCGTTGAAGCGCAAGGCTTGAGCGGCCAGGTTGAGTGGGAGTTCGACATCGACGAGCACGACATCCCTGGCCTGATCCAGCGGCATCACCTGATGGTGCTGCCCTACCGCGAGTCCCGCAAGCTGTCGCTGATGGGGCAGATGCGTGGCACCAGTGGCGCCCTGTCCTGGGCCATCGCAGCGGGCCGCGGCGCCATCACCTCCGATGCGCGCGCCTTCGCCGAAGAGATCAGCCATGGCAATGGCGTGTCGTACCCGCAAGGCCAGGTGGCGGCGCTGAGCGAGGCCATCGGCGCGGTGTTGAAAGAGCCTGACAAGGTCAAGCAATGGGCCAAAGCCGCGACTGTTCTGAGCGAGCAGCGCCTGTGGTCCCGCACGGGTCAGGCTTTTGTCCACTACTTTGAAACGCTGAATCCCTGGGGCGCGCGCAGCGCCCGAAGCGGCAGCGTGCGCGGCGAAGCGGCCTCCCTGGTGTCGGGCGGCAAACGGCCATGACGAACCCATCTGCCTTGCGCCGTGCCTTGCTGTTGAGCAGCGGGGCGCTGGCGGCCCTGCCTGCGCAGGCCTTGAGCCTGTGGGGCCAGAAAAGCCATCCCGCCATGGCGCTCACACCCGTGCGCGCGGTGGTCTGGCGTGACTTCCTCGGCGTCAATGCCCAACTGCAGTGGTTCGAGCCCGCCATGGCCCGCAAGCAGGTCGAACGCCTGAAAGACCTGGGCCTGAACTGGGTGCGCCTGGGCCTGCACTGGATGCTGATGGAGCCCAAGGAAGGCCAGTTCGAGCTGGAGGCCATCGACCGCATGATGGCCCTGGTGAAAGACGCTGGCCTGCGCAACATCACCAGCGTGGTCGGCACGCCGCGCTTTGCCTCGGTGGTGGCCAAGGGCGACCGCTACGAGCAGTACTTCGACAAGTTCCCGCCGAAAGACCCGGTGCTGTTCGCGCAGCGCATGGTGATGCTGGCCAAGCGCTATCCGCAGGTCGATGTCTGGCAGGTCTGGAACGAACCCAACATCCCTGGTTTCTGGGCGCCCAAGACCGACCCTGAAGGCTATGGCCGCCTGCTGCTGGCCAGTGTGCAGGGCCTGCGCGCCACGGTGCCCGCCAAGCCCATCGCGATGGCGGGCATGGCCTACTTCAGCGAGATGACCGGCCAGAACGGTTTGATGATCGAGGCCATGGGCAAGCTGGGCGCCTTCAACCTCGACCTGATCATCGCCTACCACCCCTACACCGCCACGGCCGAAGGCTCCGAGCAGGACGGCCGCGATTTCGTCAAGCGCGTGGTGCCCGCCCACCAATGGTTGCGCGGCGCCAAGGTCAAGCAGATCTGGGCCACCGAATGGGGCTGGTCCAGCTACGACGGCCCGAAAGAAGAGCAACCCATCGTGGGCGAGCAAGGTCAGGCCGACCTGACTCTGCGCCGCCTGGCCCTGATGGCCGCGCTGGACTACGACCGCGTCTTTTTGTTCACCCTGTCCGACCTGGACAAGCGCGCCAGCGTTCGGGATCAACGCTACGGCTTGCTGCGCGAGAACGGCGAACCCAAGCCGGTGTACTTCGCACTGCAACGCTTCCTGAAGATCTGCGGCCCGCGCATCGAACCCGGCACACCGCCTGCCATCGTCGGCGAGCAGCCCGAAGGCTTGATCAGCATCGCCTGGCGCCAACCGGATGGGCAAAAGCTGTGGATGGTCTGGGCCGACAAGCCAGGTACCTTGCGGCTCAAAGGCCTTTCAAGAGCCACCTTGCACCACCCGCTCAAAGGCGGCCAACAGGCTTTGAAGGCCGATGCCAATGGCGAGCTGCGCGTGCCCGTGAGCACCGCCCTGCAGATCCTGAGCCACGCATGAAGCCGCTGCGCCTGCTGTGGACCTTGCCCTATTTGCCCTGGCCCATCACCAGCGGCGGCAAGGCGCGCCAGTTCCACCTGCTGCGCGAGCTGGCCGGGCGCGGCCACCGCATCACCTTGCTGGTCCAGTCCAAAACGCCCGCCGACGACGAGGTGCGCAAGACCCTGGCGCCGCTGCTGGAAGAGCTCATCGTGCTGCCACGGCGGCCCCTGCGCCACCCGCTCACCCTGTGGCATGCGGCCACGTCGTCCCTGCCCTTGCTGGCCACGGTCAATGGCCACGCGCCCGCCCTGGCGCAGCGCTTTGCGCAACTGCTGCGGCAAGGCCATTGGGATGCCATCCAGGTCGAGCACAGCTATGGCTTCGAGCCCTTTGGCGCCGAGCTGGCCCGCACGGCCCAGCCCTTCATCATCACCGAGCACAACGTCGAGTCTGAACTGGGCGCCGCCACCTATGGCAAATGGCCCGCCCCCTTGCGCGGCCTGGCCCGCTACGACCAGTTCCGCGCCCGCCGGTGGGAGCGCCAGGTCTTGTCCAAGGCGGCCGCCATCGTGGCCGTCACCGAATCGGATGCCCAGACCTTGTCCGCGCTCAGCGGCCGCCCCGCGCATGTGGTCAGCAATGGTGTGGACACGCGCGGCTTTGCCCACGTGCAGCCGGATGCCGCCTCGCGCACCGTGCTCTTCGTCGGCAACTACGAGTACGCGCCCAACGTCGATGCGGTCGAATGGGCGCTCACCGAGGTCTGGCCCCTCGTCTGGCAACGGGTGCCAGACGCCCGCTTTCGCATCTGTGGTCACGGCCTGCCCGACGCCTGGCGCCAGCGCTTCACCGACCCGCGCATCGAGTGGCTGGGCTACGTGCCCGACCTGACCGAGGTGCAGTCGCGCTCGGCCGCTTTCCTGGCACCTTTGCGCTACGGCGGCGGCTCCAAGCTCAAGGTGCTGGAAGCCATGGCCGCCAGCCTGCCGCTCATCAGCACCGCCGAAGGGCTCTCGGGCTTGAAGGCGACGGCGGGCATCCATGCCCTGGTGGCCGACACACCTGAAGCCATCGCGCAGGCCATCGCACACACCCTGGCCGATCCGGCCTCAGCCCGTGCCATGGGCCTGGCCGCCCGCGAGCACGTCACCCAGCAGTTCGATTGGGCGCGTTCGGCCAGCCAGTTGGAGGCGGTGTACCAAAGCCTGCAAACTGCCGCCAAGGTGGCCGCATGATCGGTGCGTCCACGGTCTTCCCGGCGGCCATTGGCGCGCTGTTCGCCTTGTTGATGCTGGTGGGCGGCGCGCCTTTGGGCATGCTGGCGGCCGGTGCCCTGGCCTTCGCGGTCTACATCGTCACCCAGCCTTTGCGCGGCTTGCTGCTGTTCTGCCTGCTGGCCCCGGCCCTGCCCTGGATGACCATCACCCTGGGCGCCAGAATCACCACCTCCGAGGCCATCCTGGCCCTGACCTGGGTCGGCGTGTTCTTCCAATGGCTGGGCGGCAAGTTGCCACCCTGGCCCGACAACCCCACCGAGCGCGCCATGATGCGTTTCGTGGCCTGGAGCATCGTGCCCTTGGTGGCGGGCCAGTTCATGGTCCAGGCCGAGGGCGTCGGCCCGGTCAACTGGGTCCGCTGGTTGCTCAACGTCTCGCCGGTCTTCCTGGTGCCGCTGCTCACGCCCGATCAGCGCACGCGGGATCGCCTGCTGCTGTGCCTGCTGCTGGGCTTCGCAGGCCTGCTGGCCATTTCGCTGAGCTTCTTCCTCATGGGCCGCGATCCCATGAAGATGGTCGCCTTCCTGACCGCGCTGCACTACGCCCGCCCGGACGCCATCCAGGACATCCTCACCGCCGACCCCACCCGCATGGCCTCTCCCTGGGTGCACCCCAACTCCACCGGCGGCGCGCTTTTGCTGGCGGTGCCGCTGGGCATGTTCTACGCGGTCGTCCAGCATGGCTGGCGCCGCAGCCTGGGCCTGTTCGTGGCGGTGGGTGGTGCGGCGGGCATCGTGTTCAGTGGTTCACGCGGTGCGCTGCTCAGCCTGGGCGTGTTCGTGGCCTGGCTGGCGATCAAGAAGACGCCCTACGCGGTTCGCGGTCTGCTGTTGTCGCTCCTTCTGGCGGCCGCCCTGCTGGCGCTGTACCCCCCTGCCCAGCAACGCTTTGCCTCGCTGTTCTCGTCCAACGACGTCAGCACCGGCGTGCGCTTCGAGGAGTACCTGCACTTCCCTGAAGCCGTGGTCCGCTACCCGCTGGGCATGGGTTTCAAGGCCGACACGCCCGCCACCGCCAATGGCGTCTACGGCATCTCCAACCTCTGGCTGAACTATTGGTACAAGCTGGGCCTGCCCGGCATGCTGCTCTTCATCGCGGTGACCACCGCCTGGTGGCGCCAGGTGCGCATGCCCGGCACCTTTGCCGTCGTCAACGCGGACAACGGTATGCGCATCGCCACCGTCGGCACGGTCCTTGCGGCCTTGGCCACCGGTTTCATCGATCACTATTTCAGCTTCACCCAGGTGTTGATCTCGCTGTTCTGGTTGATCCTGGCCATCAGCCTGCAAACGGCCAAAGCGCCCGCGCCGTCTCCCACGTCAGTTGCCCGCCCATGAAACACCGCATCCTCCACAGCACCAACCTGCGCCCCCGCTTGCCCGAGTACGCGGCCCGCCTGAAGGTGGACCCGGTCCAGCTCGAACAAGCCTACGAGTGGGGCCTGCAAAACGACCTCTTCTTCGAATCCAAAGGCAAGGGCCCGGAAGACGTGGTGCTGCACATCTGCTCGCTGGACATCCGCAAGCGCATCCCCAACCCGTTGGCGCGCGACCTCTTCGTGCTGCTGTTCGACGAAGTCCCAGGCCGCAAGGTGCCCGACTACGGCCGCAACTGGCCCACCATCGTCGATCGCCTGCGCCGCATCTGGGAGCAGATCTACAACATCCTCATCAACAAGATCCCCAGCCACAACGTGCGCCTGGCCTGGTTGCGCCTGGGCGGCGCCAAGATCGGCAAGGGCTCCAGCATCTGGCGCAACACCGAGGTGCTGGGCGTGGAAAGCCTGGTCATCGGCGACGACACCTGCATCGGCTGGCATTGCCAGATCGACGCGCGCTCGGGCCTGACCATCGGCAACCACGTCGCCATCGCCTCGCACGTGCTGATCGTGGCCGGTGGGCACGACCTGGACGCACCCGAGTTCTGGTCGGTCTCCGCCCCTGTGCGCATCGACGACTACGCCTGGATCACCTCGCGCGCCATCATCCTGCCGGGCGCGCACATCGGCGAAGGCGCCGTGGTCTCGGCCAACACCACCGTGGGCAAGAAGGTCGAGCCCTACGCCATCGTGGCCGGGCAGGGCGGCAAGACCGTGGGCACCCGCGCGCGCGGCCTGAACTACAAGGTGGGCGCCAAAGGCTTGTTCACCTTGCTGCATTGAAGCTGAAGGCGCGCTGACCATGCTCGGCTCGGCCGGACTCCTCACCTTGGTGACCCTGCTGGGCCTGATCGCGGGCCTGGGCCGCGAATGGCTGCTCGTGTCCTCCTGGGGGGCGGGCGCCCGCACCGACGGCTTCCTGATCGCCCTGTTCATCCCCGAGGCGCTGCGCATCATCCTGGCTGGCGGCCTGTTGTCGTCCGCCTGGATGGCCCTGTACCAAGAGCGCAGCGAACCCGAGCGTGTGGCCTGGCTGGGCCGCGTCACCTGCTGTGTGGGCTTGCTCGGCCTGGTGTTGGCCCTGGTCCTGTCCTTGGGCGCCGAGTGGTGGGTCAGGCTCGTCGGCCCTGGCCTGGCGCCGCAGCTTCGGCCCGTCACCCAGGAGGCCCTGCAGATCCTGGCCTGGACCCTGCCGGGCCTGCTCCTGCAAGCCCTGTGGAGCGTGCCTTTGCAGGCCCAGGGGCGCTTCCTGCTGGCCGGCCTGTCGTCCCTGGTCTACAACCTGCCCGTGGTCATCTACCTGGCCCTGCACCAGGCGCAGTCCCTGGAGCCCTCACTGGCGTGGACCTTCGTGCTCGGCAGCGTGGCCACCGCCTTGCTGATGGTCCCTGCGGTTCGCGCCCATGGCCTGACGCTGCGGGCGATCCGTTGGCATGGGCCCACGGTGCGTGAACTGTCGACCCGCGTCGGGCCCCTACTCGGCAGTGCCCTGATGGGCCAGGGCTTGATGCTGCTGGAGCGCATGGTTGCCTCCTACCTGGGTGAAGGCGTGGTCACCGTGCTGAACCTGGCCCGCAAGCTGGTGAACCTGCCCCTGGTGGCCCTGATGTCCGTCAACCAGGTCTTGTTGGGCCTGATGAGCAAGGGCGCCGCCGCCGACCGCCTGCCCTTGCTGCGCCAGGGCCTGGCGCTCAACACCCTGGTCACCACGCCGGCGGCGGTCGGCCTGCTGCTGTCCGCCCAGGCCATCGTCGCGCTGCTCTTTCCCAATGTGCAAGGCACCGCCATCCTGGCGCCCCTGCTGGGCTGGTACGCCGTGGCCCTGGTGCTGGCCGGCTGGAACACCCTCCTGGCCCGCTACAACTACGCCGCCGGCGACACCCGCCTGCCCTTCGTGTGCGAGACCTCCGGCAACGTCGCGCAGGCGCTCACTCTGCCTTTGCTGGCCTGGCTGTACGGCGCCCAAGGCATGGCCATGGCGCTGTTGCTGGGGGTGCTGGTCAACGGCGGCCTGCTGCTGCACTTCAACCGCCTGTGGACCAGCGTGCGCCTGCCCACCCTGGTGCTGGCCGGGGCCCTGTCCCTGGGCCTGAGCGCCGTTTTCCTGCTGCCCTGGTGGCCCACCGCTCCCTTGATTCGCCTGGCGGCGTCGTCTGCCGCTGGCTTGTGCTGCCTCCTGGCCTTGGCCGCCTGGCTCAAGCCGTGGAAACCCGTCGCCGCATGAACCGCCATAACAACTTTGACCTCCTGCGCCTGGTCGCTGCGGCGGGCGTCATGGCCCTGCACGTGGTCGACCTGTCCCGCGAGCCGGCCTTGTCCTTCCTGCTGTGGGCCGACACCAAGATCGCCCTGGCGACCTTCTTCGTCATCAGCGGCTACTTGGTGTTCATGAGCTGCGAGCGCACACCCTCCCTGGGCGAATACACGGCCAAGCGACTGCGCCGCATCGTCCCCGCCTACGCTGCCGTGGTCCTGGCCTGCGCCCTGTTGGGGTGCCTGATCAGCAGCCTGCCGGCTTCGGACTATTTCGGCAAAGCCTGGTGGCAGTACCTGGGGGCCAACCTCAGCTTCCTGAACTTCCTGCAGCCCAGCCTGCCTGGTGTGTTCGTCAACAATCCGATGCCCGGCGCGCCCGTCAACGGCGCCTTGTGGACCATCAAGGTCGAACTGATGTTCTACGCCGTCGTGCCCGCCATCCTGTGGCTGACGCGCCGTTTTGGCCACCACCTGGTGCTGGGCCTGGGCTTCATCGCCTCCTGCCTGTGGTGGGGCGGCTTCATGCACTTGGCCTACAGCACCGGCAAAAGCGGATTTTTTGAATTGGCCAAGCAAATGCCCGGCCAATTGATGTTTTTCCTGCCTGGCGCCTGGTGCTATTGCGAGCGTGAGGCCCTGCGGCGCCTGGGCTGGCGCCTGGGTGCCATTGGCCTGGCCCTGCTGCTGCTGGCCTACCAATGGGACCAGACCCGCCCCACGGTCGGCGTGTTCCTCTATCCCCTGGCCCTGTCCGCCTGCGTGTCCTGGGCGGCGCACAACCTGCCCTACCTCGGGTCGGTTACCCGCCACGGCGATTTTTCCTACGGCATCTACATCTTGCACTTTCCGATCATCCAGACCCTGGTGCAGCTGGGCGTGTTCAAGGCCTCGCCCCTGGGCGGTGTGGCTTTGCTGCTGGTCCTGGTCACCACCCTGGCCTGGCTTTGCTGGCATTTCATTGAAGCACCCATGCTCTGGCGCAAGCCGGCGCTCCAGACAGCCCCGGCCTGATTTGCACAAAATCGACACCAATTTGATGCAGTGCCAGCTTGTGTGATATAATCTAGGGCTTGCCTCGGAGGGGTGGCCGAGTGGTTAAAGGCAGCAGACTGTAAATCTGCCCGCTTACGCGTACACAGGTTCGAATCCTGTCCCCTCCACCAAGGCAAACCAAATCACGTGATCGTGAATCACTCCCGGGCGGGAGTAGTTCAATGGTAGAACCTTAGCCTTCCAAGCTAATGATGCGGGTTCGATCCCCGTCTCCCGCTCCAAGTCGCGGTTCTGTCATGGTTCGCGTGCTAAACTCGCGGTCTTCCCAAATTGGGTTGCCGTGGTCGGCACTGGTGTGGGTGTTGTGGTGGCTGTTACAGCAGTCATCAAGCAGCGCCCAGACCCGTGTCGATGCCCATGTGGCTCAGTGGTAGAGCACCCCCTTGGTAAGGGGGAGGTCGGCAGTTCGATCCTGCCCATGGGCACCACACCTTTCTTCTTCAATTCTCTCGGCTGATGAAAGCCGCTAGGAGCGCGAAACATGGCAAAAGGCAAATTTGAGCGGACCAAGCCGCACGTCAACGTCGGCACGATTGGTCACGTTGACCACGGCAAGACCACGCTGACGGCAGCGATCACCACGGTGCTGTCCAAGGCCTTC
>Ga0209841_1000133_pt1 | contig 17206 bp, 13 predicted proteins | sample GWRWT4_30Apr14_FD_187185 | JGI IMG/M metagenome (GOLD analysis project Ga0209841, IMG submission 187185) | Sand microcosm microbial communities from a hyporheic zone in Columbia River, Washington, USA - GW-RW T4_30-Apr-14 (SPAdes) (version 2) | ecosystem: Engineered > Artificial ecosystem > Sand...
CCTCATCTCACCCACACCACTGCCAGCGTCGATCAGAATGTCGTCGTCCAGCAAAAAAGCCGTGGTGTGGCAGCGCGCCGCGATGGACCCTGAACAACCCAGGACGCGGATCATCGCAGCCCCGGCCTCAGCCTTGCACGAATTGCATTTGCGTGCCCGCCAGTTCGATCACGTCACCACTCTTGAGGTGAACCGGCTCGCCGCCCACAGGCGCTCCGTTCACGGTAGGACGGGCCGAGCCTTCAACGTGGGCAAACACGTACCCGCCAGGCCGCTTGGTGAGCGAGGCCACCTGCACGCCAGGCTTGCCCACGGTGGTGACCACCTTGCTGAGGGCCACTTCACGCCCCGCCGCCGCGCCATTGAGCACCTTGATCAAGGCGGGGGCCTGGGGCGGCAAACCACCAAAACTTGTCGAAAGCGGGGAGGTGCCCGAAGGCGTGAACAAACCGCCAGGTGCCGTCAATGGCCCCTGCGCTGCGCGCTCAGCAGCACTGACCGGCGAAAGTGTGGATTGCGATGGCGACGTGCCCATGCTGCTGAACCCGCCACTGCCGGGCCGCATGATCATGGTCTTTTCGTAGTCATTGCCCTCTTCGGCCATGAACTTGATCTTGTACTTGCCGATTTCAACGGTGTCGTTGTGCTGAAGCAGCTGCTTTTTGACCGCTTTGCCGTTGATGTAGGTGCCGTTGGTGCTGTTGAGGTCTTCGATGAACACATCGGTGCCCACCAGTTGCATCACCGCATGCTCGCCGCTCACCGCCAGATTGTCGATGACGATGTCGTTGTACGGGCGGCGGCCCAGGGAGGTCTTGTCCTTGGTGAGCTGGACCTCCTTGATGACCACGCCGTCGAGCGAGACGACCAGTTTTCCCATGCGGAACCTCTCGGATTGGATCTAATAATTAGTGTTCAAGATGCGCCGCCCAGGCGCTTGAAAGGCCACCAGGACTTGGGCTGAGGTTCGGCCACGCCTTGTGCCCGAACCAGGACAACAGCGATATTATCCCGCCCGCCCGCATCATTGGCGGCAGAAATAAGGGCCGAACCCATGTCCGGCAAATTCGTTTGACCATTCATGACTTGGACAATGTGCGCATCGGTCAGCATGTCAGACAAACCGTCCGAGCACATCAGGAAAATGTCCCCGGACTGAATTTCGTGCAGGTGGGTTTCCATCAACACCAGATCTTCAACGCCCAAAGCGCGCGTGACCAGGTTTTTGTTGGACGAAAACGCGGCCTGCTCTGGGGTGATGATGCCGGCGTCGATTTGCTCTTGCAGCAGGGAATGGTCTTTGGTGATTTGCTGCAGCACGCCGCCACGCAAGCGGTAGGCGCGTGAATCACCGATGTGACCCACCAAGGCACGCCCCGAGCGGAAAACGCTCACGACCAGGGTGGTGCCCATGCCGGCGTAGGTCGGGTTGGAATTGGCGGCGTTGAAAATAGCGCGGTTGGCGTTGTCGACGCAGATGTCCATGGCGCGCTTGACATCGCCGTCGCTGGCGCCGGGCGCGGCCTCGGTCAACCAACGGCCCAGTTCGGCCTTGATGAAATCGCAGGCCATACCGCTGGCGACTTCACCCGCGTTGTAGCCGCCCATGCCGTCGGCCAGCACGGCCACGGTGCAGGACTCGTCGATGGCGATCGAATCTTCATTGTTCGTTCGCACACGGCCGGTGTCGGTCTGACTGAAAAACTCAAACTCCATGGTGCGATTGTCGCTTGATTTGTTACTCAGCCTAGTTCAATGTCAACGTTGGATGCGGACGACACGGCTTGCGCCACTGCCCTCAGATCCTCGGCCATTTGCTGGCCGTTGGCATAGCGGGTGTTCGGGTGCTTTTGTAGCGCCAACGCGACGATGTCGCCCAAGGGCCGGGGTAGATCATCACGCAGATCGCAGACATTGGGCACTTCCTCCTTGGCAATCGATCGCATCAATTGGGCCATGGAGTCGTTGCGGTACGGCAAGTAACCGGTGAGCAGCTGGAACAGGCTGACGCCGAGCGAGTACAGGTCAGTGCGGCCGTCCAGGGTTTGACCCGACAGTTGTTCAGGCGACATGAAGGTGGGCGTGCCCAGGACCACGCCGGTGCGGGTGCGGGCGGCATCGGCCACACGCGCCACGCCAAAATCCATGACCTTGACGCTGCCCGAGGCCAGATCCACCATGATGTTGGCGGGCTTGATGTCGCGGTGGGTCACGCCACGGGTGTGGGCGTAGGCCAGGGCATCAGCCACACGCGCCATGATGGGCAGCAGTTGCGCCAGCGGCAGCAGTTTGGTGGGATGGGCGTACTGGCTGAGGTCGACACCTTCAACCAGTTCCATGGCGATGAAGGCCAAGCCGTCGGTTTCGCCGGCGCCGATGATGCTGACGATGTCGGGGTGGTCCAGGCGACCGGCCATTTCCGCCTCGCGCAGGAAGCGCGCTCGGGCGTCGGCCAACTCGTCACCCTGGAATTCACGTGCCAGGGCCATGGTCTTGAGGGCCACCTTGTGGTCCTTGACCGGGTCGTAGCCCAGGTACACCGCGCCCATGGCGCCCCGGCCGATTTCCTTTTCGACCACGTATTTTCCCAACTGGCGCTTGCTTTCCTCGGGCATGGGCCGCGAGGGCACCGTGCCCCAGGTGTTGCTGGCCGCCGCCTGGGCCAGGCCTCGTGCGCGCATCAAACGCAGTTTGACCTGGCGCCATTCGGGGTCGATGTCGGCCATGTGCTCATAGACATCGCGGGCGCTGTGGTAGCGCTGGTCGCGTTCAAAGGCCTGGGCAATGCCCTCCAGCGTTTCAAGGCAGGCTTCGCGCTGGCCCGGCTCCGGGCGGAATGCCTTGAGGGAGTTCCAGGCCTGGTCGGCCGGACCTTCCTTGAGTGCGTTGAGCGCGTGGGCAACACGCTGCATGCCTTCGGCGGGCGCAGGCGCTTTCGCATTATTTTGGCGAACCGCAGGGGCCGGCTTGACCAAGTTGTCGGCCGCGCTGCGCTGCCAGGTTTGTGGCCGGGTGGTTTGCGAAAAATCGGGCTTGCCCATTTGAGAAGGCAAGGCCGAATCGAAGCCCGACGGTGGCAGGCTGTCTTCCGCAGAATGGAGGTAAGACAGCACGGTTTCAGGACCGGCATCCGCCCCCGCGGTCAAGCGGATGCGGGCGATGGCTTTCTCGCGCTCGGCCTCGGTGAGCGTTGAGCTTGAGCGCCGACGAGGCCGTGTGTTCGCGCCCGATCGACTGTGGCGGCCACCCTGTTGGGTTGATGGCCCAAACGTGGAACGCGCAGAAGGATTGCGACGGTTCTGGCGCAGCAACCACACCACCAATGCCGCAGCCACCACCAGCAAAATCAGGATCAACAGGGGCGCGATCAGGGTGATGTCGGGTGTCATGCTGGGCTTGGATCTCTGTCTTCGTCAGCTTTGCTTTTTGGACAGCAATCTGCCCAGCCCCAGAACCAGCAAGGCACCCGCCACGCCTGCGGCATAGCGGTTCATGTCGGTGTCGAGCGCATAAGCCTTGAGAGCAGGATCGCTGATGGCCAAGGTGCCGGCGATCCAGCCCAGGAGCATGGCGCCCACGGTGATGATGAGGGGAAACCGGTCCATGAGTTTGAGCACGAAAGTACTGCCCCACACAATGATGGGGATGCTGACCAGCAAGCCAAAAATCACCAGCGGCATTTGATGGCCTTCATGGCCAGCCCCCTGGGCTGCACCCGCGATGCCAATGACGTTGTCCACGCTCATGACAAAGTCCGCCACGATGATGGTTTTGATGGCTGCCAACAATTTGTCACTGGCCTGGATGTTGCCATGACCCTCATCGTCGGGCATGAGTAGTTTCACGCCGATCCAGAGCAACAAGGCTGCGCCCACCAACTTGAGGTAGGGCAAGGCCAGCAAGGACATCGCAAAAAAGATCAGGATCACGCGCAGGACGATGGCGCCAGCCGTGCCCCACAGGATGCCCTTGCGGCGCAATTCAGGCGGCAGGTTGCGGCAGGCCAGGGCGATGACCACGGCGTTGTCGCCCCCCAGCAAGATGTCGATCATCACGATCTGGCCCACGGCAAGCCAGAACTCGGGTGTCAGGAAAGCTTCCATGTCTCTTTACAAATGAAATCAGCCCCGAGTGTAGGGGCTGATGCTGAATGAGAAAGCACGAACAACGGGGTGCCGGATCACAACAGGTTTTTGAGCAGCCTGGCCATTTCCGAAGGGTTGCGGGTGACGGTGAAGCCGCACTCTTCCATGATGGCGAGCTTGGCATCGGCGGTGTCGGCGCCACCACTGATGAGCGCACCGGCGTGCCCCATGCGCTTGCCGGCCGGCGCGGTCACGCCAGCGATGAAGCCCACGATGGGTTTTTTCATGTTGGCCTTGCACCAAAGTGCGGCCTCGGCCTCGTCAGGCCCACCGATTTCGCCGATCATGATGACGGCGTCGGTGTCCGGGTCGTCGTTGAACAGGCGCATGACGTCGATGTGCTTGAGGCCATTGATGGGGTCGCCACCAATGCCCACCGCGCTCGATTGGCCCAGGCCCAATTCAGTCAATTGCGCCACGGCTTCATAAGTGAGCGTGCCGGAGCGGCTGACCACGCCAATGCGGCCCTTGCGGTGGATGTGGCCCGGCATGATGCCGATTTTGATCTCTTCAGGAGTGATCAAACCCGGGCAGTTGGGGCCCAGCAGCAAGGTTCTTTTGCCACCGGCAGCCTCTTTGGCCTTCATCTTGTTGCGCACTTCCAGCATGTCGCGCACGGGGATGCCTTCGGTGATGCAGATGGCCAGGTCCAGATCGGCCTCGACGGCTTCCCAGATGGCGGCAGCGGCACCGGGTGGCGGCACGTAGATGACCGAGACGGTGGCGCCGGTGGCAGCCTTGGCGTCTTTCACGCTGGCGTGGATGGGGATGCCTTCGAAATCTTCGCCGGCCTTCTTGGGGTTGACGCCCGCCACGAAGCAGTTTTTGCCGTTGGCGTAGTCACGGCAACCACGGGTGTGGAACTGGCCGGTCTTGCCCGTGATGCCCTGCGTGATGACTTTGGTGTCTTTGTTGATCAAGATGCTCATGTCGGAATCCTTGTCGTCATCAATGGCAAGTCATTTGGCAACCGCAGCGACGGCAGCCTGGGCGGCGTCGGCCATGGTGTCGCAGCTGATGATGGGCAGGCCCGAATCAGCCAGCATCTTCTTGCCGATGTCTTCGTTGGTGCCCTTCATGCGCACGATCAGGGGCACGGTCAGGTGCACGGCCTTGCAGGCCTGGATCACGCCGTCGGCGATGGTGTCGCAGCGCATGATGCCGCCGAAGATGTTGACCAGGATGGCTTTGACCTCGGGGTTCTTGAGCATGATCTTGAAGGCCTCGGTGACCTTCTCGGCGGTGGCGCCACCACCCACGTCCAGGAAGTTGGCAGGCTCGCCGCCGAACAGCTTGATGGTGTCCATAGTGGCCATGGCCAGGCCGGCACCGTTGACCAGGCAGCCGATGTTGCCATCGAGCTGGATGTAGGCCAGATCGAACTTGGAGGCTTCGATTTCGGCCGGGTCTTCTTCGTCCAGGTCACGGTAGGCCACGATGTCAGGGTGGCGGAACAGTGCGTTGCTGTCGAAATTGAATTTGGCGTCCAGGGCAATGATGTTGCCCTTGCTGTCCCGATTCAAGGGGTTGATCTCGACCAGCGAGGCGTCGGTGTCCATGTAGCACCGGTAGAGCTTCTTGAACACATCAACCGCCTGGGCGGTGGAATCGGCCGGCAAGCCGATGCGGTCGGCAATGGCTTTGGCCTGCGCATCACCCAAACCGGTGAGCGGATCGATGAGCTCGGTGATGATTTTCTCGGGGGTGTCGTGGGCCACCTGCTCGATGTCCATGCCACCTTCGCTGGAGGCGATGAAGGCGACCTTCTGGCTGCCCCGGTCGGTCACCAGCGAGACGTAGTATTCCTTTTGGATGTCAGCGCCATCTTCGATGTAGAGGCGGTTGACCTTCTGGCCGTTGGGGCCGGTCTGGTGCGTCTTGAGCTGCATACCCAGGATATCGCCGGCCAAGCGCTTGACGTCGGCGATGGATTTGGCCACTTTCACGCCGCCGCCCTTGCCACGGCCACCCGCGTGGATCTGGGCCTTGACGACCCAGACGGGGCCGCCCAGCTTTTCAGCGGCGGCCACCGCTTCGTCCACCGAGAAAGCCGGGATGCCCTTGGGCACCGGCACGCCAAAGCGGCTCAGGATCTCTTTGCCTTGGTACTCATGAATCTTCATGGGCTGACTCGCAGGATGGTTGCGTGGGGCGCCGCAGAGATAACCCTACTGCAGCGCAGCAATCAGAATAGCACCACCTTTTGCAGGATGCTCAAGCTTCGTTCGCGTCTTCTGTGTCAGAAGACCCACGCACAACCCGGCGAATGACATCGCCCGAGAAGCCGCGACCCGCCAAAAAACGCATCTGCTTGGCGCGCTCCTGTGGCGCGTCGGCCACTTGACCGTAGCGGCGCAACCACAACGCCTGCGCACGCTGCAACTCTGTGTCTTTCAAAGCAGACAAGGCCGACCGCACGGCATCGTCTGGCAATTGGTGCCCGTTCAACTCAACCCGGATGCGGGCTGTTCCATACCGGGCCGCCTTGCGGTGGACCACCGATTCGACAAAGCGCTCGGCCGACAGCCAACCGCGAGACTCCAGGTCGTCCAGTACTCGGTCGATCTCAGCAGGATCTTCAGCATGGGGCGTCAGCTTGCGCACCAGTTCGACGCGTGAATGTTCACGCGCCGAGAGGTACCTCAAAGCCCTGCCCTTAAGGGACAGGGTTGATCCGCGCATCGCCACCGTGCACCTCGGCCAGCGCGCCTGGTTTATTCAGCGGCTGAGGCCGGTGCCTGCAAAGCCACCCCCAGCGATTCACGGATCTTGTTTTCGATCTCGTGCGCCAAAGCGGGGTTTTCACGCAGGAATTCGCGGGAGTTGTCCTTGCCTTGGCCGATCTTCTCGCCTTGGTAGGCGTACCAGGCGCCAGATTTGTCGACGATCTTGGCGACCACGCCCAGGTCGATGACTTCACCTTCGCGGCTGATGCCTTCGCCATACAAGATGTCGAATTCAGCCGTTTTGAAGGGGGGCGCCACCTTGTTCTTGACCACTTTGACGCGGGTTTCGCTGCCCACGATCTCTTCACCACGCTTGATGGAACCGATGCGGCGGATGTCCAGGCGAACCGACGCGTAGAACTTCAAGGCGTTGCCGCCCGTGGTGGTTTCGGGGCTGCCGAACATCACGCCGATCTTCATGCGGATCTGGTTGATGAAGATGACCATGCAGTTGGTCTTCTTGATGGTGGCGGTGAGTTTGCGCAGGGCTTGGCTCATCAGGCGGGCTTGCAGGCCGGGCAGGGAATCGCCCATTTCGCCTTCGAGTTCGGCCTTGGGCGTGAGTGCCGCCACCGAGTCGATGATGATCAGATCGACCGAGCCGGAACGCACCAGGGCGTCGACGATTTCGAGGGCTTGTTCGCCCGTGTCGGGCTGAGAGATCAGCAGGTCTTGCAGGTTGACGCCCAGTTTTTGCGCGTATTGCGCATCCAGGGCGTGCTCGGCATCGATGAAGGCGCAGACGCCGCCTGTTTTCTGCATTTCGGCGGCCACTTGCAGGGTCAGCGTGGTCTTGCCCGAGGACTCAGGGCCGTAGATTTCGACCACGCGGCCACGGGGCAGGCCGCCCACGCCCAAGGCGATGTCCAGGCCCAGCGAGCCGGTGGAGACGACCTGGATGTCGTCGATGACTTCGCCTTCGCCCAGACGCATGATCGAGCCCTTGCCGAACTGCTTTTCTATCTGGGCCAGGGCCACTTGCAGGGCTTTGGCTTTTTCGGCGCTCAGGGCGGACTTTGCGGTGGCTTCCATTCAGGTGTCTCCGATGGGTGTGAATTGATGAATTGCCGCCATTATGACAAAAGCTGGATGGATGTACAGTATTTCGAACAGGTATTTGCCACCCACTGAAGAGGGGACCTCAAAATCAATGCTGCAGTGCAGCATTACACGCTAGACTGGGTCATGACCATCCCCAGCAAAAAACGCAAAGCCCTCACATCTGCCGAGCAGAACCCATCGCCCAGGCCGCGGGTGGACCTGGCACTGCAAGGCGGTGGCTCACACGGCGCGTTCACCTGGGGGGTGCTCGACCGCTTGCTGGACGAAGACGGCCTGGATTTTTCAGGCATTTCGGGCACCAGCGCGGGGGCGCTCAATGGCGCCGTCATGCTCACCGGCTATGTCGAGGGCCACACCCAAGGTGGCGTGGCCATGGCGCGCACCCAGGCCCAAAAGGCTTTGGCCGCCTTCTGGGCTGATGTCAGCCAGCATGGGCCGATCTTCTCGCCCATGACACTTCAGTCCAATGGCTCGCTCAAACCCGCATTCAACCTGGACCAGATCCCCGGTTACCAGTGGATGAACATGCTCATGCAGACCTTCAGTCCGTATGAGATCAACCCGCTGAACCTGAACCCCTTGCGTGACGTGGTGCAGCGCCATGTGACCATCGAAACAGTGCACGAAGCTTGCCAGCACGGCACCCAGTTGTTTGTGACCGCGACCTCGGTGCGCACCGGCCAGGCGCGTGTCTTCACCGAAGAAGAATTGACGCTGGACGCCCTGATGGCCTCGGCCTGCCTGCCCGTGGTGTTCCAGGCGGTCGAGATCGATGGCGAGCCCTATTGGGATGGCGGCTACACCGGCAACCCCGCGCTGTACCCCCTGATCTACAACACTGAAACCCGCGACATCCTGCTGATCAAGATCAACCCGCTGCAGCGCCTGGACAAGCCGACGCGCAGCATGGACATCCTGGATCGGCTCAGCGAAATCACCTTCAACGCCAGCCTGATCGGCGAGATGCGGGCCATTGCCTTCGTGAAACGCCTGCTCAAGGAAGACAAGATCGACCCCGGCCGCTACAAGGACCTGCACATGCACATGGTGGCCGATGACGAAAACCTGGCGCCGTTCAACGCCTCCAGCAAATCCAACACCGACCGCGTTTTCCTGCAGACGCTGCACGACATGGGCCATGCCGCCGCCGACCGCTGGCTGGCCGCCCACCGCGATGACATCGGGCACAGAAGCTCACTGGACATCGAAAAGACCTTCCTGGGCCTGGGTTGATCTACCGCAAGACGTTCGAAGCAGGCTCCACCGAAGATGGCAGTGTTCAGCAACACCGCTGAGTTCAGCAAAGAAGGAGCACGAATGATTCAAGAACACCATCCGCTGGCCAAGGATTTCCCGGAGTGCCGGGACAAGATCCACGCGCTGAAGACGTCCAGCGCCCACTTTGCGCGGCTGGAGCGTGAATACGAGGACCTGGACAAGGCCATCGTCCGGCTGGAAACCGGCATTGAGCATGGTTCGTCCGCCGAACTGGAGCAGAAGAAAGTGCTGCGCGTGACCCTCAAGGATGAGCTGTACACCCTGCTGAAAGCGTGACGTCTGCGCCGCCTCGTAAAATGGCGGCCATGACCCAGCCTGCATTCACCACCCCTTCATCGCCTGCGGGCGCTCTGCCGTCCTCCGCTACCGTGGCGCCGATGCGCCTGTCCGGGCTGGAACCTGTGCTGATCGGGCCGGGCTCGCTGTTCGTCAACGTGGGCGAACGCACCAACGTGACAGGCTCCAAGGCTTTTGCCCGGATGATCCTGAACGGCCAGTTCGAGGAAGCCCTGGCGGTGGCGCGCCAGCAGGTGGAAAACGGCGCCCAGGTCATCGACATCAACATGGACGAGGCCATGCTGGACAGCAAGTCCGCCATGGTCCGATTCCTGAACCTGATCGCCTCCGAGCCCGAAATTTCGCGCGTGCCCATCATGGTTGACTCGTCGAAGTGGGACGTGATCGAGGCGGGGCTGAAATGCATCCAGGGCAAGGGCATTGTCAATTCGATTTCGATGAAGGAGGGCGAGGCCGAGTTCCGTCGCCAGGCCGGGCTGGTCAAGCGCTATGGCGCGGCCGCCGTGGTCATGGCCTTTGACGAAAAGGGCCAGGCCGACACCTTCGCGCGCAAGGTCGAGATCTGCGAGCGGGCCTACCGCATCCTGGTGGACGAGGTGGGCTTCCCGCCGGAAGACATCGTGTTCGATCCGAACATCTTCGCGATTGCCACGGGCATTGAAGAGCACGACAACTACGCGGTCGATTTCATCAACGCCACGCGCTGGATCAAGGAGAACCTGCCGGGCGCCAAGATCAGTGGCGGCGTGTCGAACGTGAGCTTCAGCTTCCGGGGCAACGACCCGATGCGCGAGGCGATCCACACCGTGTTCCTGTACCACGCCATCCAGGCGGGCATGGACATGGGCATCGTCAACGCGGGCATGGTGGGCGTGTACGACGCGCTCGACCCCGTGCTGCGCGAGCGCGTGGAAGACGTGGTGCTGAACCGCCAGCCGGTCTACAAGGAAGGCGAGCCGCACCTCACGCCAGGCGAGCGCCTGATCGAAATTGCCGACAGCGCCAAAGGCGCGGCCAAGGACGACAGTGCCAAGCTGGCTTGGCGCGGCACGGCGGATGCACCCGCCACGGTGGAGCACCGCCTCAGCCACGCGCTGGTCAACGGCATCACCGACTTCATCACGGTGGACACGGAAGAGTGCTGGCAGAAGATCAAGGCCACCGGCGGGCGCCCGCTGCACGTGATCGAAGGCCCGCTGATGGCCGGCATGAACACCGTGGGCGACCTGTTCGGCGCGGGCAAGATGTTCCTGCCGCAGGTGGTGAAGTCCGCCCGCGTGATGAAGCAGGCCGTGGCCCACTTGCTGCCCTACATCGAAGAAGAAAAGAAGCTGCTGATCGCCGGTGGCAGCGATGCCAAGGCCAAAGGCAAGATCGTGATCGCGACTGTGAAGGGGGACGTGCACGACATCGGCAAGAACATCGTGACCGTGGTCTTGCAGTGCAACAACTTCGAGGTGGTCAACATGGGCGTGATGGTGCCCTGCGTTGACATCTTGAAGATGGCCAAGGAAACCGGCGCCGACATCATCGGCCTGAGCGGCCTGATCACGCCCAGCCTGGAAGAGATGCAGTACGTGGCCGGCGAGATGGAGCGCGATGAGTACTTCCGCACCCGCCAGACACCCCTGCTGATCGGCGGCGCCACCTGCTCGCGCGTGCACACCGCCGTGAAGATCGCGCCCAATTTTAGCGGGCCGGTGGTGTATGTGCCCGACGCCTCGCGCGCCGTGGGCGTGTGCACCGAGTTGCTGAGCGACGAACGCCAAACCGACTACATCGCCGAGCTGAACGCCGACTACGAACGCGTGCGCGTGCAGCATGCCAACAAGAAAACCACGCCGATGGTGACGCTGGCGCAAGCTCGCGCCAACAAGACGCCGATGGACTGGGACACCTTCACCCCCGCGGTGCCCAAGATCACCGGCCGACGCGTGTTCAAGAACCAGGATCTGGCCGAGCTGGTGCCCTACATCGACTGGGGCCCCTTCTTCCAGACCTGGGACCTGGCAGGCCCCTACCCCGCCATCCTGGACGACGCGGTGGTGGGCGTCGAGGCCCGCAAGGTGCTGGCCGATGCGCAGGCCCTGCTCAAGAAGATCGTTGAAGGCCGCTGGCTGTCCGCGCATGGCGTGATCGCCCTCTACCCCGCCAACACGGTGGACGACGACACCATCGAGATCTACCGTGACGAATCGCGCACCGAGGTGCTGATGACCTGGTCGCCGCTGCGCATGCAGTCCGAGCGCCCGGTGGTTGATGGCGTGAAACGCGCCAACCGCAGCCTGGCCGACTTCGTGGCGCCCAAGGGCAGCAAGCCCGACTACATCGGCCTGTTCGCCGTGACGGCCGGTTTGGGCATCGAGAAGAAGGACGCCGAGTTTTTGGCCCAGCACGATGACTACTCGTCCATCATGCTCAAGGCCCTGGCCGACCGGCTGGCCGAGGCCTTTGCCGAGCGCATGCACGAGCGCGTGCGCAAGGAGTTCTGGGGCTACGCGGCCGACGAGAATCTGAGCAAGGTTGACCTGATCGGCGAGAAGTACAAGGGCATCCGCCCTGCCCCGGGCTACCCGGCCTGCCCCGACCACACGGTGAAGGGCGAGATGTTCCGCGTTCTTCAGGCGGACGAGGTCAGCATGGCTTTGACCGAAAGCCTGGCCATGATGCCCGCAGCCAGCGTGAGCGGTTTCTATTTGGCCCACCCCGAGTCCACCTACTTCAACGTGGGCAAGATCGGGCACGACCAATTGGAAAAGTGGGCCGAGAAAACCGGCCTATCCCAGCGCGATGCCGAACGGGCCTTGTCTCCCAACTTGTGAGTTATTGACGCTTTCAGTCGACAACAAGGGGCCGGTGTTTCGGCCCCTTACAACTGAGGCATCTTGCATCCCCTGCGGACAGGGGCGCATGGCACCTTGCGAACTCGTTTCAGAGATCGTCCATCCAAGACCACGGCTCAAGCCCAGGTTTCAGATGCCGACATCTCTGAGTCAAGTCTCTCAGTGCGAGTGCGTTCATGTTGCGGTCGAAGTTCGAAGGTGCCCTGTCCAAAGCAGGGTTGGTGATGGCGTTCAGCGCAGCCCTGTTGGTGGGTTGCGGTGGCGGCGGTGGTGGCGACAGCGCCTCCAGCAATGCGGGTGGCGCTGGATCCAGCAACCTGCAGTCGGTCGGCGCGGTGCCAGCCAATGACATCGAAGCGCATCGGTTTCTGACGCAGGCCACGTTTGGCCCCACCACGTCGGACATCACCCGCGTGAAGACTGTCGGCTACGAACGCTGGATCGACGAGCAATTGGCCACCCCGCTGCAGAACAGCCACCTGGCCACGGTTGAGGCCTCTTCAGCAGCCCAAGGCACCGACCAGCCCCGCGTGGACGACGTGGTCTACAGCTGGTGGACGCACGCCGTGACCGACCCGGCTCAATTGCGCCAGCGCGTGGCCTTTGCCTTGTCAGAGATCTTTGTGGTCTCCACCAACAACGCCGACCTGAACGGTGAAGGCCGCATGGTGGCCAGCTACATGGACATGCTGACCAACCAGATCGACGGCAACTACCGCAGTTTGCTGGAAGGCGTGGCACTGCACCCTGCCATGGGCGCCTTCCTGTCGCACCGGGGCAACCGCAAGGAAGACACCAACACGGGCCGCATCGCCGATGAGAACTTCGCGCGCGAGGTGATGCAGTTGTTCTCGATCGGCCTGGTCGAGCTGAACGACGATGGCACCCCCAAGCTGATCAACGGTCTGCCCCAGGAAACCTACACGGCCGATGACGTCAAGGGCCTGGCCAAGGTCTTCACAGGCTGGAGCTGGTTTCGGCCAGCGGCCAAGGCCTCGGTGGTGTGGTGGCAGTGCTTCTGGCGCGGCGACCAATGCACGGATGCCAGCCAAAGCATCACGGCCATGTCTTCGTACACGCAAGAACATTCGATCAGCGAGAAGCGCTTTCTGGGCGTGACCGTACCGGCCCAGACCACGCCCAACCCTCAAGCCAGCCTGGTGGCCGCGCTGGACCGGCTGGCCAGTCATCCCAACGCCGCGCCCTTCTTTGCCCAGCAGCTGATTCAGCGCCTAGTGACCAGCAACCCCAGCCCCAGCTATGTGCAGCGCGTGACGGCGGCCTTCCGCGCGTCCAACGGCAACATCAAGGCCACGGTCAAGGCCGTGTTGCTGGACGCCGAGGCCCGCGACATGGACCTGCGGGACACCGCCAGCTTCGGCAAGGTGCGCGAGCCATTGGTGCGCGTGATGCATTTGCTGCGGGCCATTCCCCACACCTCGGATGCCTACAACGCCGCCCGGACCGGCGGCCGTGTGCCCTACTACCTGGCCGCCAGCACCGACGACACGGTGAGCGAGCTGGGCCAGACGCCCATGCGCGCGCCCTCGGTGTTCAACTTTTTCCGGCCCGGTTACAAGCCCCCCCAGACCGACCTGGGCAACCAGGACCTGGTGGCGCCCGAGATGCAGATCACCAACGAGACCTCGGTGCTGGGCTACGCCAACTACGTGATCCAGATGCTGGATCACGGATGGGGTCGCACCAACAGTCAGACCCAGCGCATCGACATGCGCTTTGACCTGGGCAGCTTCGACACGCTGGTGGACAAGCCCACCGCCGCCGCGCCCCAGCAATTGGTCACGGCCGTGGCGCAAAGGATGCTGGGCGGCCCCGCCTCCAGCGAACTCAACGCGCTGATGCTGACCGGCGTGGGCAAGATGCCCAACGTCACCGCCGCCGACCGCCGCCGCCGCGTGGCCTCGGCGATCCTGATGGTGGCCGTGTCGCCGCAGTTCATCGTTCAACAGTGAAGAAGATCTCGCCATGAGTTCGACCAGCCGACGCAGCTTCCTGCGCCAAGCCGCCGCCTTTTCCTCCTTGGGTGCAGCCGGCCCCCTGGGCTTGAGCCTGGCCACCATGGGACAAGCCTCAGCTCAATCGGCCAATGGCGGCTACCAGGCCCTGGTGTGCATCTTCCTCAATGGCGGCAATGACGCGTACAACACCGTGCTGGCCACCGACACGGATTCGTGGAGCCACTATGTGAACCACCGCGACCCGCATTCGCGCGATGCCACCGACAGCAGCACTTCGATCGCCTTGCTGCCTCCGGGCACCGCCGCCAACACCGGGGCCGCGGCAGGCTCTCCCGCCCGCTTGGGCGGCGTGCTGCCGATCGCCCATTCGGGCCGTTCGGTTCATGCCGGTCGCCAGTTCGCATTGCACCCTTCGCTGGTGCGCAGTCGGCAGTTGTATGGCTCGAATCGGCTGGCGGTGATGGCCAACGTTGGCCCGCTGATCCGGCCCACCACCAAGGCCAACTACGCCCTGGACAGCTTTGCCAAGCCGGCCAAGCTGTTCTCGCACAACGACCAGCAATCCACCTGGATGTCCTTCTCGCCCGAAGGGGCCAGCGAAGGCTGGGGCGGCCGCATGGGCGACTTGCTGATGAGCGGCAACGGCAGCGGTGCCAGTGCCGACATCATCAAGCGCTCGTTCACGTGCATCACGCCCGGCAACACCAGCACTTGGTTGAGTGGCCGGTCGGTTCGCCAATACCCCGTGGGCCTGGCCAGCATTCCTGGCCTGGGCAACAACCAACGCGTGCTGGGCAATGCCGACTTGTACACCGCAGTCAAGTCGGTGATGAACGCATCGACCAGCAGCAACCTGTTCACACAGGCCCACCAGCAAGTGGTCACGCGGGCCATCCAGGCCAGCAACCTGATGGCGGGGGCCTTGCCCGCCAGCGCGCTCGCGCCGTGGGGCACCTCGGGCGCATCGTCGGTGTGGGCCGACCCGATGCTGAAGTACACCAGCACGAATGGCGCACAGGCCACCAATGGCCTGGCCTTACAGCTGCAGATGATTGCCCGCATCATTGACGCAAACCGGCAAGGCAACTTTGGCATCCGGCGGCAGGTGTTCATGGTGAACCTGGGCAGCTTTGACACCCATGCTTCGCAGAACACCGAGCACAACGAGCGGATGCTGCAACTGGACCACGCGCTGGCTTATTTCGACAGCGTGTTGGGTGGGATGCCTAGTGGCGACATGCGCTCACAGGTCACCACTTTCACGGCCTCGGACTTTGGCCGCAGCTTCACCAACAACGGCGATGGTACCGACCATGGCTGGGGTGCCCACCACCTGATCATGGGTGGTGCGGTGCAAGGCGGCGAGGTGTATGGCACCTTCCCGCAGTACAGCACGGCCAATGCCAATGGCGTGTTTGCCAGCCCGGACCAGCTTGGCAATGGCGCCCTGCTGCCCACCACCTCGGTGGACCAGTACGCCTACACGCTGGGCAAGTGGATGGGCGTGACGAACACCGACCTGGCCAGCATCCTGCCCAACCTGCACAACTTCGACAGCTCAGCCCACAACGTGGGTTTCATGGGCTGACTTCGTTCAGCAACGCCTTGAGGTAGTGGCCGGTGTGGCTGCCGGTGTGCTCGGCCACGGTCTCGGGCGTGCCCGCCACCACCAGGGTGCCGCCGCCGGAGCCGCCTTCGGGGCCCATGTCGATCAACCAGTCGGCCGTCTTGATGACGTCCAGGTTGTGCTCGATCACGACGATGGTGTTGCCCGCGTCGCGCAACTGGTGCAGCACCTTGAGCAGCAAGGCGATGTCATGGAAGTGCAGGCCGGTGGTCGGCTCGTCCAGGATGTAGAGCGTGCGGCCGGTGTCGCGCTTGCTCAACTCCAGCGCCAGCTTGACGCGCTGCGCTTCGCCGCCTGACAAGGTGGTGGCGCTTTGGCCCAGGCGGATGTAGCCCAGGCCCACGTCCATCAAGGTTTGCAGCTTGCGGGCCAGCGTGGGCACGGCGCTGAAGAACGCCAGCGCGGCCTCGACCGTCAGGTCCAGCACCTGGTGGATGTTCTTGCCCTTGTACAGAATCTCCAGCGTTTCGCGGTTGTAGCGCTTGCCGTGGCAAACGTCGCAAGGCACGTAGACATCGGGCAGGAAGTGCATCTCCACCTTGAGCACGCCATCGCCCTGGCAGGCTTCGCAGCGGCCGCCGGCCACGTTGAAGGAGAAGCGGCCCGCACCATAACCGCGCTCTCGCGCCGAAGGCACATCGGCCATCAGCTCGCGGATCGGCGTGAACAGGCCCGTGTAGGTGGCGGGGTTGCTGCGCGGCGTGCGGCCGATGGGCGACTGATCGACGTTGATGACCTTGTCGAACAGCTCCAGGCCTTGGATCTCATCGTGCGCGGCGGGCTCCAGGTGGCTGTGGTACAGCTTGCGGGCCACACTCGCGTACAAGGTCTCGTTGACCAGGGTGCTTTTGCCGGAGCCCGACACGCCGGTCACACAGGTGAACAAGCCCACGGGGATCTCGACCGTCACGCCCTGAAGGTTGTGGCCGCGAGCATTGACCACGCGCAGGCGCGGGGTCTCATCGGTGAAAGGCAAGCGCTTGGGCGGCACGGCGATGCGCAAGGCTCGCGCCAGGTATTGGCCGGTCAGGCTGTCGGGGTGCTGGGCCACTTCGGCCGCCGTGCCCTGGGTGATGACGTGGCCACCATGCACGCCCGCGCCCGGGCCCATGTCGATCACGTAGTCGGCAGCGCGGATCATGTCCTCGTCGTGCTCGACCACGATGACGCTGTTGCCCAGGTTGCGCAGGTGCCGCAACGTGCCGATCAGGCGGTCGTTGTCGCGCTGGTGCAGCCCGATGCTGGGCTC
>Ga0209841_1000136_pt1 | contig 17158 bp, 11 predicted proteins | sample GWRWT4_30Apr14_FD_187185 | JGI IMG/M metagenome (GOLD analysis project Ga0209841, IMG submission 187185) | Sand microcosm microbial communities from a hyporheic zone in Columbia River, Washington, USA - GW-RW T4_30-Apr-14 (SPAdes) (version 2) | ecosystem: Engineered > Artificial ecosystem > Sand...
GCGGCGTAAAAATTTCGTGGCGTTATCCGCTGATTGAAGCCTGCACGGCCTTGTTGTCGGCGTATATGGCCTATCATTTTGGTTTTGGCTGGCACTGTGCTGCGGCTTTGATTTTACTTTGGGCTTTGATTGCACTGAGCGTCATCGACTTTGATCACCAACTTCTGCCCGATGATTTAACGTTGCCGCTCTTGTGGCTCGGCTTGGCGCTTAATTACTTTAATCTGTTCACCGATTTGCACAGCGCCGTGTTGGGTGCCGTGCTGGGTTATTTGTCCTTATGGTCGGTGTATTGGCTGTTCAAGCTCGTCACCGGCAAAGAGGGCATGGGCTACGGTGATTTTAAATTGCTGGCGCTGTTTGGTGCCTGGTTTGGCTGGAAGCTGATTCCGCTGATTATTATTCTGTCTTCTTTTGTGGGGGCGATAGTTGGCATTACGCTGATTGTCAGTCTGGGGCGGGATAAAAACATTCCCATCCCCTTTGGCCCGTATCTGGCGGCGGCCGGTTTAATTGCCATGTTGTGGGGCGATTCCCTTATGCAGGTTTATCTGCGCAACATGGTCATGTAAAAGAAGTGATTTTCTGGTTCGCAAAGCTCAGCTGCTTTTTTCGTCTGTACCATTTTTTGATTCAGCGCGCTCGGCATATTGGCGCTGTTGCTTTGCGTAATCGCGCAAACGTTTGCTCACCAGAAAATTCACACTGCCCTCGGGATAAACCCCTGTTGACTGCAATAAACCAGCCTCGGTGCCTGTCAGCAATTCGATGCCTTCATCAATTGTTTTGACCGCGTAAATAGCAAACTGTTTTTTGCTCACGGCATCACGCACACGTTTATCCAGCATCAAGTGTTTTACATTCGAGTGAGGAATAATCACGCCTTGTGTGCCGGTCAAACCACGCGCCAGACAAATGTCAAAAAAGCCTTCAATTTTTTCATTTACGCCACCGATAGCCTGCACATTGCCGAACTGATCAACCGAACCTGTGACCGCCAGATCTTGACGAATAGCCAGTCCCGAGAGTGCAGATAACAATGCATACAATTCTGTTGACGATGCGCTGTCACCATCGACCATGCCGTAGGATTGTTCAAACACCAGACTGGCCGACAGCGAAAGTGGCATCTCTTCGGTAAAACGTGAGGCTAAAAAACTGGTAAGAATCAGTACGCCTTTGGAATGTAATGCCCCACCAAGCTCGACTTTACGTTCAATGTCCAGCACGCCGCCCGAACCCATGCGCACTCGCGCCGTAATACGACTGGGTTTGCCAAAGGCAAAATCACCCATATCGAGCACAGCCAAACCGTTAATCTGACCCACCTGACGTCCCTGCGTATCAATGCGCAAGGTATCGTTGTGAATCTGTTCGTAGTAACGTTCGCGAATACGGTCCAGGCGATAGGTTTGCAAGGCAATGGCTTTTTCTACACATTCGGCATCAATAACAGTTTGACCATTTTGCTTGGCGTGATAATCGGCTTCGATCAATAAATCGCGCAGCCAATCGCTATTGAGGGATATTTTTGCGGGGTCTGCAATTTTGCGCGCGCTTTGTTCAATAACACGCGCCACACCATCGGGCACCAGGGGCGTTAGTTTTTCTTTCAGGACAATGTCGGCCATTACATTGGCAAACTTGAGACTATTCTCGTCTGTGCGTTGAATACGATCGTCAAAATCGGCCCCGACTCGAAACAGCTCTCTGAATTCCTGATCGTAGGTGGACAACAAATAATACAGACGATGATCGCCGACCAGTACTACTTTGACGTGAAGTGGCAGGGCTTCAGGTTCCAGCGGTGGTACCGAGGCAAAACCGTAGTTGCTTTCGAGCGTGTCAATTTTTATTTGTTTGGATTTAAGTGCGCGTTTTAAAGCCTCCCACGCAAAGGGTTTTGTCAGCACTTTTTCCGCATCAATAATAAGATAACCGCCTGATGCGCGCTGCAAGGCACCGGGCTCGATCAGGGTGACATCGGTGGTGAGGGTTCCCAGTTTTGCTTTGTACTCAATGTGCCCGACCAGATTGGTAAAAGATGGATTATCGCAGTAAATCACCGGCGCGCCGGTGCCTGGTTTTTGTGCGATAAAATAATTCACCTTGTACCGGGAAAAACTCGGGGCTGAAATCAAGGGGTTATTGGCCACTTCTTCTTCAGGAATAAGAAAATCACGTACATTGTCAACCACGTCGGCTTGAAAGGTATCCACGTAATTTTGCACGTTTTCGTTTTGCAAATACAAAGTACGAACTTCCTCAACCAGTTTTTCAACCAGATTCAAGGTAACTTCCTGATCAAGGGCTTTAATTTTTTGCACCAGCTCCCTTTGCCAAAGAGGAAATTGACGCACACTGGTATTCAGTTTTTCCTGTTGCTCAATAATTTTTTCTTCGATCTGTTTTTTTTCTTCGTCGGACAATTCCTTGAACTCTGCGCTGCTAATAGTTTTACCCTGTTTAAGTGGAACAAAGGTAAATCCGCTGGGGGTTGCGAGCAGCTCAATGTCGTGGGCACGTGCTTCATCCTTGACACTGTTGATCACGTTGGCCTGACGCTCCTGAATCTCCTGTTCAAGCAGCTGCCGACGCCCTTGATATTCACTGCTCTCAAAAGCGGTAGGAATTGTATGACGCAGATCATCTACCAGTTGTTTCAACCTGCAGCAAAACTTCTCCCCTTCACCGCTGGGAAAGGAAATTGCTTTGGGTTTATTGGGGCGGGCGAAATCATTAACGTAACACCAGTCCGGCGGGACTTGCGCATCTTTTGCTTTGGTTTGTAATAAATCATTGACCCATGCTTCTCGACCGGAACTGGGTATACCCATCGCGTAAATGTTATAACCATCGGCATTCACATTAAGCGCAAAGTTAAACGCTTCAATGGCCCGCTCCTGTCCCAGCGACAAATTGCCATCGTCAAGATCAGAGGTATCGGCAAAATGAAACTGCGTGGGATCACATGGCGAATACAAGTGTTCGTGCGTCAAGGGGGTTTTATAGGTCGACTCTGTCATGTTTATCCGTCAATTATCTTGTTTTTCAGGTACGTTCAATTTCGGTTTGTTCGCCCGTAATCGAATCCAGTTTAGACTTTCCAGGACTTTCTTCTGCTGAACAAGGCGTTGTTCAAAGTGGTATTTGCCGGGGAAATCCATCAAAAAAATACCTAAAAGTATAGTCAAAAGTCCTTGTCCGGGAATCACCAACATCACCACACCGCACAGTATCAGCGCAATACCCGCCATGTTTTTGAGTGTGTTCATCATAAAATGTCGGACAGGGTGTTTTAATTTCATTCCTGTCGCTGAACGCTGAGCGCTAAGGAAGTAATTTTCTGGCAATTTAATAATCAGGATGGGAACCAATAGAAGACTACCCACAAACGTCATGATTGAAATAATTCCGACATACCACAAAGTGCTTTCACTGACGTTTATCCACTCTAAAGCAACCTTGGCCAGACTTGCAAAATCAACAGCGCCCATTACGATCATTGCGATGGCTTCGCTTGAACCAAAAGACTCTGTATTTCGTGCTCATCCAAGGTTTCGTGATCCAGCAAATGCTCAACTAATATATCAAGTCCATTTTTATTATTGTTGAGCAACTGCATCACCTGTTGTTCAGTATTGAGTAACAGATTTTTAAGTTCATCATCTATCACTTCCTGCGTATGCTCACTGATCTCACGCAGCTCTACCAGTGTTTGTCCCAAATAGGGGTTATAACCCGCATTGTCTATGATAACAGGCCCAATACGTTCACTCATGCCCCATTGGGTAATCATCTGTCGCGCCATCTGGGTGGCACGGCGCAGATCATCGGCTGCGCCCGAACTAGTCTCATGGAATTCTATCTTTTCTGCGCAACGCCCTCCCATTAATACCTTAAGCTGGGTTTGCAGGTACGCTTCGGTGAAATTATGACGCTCTTCGGCAGGCTCTTGTTCGGTCACTCCCAAGGAACGACCTCGCGGAATAATAGACACTTTTTTAGGTTTATCTGCGCCGGGTATCAACAAGGCCACCAAGGTATGCCCCGCTTCATGATAGGCCACCCGTTTTTTTTCATTCGGATTCAATAATTCCCCATACGCAATTCCCAACACAATGCGATCGCGAGCCACTTCAAAATCCTGCGCATCAATGTTTTTCTTATTATTACGGGCAGCATTCAGCGCCGCTTCATTGACCAGATTGGCGATTTCAGCCCCTGAAAATCCGACAGTTCGACGCGAAAGTTCTTCAATATTCACATCAGCTGCAAGCGGATGATTTTTGATATGTACTTTAAAAATTTCCAGTCGTGCTTTTTGATGAGGTAATTCTAATGTCACTTTGCGATCAAAACGACCGGGACGTAATAATGCCGGGTCCAGAATATCGGGACGGTTGGTAGCAGCCAACACCACCACTGTTTCAAGACTGCTAAACCCATCCATTTCAGCCAGAATCTGATTCAGCGTCTGATCACGCTCATCGTTGGCGATGGCAATTCCCGAACTACGCGCGCGCCCAATCGAATCAATCTCATCAATAAATATCAAGGACGGTGTTTGGGCGCGGGCCTTATTAAACAAATCTCGCACCCGAGAAGCACCTACACCAACAAACATTTCCACAAACTCCGAACCGCTTACATGAAAGAAAGGAACGCCCGCCTCCCCTGCCGTTGCTTTAGCCAATAAGGTTTTTCCCGTGCCGGGCGGCCCCATCAGTAGAACACCACGAGGAATTTTGGCGCCCATTTTTAAATACCGTTCGGGACTGTTCAAATAGTCGATAATTTCCTTCAACTCACTTTTAGCCTGTTCCAACCCTGCCACATCATCGAATGTCACCTTTACCCGACTCCGTACATACCGCTCGGACTTGACCTGGCCAAAGCCACCCATATTTCCTTGAACCAAACGTCGGCTATAAAAAAACAACCCAAAGATCAATATCCAAGGAATAACAGCCGTTAGCAACTGCATCAACGAGGAGTCCTCGTCCGATGCGCTATTTACTTCTACACCATGCTCTTCTAAGTCACGTAATAGATCGACATCATCAATCGCAAGCAAATGCGTGCTAAATTTGATAACGTTATTTTTCTTAGCCTCTAAAGATACGCCTACTCGAAACTCACCCGTAACATTGGTACCTTGCATCGTAACCGCCCGAACATTACCCTCACCGACTTGCTGTTTAAAAAGGGAATAGGGAACGGCCGTAATATCTTGATTATTTTCTGCCGTCCACAAATATACCAACAAGCTACTGAGCACTAGCCATACCACATAATGCAGCGGATTCGAGGGTAATGGCGTTGGACTCCGAGGCTTAGAAGATCCCGATCCAACCTTGGGTTCTTTGGCGTTAGATCCTGATTCTGCGCCCGAATCACTCATGTGACATTTCCATCCTGATCATAAGCAGTCGTTGATCCATTTAATCATTGAACAGGAGATTGGCCAATAAGGATTTGAAAGACGATCATTGGTGGGCAAGTAGAAATCAGGGCATGTCTGCATGATGAATCTGATTGATTCGACCATTAATCGAAAGCATTGTCATCATCAAAAAAAGCAAACGAGAGGAGGTCGAGCAAAGACAAAAAAATGGCCCTTGGTCTGCACGTATTCACAGTTCCAAGAGCCACTTCATGTTTTATTTAATTTTAAGCCTTATCAAAAATAGGCAGCGTGACTATTTTAATCCACCTCTTTATGTTGATGTTTCCATCGATAGAGGAAAATTCCGAAAAAGACCAATGTCAGAACAAGAATCAATACAATTGAAACCACATATTTGGCGTAATGAACGACACCCACTGAAAATGGAAAAACGGATACAAACTCACGTCCGGTTTCAGGATTAACTGCGGTAACAAGGCCTATATATTTTCCTTCTTGTTTAAAATCGAGCGTGTTCGTCATAGTACCACGCGGAAATTTTTGCGGTTCTTGGTAGTACATCGTATTCGCTATGATGTCTTCCTTCGTACCCAGATCGGCTAAGGTGGCTTTAACACCGATCGCCTTAACGTCTCGTATAATTCTGAAATCAACATTCATTCCACGAAGTTCATCGTGAATAAAATCGATTACAAAAATAGCTTTACCTACTACAGGAATGTCTTCACAAAACTCCTGGGTCGCCCTGGACTCTGGCTGATACCCCGTAAAATGTGCTTCATACGTACCAACACGGAGCATACACATATCATCCTCCATGGAAACACCTCCATGTCCCCATGCAATCTGCCCCAACAGAATCATGCCAACAAACAGGACGCTCCTTGTGAGAATATATTTGGTTGTTATTTTTCTTCTCATATGCAAAGTATCTCTATTGTGAATTTTACTGCTCTACTATTAAAAAAGCAGGGTATTTATTACAACACCCTGCCTTCGAGTTTAATCAAATTAAATGATGATATGAACCAAAATTAACTTATTTCACATCCATAAAATCTGGAAGCATGACTGCTCCGATTTCATGGTAATAACGATTGCCCTGGTCATCATAGAAGAACAACATGCCACCAAAACGGCTATCTGGATCATAGATCAAACTGGTTAAACGATATTTTTCCCACAAGGCATCATTGGCTGAAACCTGGAAGGTTTTCGTTTCGCCTGGCTGAACTGCGGGAGCGTCAACGATTAAACCATCAGGAGACACAGGATCAGTCTCATCAGTTGGCTTAACCCCTGGCAACACTTTGGCATTAACAAATCGAATTCCTGCCGTTGCAAATTCACCAACTTGTAAAGGCGAAGTACCTTTATTAGTGACGGTAACATCAAAATTAAACGCTCTTCCTGGAATATGGTAAACCGCATTTGAAACACTCACATCAAGAACGTCAGCCTGAGGCGCAATTTCATTTGTTACTACCTTTCCTGTTTGCAATGGCGTGGTATTAGGAAAACGTGCCTGCGCCCAGAAATACCCTCCGGCAATAGCCACAAGCGTGAAGCCAAAAAACAAGGCCGAGACAATCATATCGCGCATACTGATAAGCTTGCTGCCATTTTCTTCACCATGCTCCGCAAGATAAGCATAACGGGTCAAAATGACTGGATCCTTACGAACAAACCAATAGGCCAACCATGCAAAACCGACAATGAACCAGAAAGTATTCATCCAGATAATTTCTTTCATACCGTAGGTTTCAAGATCAATAGTGTCGCCCATCAAGGTTGTCACTTCATTTTTGAAATCGGCAGGACGTTTTCCTTCTACTTCAACCCAGATACCAGAGGCGATAATGGGGCCGGCATCCTTGACGCTCACCACAGGATGAACATGATATCTACCGCCCTGACGTGCTTTCATTACTATTTTAAAGTGATACTCCTGTCCTCGATAAAAACGTGTTGAACGCACCATTGGCGTACCATTCACTTCTGAATGCATTCGTAAAAATGCAGGGCCTGGCACGCCTATATTCATAAATGATGCAACTTCAGACGAAGCCAAATGCTCGGGCCAAAAGCTTGATGGCATAAATTTGCCCGTCACTGTAACCAGTTCACCAATTTTTGCCTTTCTGGGCTGAACATCAACATCCCACCAGTACATAGTGCGCATGCGTATACCTGCCTGCTGAGCACGCTCTCCATGCGCCAATACCACATCGCTGTAAAATTGCAGCATGATCAAGCTGATCACGATAAATGGCATCTGCCAGATTTTATTTTTTATACTTTTTATATTCATGATTTCACCACTTAAAAAAATGAGTTAGCTCCAAACCGCAGCTCCATCGTAACGAGTGAAGACCGGATTTGGATTTTTTCCAAATTAAACCAACTTAGTGGCCCAACGACTGACTGCCAATTTCGAACCAACCCAAACCCAAAGATAAAAGTTCAGAATAGTCAAAAACCCAGCAAAAAATGCGGTAAGCGGAGTAACAGCCTCACCAAAGGTACGCAGTGTGGATTGCTCGATAATACGCACATACTCAGGCATTGCGGTACGAATATACTGGAAACCCATTAGATCGGCCGCGGTTACCAGATAACCATCCCATACAAGTGGTGTATGAAACGCGGCTGCCGCTGGCCAGTTAAGAGGATAAATAACAAGTCCAAAAAGAAATGCGCCTATAAAACCGGCCAAATAGTAACTTCGCGTTAAAAGAAGTGTCGCGTCTAAAAGAATCCCCATACCGATAAAGTTTGAAGGTGATACAAAATTCATTGGAAAGTCAGCGAACAAATGGAAATTTGCATAACGGCTGACCCATGCTGCGATCATATACCCAACAATAATCGAGGTTCCTGCGATAGGAAGACGGAAATATCTCCAGAAGAAATAGGTAAATACTGCTGGCGGAAGGATCAAGGACACTGGCGTAACCAAAGGCCACCATCGTCTATCACGCCAATCCTGCCAATAATCCCAGTCACCTACCGTTAGAGCAATCAGAAACACCACAATGCCGCCCAGCAAAATGGTAGCGATGGGCACCAGCATCAAATCAAATGCGCGATAAATTCTTCTTTGCTGTTCAGGCGTTGTTATTGCAGAGTCATTGTGAATTGCTCCACGCTGCGTCTGATCGTTATCATCCTTTACGGAATTGGTATAGCCCATATAGCCTCCCCATTTTTATATTGTTTTGTTTTAATTAGTTTATTTTAAATAACGTGTTTCTTGAAAAATATCACCCGATAAAATCTCATTTACACCACTGCGCTGACAGCTTTACTGCCGGGTACGAAAAGGCACATTAAAGATTGAATCCGGCCCCTAACTTTAACCGCAAACTTTACCATTATTTATGAAATGTAAACACATTTAATCAAAGAAATTATGGGGCTCTCTGGCTTTTATATGCAGATACAATCAGTCTCAATAAAAACCGGTTCATGAATCGCTGGCCATTATTTAATATTTATTTGTTTTTAGCCATGATCCAGATCAACAACATTCATTCGCACACGCGTTTCTGTGCAAGAAGTTACCTTCGTTGCATGCAGCTGTGTTATTTTTTAAATCAGAAAATTCAATTATTACAAAAAAATCCCTGCAATATGCAGGGATTTTTTTCAGGCAAAGCGCAGTTTTATCAAAAAATGAACATTAAACACTTTTTTAATTTATATATTGCGCAGAAGCTCTATTTTTTGCTGTTACTTTAGTTAGAGTGGCAACTCGCTGGATACATTGAATAATAAAACCAGCAATTCCGAACAAGCCCCAGCCCAAGACCACAAAACCATAGTGCACAGGCGCTGCAAACAGCTCTTCGGCGTAGAAGAAGGTATGACCCCATTCGTTATAACCAAGGTTAGGCATAATCAACAAAGGAGCTGACGCAGCAATTGCCAAAGGCACAGAGACGCGATTGACAAAATAAGGCAAGCGCGTGTGCACCCAGACAAAAGCAATCACAATTCCCGAGGCCAACAGTGGAATAATGCCGTAGAACAAGGCGATATGTGTTGGCGTAAAATCGGTATCACGAATGGTCACTTGATGCCAGGCCGCATCTGCTTCGGTGAAAATCGTTAACGCAGTAACCACAAAAAGACTGGCGACAGAGAGAATCGCAAAAAGAAACATATAGTGACTTAATTCTTGTTCAGCACTGCAGTTGGCCTGTACATTTTTATCACGACTAAACCACAGCCATAAAACACCTGCCGCACCCAACACTGGAATAACCGTCATTTGGATATAAAACAAACTCATCCAATAGGTTTGGAATTCTGGTTCAAAATAATCCAGGCCCACTGTGAATGAGTTGGCCTCTTGATACATACGGTAAGCATACAGCGCAATACCAATAACGATGGTTGCCACAATAGCAAAAGGCCATGGCGCTGTAGGCGCACCATCCTTTGACAAGGGGTAAAGCAGCTTTTCAAGCAGGGTTTTTTCAGTTTTCTGAGACTGGGATTTATTGATAACAACGGCCATTAGCTATCTCCATTATTTTTTATTGTAATAATTTCTTGTTTACTCTTTTATAACGCAACCAAGCATCACTTTCATAAGCCGACCATCATTAATAAAAATAGTTACTTATAATACTCGGCCATGTGTCTACTATAAACAATACCGGTGTTACAACCAAGTTCGCCGTAACAACCATTCACTCATTTCCTCATCTAAACTGTAGTCATTCGTAGTAATCTGCGCATTTCGTAATTTTGACATCTCATAATAAAAACAAACAAATTCATTAAATTAGAATACAATTCTGTTTTCAATCCCGATACAAGGCCGCTTTACAATTCTATGACGAAATTTCTAAACGGCCTTGTTTAAGCACCCACATGAGCGAGTATTTTGCGCCACAATATGAGTCATAACTGTCGCTTAAACAATTTTCTCTTGCTTACGTAAAATAAAACTGTCCGTTTTTAACAGCCACATTTACGGTGTTTCCAGGCGGATATTTCCCTCTAATAAGCGCTTCTGCCAAAGGATTTTCAATCCAGTGCTGAATCGCTCTTTTGAGTGGTCTGGCGCCATAGACCGGGTCGTAACCCACTTCAGCCAGTTTATCCATGGCCTCGTCAGTAACCACCATAGTCAAATCATGTTCAGCCAAACGCGAAGCCAGAATATCCAGTTGTCTTTTGGCGATACCGCGAATTTGTTCGCGTCCCAAAGGATGAAATACAACCGTATCATCAATGCGATTAATGAACTCGGGACGGAAATATTGCCCTACCACCGCCATGACCGCACTTTTCATTTCGGCATACTGTGATTCGTCGCTCATGCTTTGAATCACATCAGAACCAAGATTAGAGGTCATCACGATGACTGTGTTTTTAAAATCTATCGTGCGCCCCTGCCCATCGGTCAAACGTCCGTCATCCAGCACCTGCAACAGAACATTGAATACATCAGGATGCGCTTTTTCTACCTCATCCAGCAGAATGACGGAATAAGGCCTGCGTCGCACGGCTTCGGTCAAATAGCCCCCCTCTTCATAACCGACATAGCCAGGCGGCGCGCCTATCAGACGTGATACGGAATGTTTTTCCATAAATTCGGACATATCAATCCGTATCATGGCTTCCTCGGTGTCGAAGAGAAAATCCGCCAGCGCCTTGCACAGTTCGGTCTTGCCTACACCTGTTGGCCCCAAAAACAAAAAGGAACCATTAGGCCGATTCGGATCAGCCAAACCAGCGCGGCTGCGACGAATGGCATTGGATACCGCAATCACGGCCTCATCCTGCCCGACCATGCGCTTATGCAACTCAGCCTCCATACGCAGTAACTTTTCTTTTTCTCCACCCATCATTTTGGCAACAGGAATACCTGTCCATTTGGAAACAACTTCCGCAATTTCATCTTCCGTCACTTTGTTACGCAACAAACGTTTTTCCTGCGTTTCAGGCTGCGCTGATTTTGCCAATTGTTTTTCCAGCTCCGGAATGCGGCCATACTGCAATTCTGACATTTTGCTCAAATCGCCCGCACGACGTGCAACTTCCATATCCAGTCGGCATTTCTCAAGCTCCGCCTTGATATTTTGCGCACCATGCAACGAGGCTTTTTCTGCGGTCCAGATTTCATCCAGATCAGCGTATTCACGCTCAAGTTTTTGTATTTCGCTGTTAATGTTCACCAGGCGCAACTTTGAGGCTTCGTCTTCTTCTTTTTTTAGCGCCTCCCGTTCAATTTTTAACTGGATGGTTTTTCTTTCCAGTTTTTCCATGTCCTCGGGTTTAGAATCTTTTTCCATCCGGATCAGGCTGGCCGCCTCATCAATCAAATCAATCGCCTTGTCGGGCAGTTGCCGATCGGTAATATAGCGTTGTGACAATTTTGCTGCGGCGACAATGGCCGGGTCAGTGATGTCTACCGCATGATGAAGTTCATAACGCTCTTTTAAACCACGTAATATGGCAATGGTATCTTCCACCGTGGGTTCTTCGACCAGAATTTTCTGGAAACGACGCTCAAGGGCTGCATCTTTTTCAATATACTGACGGTATTCATCCAGGGTGGTCGCGCCCACACAATGCAACTCGCCCCGCGCTAACGCTGGCTTTAACATATTGCCAGCGTCCATGGCCCCGTCTGATTTTCCTGCACCAACCATGGTATGTAATTCATCAATAAACAGAATGACCTTGCCTTCGAGTTTTGCCAGCTCAGACAAGACCGCCTTGAGTCGTTCCTCAAACTCGCCTCTGAATTTTGCCCCGGCAACCAGTGAGCCCATATCCAGCGAAAGCACCATTTTATCTTTTAAACCGTCCGGCACATCGCCATTGATGATGCGCTGAGCCAAACCTTCAGCAATAGCCGTTTTACCCACCCCCGGTTCGCCAATTAAAACAGGGTTGTTTTTAGTGCGGCGCTGTAATACCTGAATGGTACGGCGAATTTCGACATCACGACCAATGACAGGATCGAGTTTCCCTTGTCGGGCACGTTCAGTCAGATCAATAGTGTATTTGCTCAAGGCCTGACGACTTTCTTCCCCGGACTGTTCACGCACGCTTTCACCCCCACGAATTTTATCAATAAACGCTTTTGCATTTTTCTCGGTGATTTTATGTTCAGAGAGGATTCGACCTAATTCGCCTTGATCTTCAATTGCCGCCAACAAAAATACTTCGCTGGAAATAAATTGGTCATTGAATTGCTGGGCTTTTTTATCTGCGATATTAAACAAGCGCGTGCATTGATTGGATAAATGAATATCCCCTTGCCCGCCTTGCACCTGAGGCATACGCTGCAAGGTCGATTCAAGCTGGGCCCTCAGTTTACTCACCGACACGCCCATGTCTTTGAGAATACTTTCAACCACGCCGCCTTTTTGATTTAACAAGGCGAGCATAATGTGAATTGGCTCAATAAAAGAATGATCTTTACCCGCCGCGATGGATTGCGCATCGGAAAGCGCTGTCTGCAAGGCACTGGTCAAACGATCAAAACGCATAAAATACACCCTATAAGTTATATGGATGTTCCTTTAATCGGGTCAGTGTTGTTTTTTTCAAGGCTAACAGACACAAACAGCGTCAGAATAGATTTATTCTTGGGCGTAAACCCATCATCAAGAAGGGGAAGATTCGAGCCAGATACAGGATGCCATGCGGCCACACACAGGCTCTCTGCGATAGGAAAAGAAACGGGTTTTATCGGCATACGTGCAATACCCACCGCCATAAACCGCGTCCACACCCTGCTGCTTTAGTATGTATCGGGCCATAGCATAGATATCCATGTGCCAACATAGCCGTGAGGGATCTGTTTGCACAGGTACAAAAAAATCCTGATACGGCAATGAAGGATAATGGTCGACATAATATTGCCTGACATCATCACCCACTTCAAAATGCTCCGGGCCAATGGCAGGCCCCAACCAGACACGCAAGTGTTCAGGTGCAGAAAAAAAACACGCCAGCGTTTTTTCCAGAATACCGGCACCCAGTCCTTTCCAGCCCGCATGCGCAGCAGCGACCTGCGTTGCTTCTTTATTGCAAAAAAATACGGGCAAACAGTCGGCGGTGAGCACGGTACACACGAGATTGTCTTCCTGGGTATGAGCACCATCAGCCTGCTGAACAACTCCGTTATCAGACGCCACCACCACATCTGTGCTGTGCGTCTGATTCAGCCACTGAAATGTTTTGTTGTGACCAATAACATCACGCAGTCTTTGGCGATTACAGACCGCATCGTCGACCCTGTCACCAACATGGGTTGCCAGATTGAAACTATCCCAAGGGGGCTGACTGACACCCCCTGAACGCGTGGTCACCAATGCGTGCACTCGCGCAGGTACCGGCCAATCGGGACGGATCACGGTAAAGATTTCACAAGGTGGCGTCGACACGCAATACCTCTAACATCACTTGCATATCGTCAGGCAAATCTGATTCCCACTCCAGCCACTCGCCACTGGCCGGATGCTCCAGACCGAGCTTTCCTGCATGTAAAGCCTGCCGTTTGAAGTTTCTTATGGCTGCGAGTAATTCAGGTGTCGCGCCTTTGGGATGGCGCAAACGTCCGCCGTAGGCATCATCACCAAGCAAAGGGTATTGAATGGAAGCCATATGGACACGAATCTGGTGCGTGCGTCCGGTTTCCAGATTAACGCGAATATGGGTATGTCCACGAAAACGCGTTACGACGCGATAATGGGTGATTGCTTCTTTACCACCCGGCACCACCGCCATTTTAGTGCGCTGTGTTGGATGACGATCGATGGGGGCGGTTACAGTGCCACCACCGGTCATTACCCCCACGGCAATGGCTTCGTATTGGCGCTTGACCGTGCGTGCCGACAGCTGATCGACCAGACTGTGGTGCGCGCCAAGGGTTTTAGCCACTACCAACAAACCTGAAGTGTCTTTATCGAGGCGATGCACAATGCCCGCCCTGGGCAAGAGCGCCAAATCCGGCGCATGATGTAAGAGCGCATTCAACAGCGTGCCGTCTGGATTGCCCGTTCCCGGATGCACGACCAAACCGGGGGCTTTATTCAGCACGAGGATTTCTTCATCTTCGTAGCGGATATCAAGCGCAATAGCTTCCGCCGTCCAAAGCTCTTCGGGTTTTAATAAAGCATCCAGACGCAGAACTTCCCCTCCCTTGACCTTACTTTTAGTCTTCCAGACTTCACCATCAACAGTCAGTTCACCTGATTTGATCCACTCCTGTAATCGCGATCGCGAATATTCGGAAAACAGTTCGGCTACAGCGCAGTCCAGCCGCATACCCAACATGCCATCAAGAACTGTGGCTTCTTTGGTGATGTGTTCATTCATTAATTCAAACTCGTTACAAGGTCTGAGTCATTCGACTGCAAACAAAAAAGTACTTTAAAAAATGTACTCGCATATCGTCCGGTTAACACCCTGGACACTCGCAATAAACCTACCTGCGTCCAGCGTAATATTCTATACTAAGCCGCTGCTCGACAACGATAAGGAAAAAAACTTTCATGTCACCACTGACTAGAACGCTCGTTATGATGCTCGGAATAATCAGCCTGGTGGGCTGTACCAGCAAAGATCCAAACGAAAAACTTGCCAAAATTCATAAAGATTCCGAGCAAGGTTATTATTACCGAGCACAAAAAGCGCTTCGCAGCGGCCAAATGACTGCCGCCGTAGAAAAACTGGATGCACTTGAAACACGTTATCCTTTTGGTCGATATGCCGAACAAGTGCAATTAGAGCTTATCTATGCGCATTTTCGTAACCAGGACTTTGCTCAGGCCATAGCCGCCGCAGACCGTTTTCTCCGCCTTCACCCCAATCATCCCCAATCAGATTATGCCTTGTACGTAAAAGCCCTTGCTACGTTCAACCTTGATCGCAGTGTACTTGAACCGGTTCTGCCAACCGACCTATCACAGCGAGATATGGGCGCCGCACGTGATTCGTTTCGTTATTTTAATCAACTCGTCAGCCAATACCCCAACAGCCCGTATTACGCCGACGCCCGGGCACGTATGGTATTTCTTCGATCCTTATTGGCCGAATACGAAGTGCATGTGGCCCGTTTTTACATTGAACGCGGCGCCTATGTTGCGGCAGCCAATCGCGGAAATTTTATCGTACAGAGTTTTCAGAACACACAATCGGTGGCTGATGGGCTCGATGTGATGGTGCAGGCTTACAGCGCATTAGGGCTTAGTGATCTGGCCGCCGATGCCCGCAAAGTGCTGGAATATAACTACCCCGATTACGGTAAAAAAGAGTCGTTTCTGGATTTTAGTAAGTCAAAGCCCGTGTCTCAACAGAACACTAAAAAAGAAAAAACCTGGCTTAACACCCTGAGTTTTGGTTTGCTGGGCTAAGGCTTCTTCATATCAACACCGTCGAGCGCTACTGACCCGCAGGCCAACGGCAGGTAATCGGGTAGCGCCTGTCCTTGCCAAAACCACGCCGTGTAATCCGTACGCCTACCGGTGCCTGATCGCGTTTGTACTGATTCAAATCCACCAAACGTAAAATACGGTACACCACTTCACGCTCAAAACCTGCGCTGACAATATCTTCAGCGCAATAATCCTGTTCAACATAGAGTTCGAGAATACGATCCAGCACGGCATAGGGTGGCAGGCTGTCCTCGTCGACCTGCCCCGGGGCCAGTTCCGCTGAAGGCGGGCGATCAATCACACGTTGGGGAATAATCGGCCCATCCGGCAAGTTATTACGGTAGGTAGCCAAGCGAAAAACCAGCGTTTTATAGACATCCTTTAATACGTTATAACCACCGACCATATCGCCATACAGCGTGGCATAGCCCACGGCCATTTCGCTCTTGTTACCCGTGGTCAGCACCATGGATCCGTATTTATTGGACAAGGCCATCAACAAGGTGCCACGGCATCGGGCCTGAAGATTTTCCTCGGTTTTATCGACAGCACGGTCGGCAAAAACTGGCGCAAGTGTCGCCCTATAGGCGTCATAAACAGCTTCGATGGGCAAGCACAGATAACGCACGCCCAGACGCTGCGCTTGCGCTTCGGCATCTTCAATGCTCATGGCTGCGGTATAACGAAAGGGCATCATCACGGCCTGAACACGTTCCGCACCCAGCGCATCAACAGCAACGGCCAATGACAGCGCCGAATCAATGCCGCCCGACAAGCCCAGCACCACGCCGGGAAAACCGTTCTTGTTGATGTAGTCACGCAAGCCCAGCACCATGGCATTGTAAGCACTGGCTTCAACAGTCAATACGGGCGCACTGAGCGGCAGGCTCGGCGCAGCTAACGTTACAGATGAACCATCCCAATTAAACTGTACGCTATAAACCCCTTCGACAAAGGCCGGCGCAGAAAAACGAATGGCGCCGTGTTGATCAATAACCAGTGAGTTGCCATCAAACACCAGTTCATCCTGCCCCCCTACCATATTGGTGTAGACAATGGGCACCTGTGATTCCGCAACGCGGGCTTTTAAGGCCTGCTCACGTTCCTGCCGTTTATTAATATGGAAAGGTGAGGCATTGATGTTGATGATTAAATGCGCGCCAGCGGCTACAGCCTTGCGCGCGGGCCCGGCAAACCAGATGTCTTCGCACACGGTTAAACCCACCGGCACCCCTTTGATGTGCACCACCTGCGCCTCGTCACCCGGCGTAAAATAGCGCACTTCATCAAAGACCTGATAATTAGGCAGATGCTGTTTTTTATATATAGCCTCAATTCGACC
>Ga0209841_1000140_pt1 | contig 17037 bp, 12 predicted proteins | sample GWRWT4_30Apr14_FD_187185 | JGI IMG/M metagenome (GOLD analysis project Ga0209841, IMG submission 187185) | Sand microcosm microbial communities from a hyporheic zone in Columbia River, Washington, USA - GW-RW T4_30-Apr-14 (SPAdes) (version 2) | ecosystem: Engineered > Artificial ecosystem > Sand...
GGCGGCCAGATCACCCAAGGCCTGAGCCTGTGCCTGGGCGACCAGTTCAGCAGCGGCCGTGGGTGTGGGCGCCCTCAAATCGGCGGCGAAGTCGGCCAACGTCACATCGGTTTCGTGGCCCACGCCACTGATGACGGGGATGGGGCACTGCGCGATGGCCCGCACCACCCGCTCGTCGTTAAAAGCCCACAAATCTTCCAGCGAGCCACCGCCTCGGCAAACGATCACCGTGTCGATGACCAGGCCTGCATGGTGGTTCAGCACCACCTGGGCCAAAGCGGAGACGATCTGCGCCGGGGCTTCAGCACCTTGCACGGAGCACGGGGCGACCACGACCTCGACATGGGGCGAGCGCCGCTGCAACGTTGTCAGCACGTCTCGCAAGGCCGCTGCCGCCAGGGAGGTGACGACCGCCACCCGGCGCGGGAAATGGCCGATGCCGCGCTTGCGGGCCGGGTCGAACAGGCCTTCGGCCTCCAGCTTGGCTTTCAAGCGCAGGAACTGCTCGTAAAGCGCACCGGCACCCGCCCGCTGCATGCCCTCCACCACCATTTGCAGCTCGCCACGCGCTTCATACACCGACAGGTTGCCGCGCACCTCCACCAGCATGCCCTCACTGGGCGTGAAGTCGACTTGCGACAAGGCGCGGCGGAAGATGGCGCAGCGCAAGCTGGCCCCGCCGTTTTCGTCTTTCAGGGTGAAGTAGCCGTGCCCGCTGGCCGCCCTGGTGAAGCCACTGATCTCGCCCCGCACCACGCACTGGGCAAAGCGCGCCGCCAGGCTGTCGCTGATGGCGTTGATCAGGGCGGACACGCCCCAGACGCGCGCCGTCATGGATTACCCCAAGGAGATGCAGCGGATTCAAACGCCGCAGATGCGCCGCATCGCCAGCAGGCAAGGGCCTCGGGAAGTCCACAACCGCGCGGATCAAGGCCGGAAGGGGCTAAAACGCTGTCACAGAGCCTTAACAATGTCATAAGCTTATGATTCACAAAGACTTTTACCTGCTTAAAAATGTAGCAATCTGTTGGGGCCCGTGAATTTTCGCGGTTTGGCGGGCCGCCAAGGTGGCTTACCCACAAAGTTATCCACAGCTTTGGTGGATGACTGCCTGGTCACCATTGAGATCCGGACGAGCCCGGAAAGCGCAAATTTCGGCGCCATAATCTGCGGCTTAGCGTGACCTTTGGAGTCTTCGTTGCTGTCGATCTTACAAGCTGCTGGCTGGCCAATCTGGCCCCTCGTGCTGTGCTCTATCGTGGCCCTGGCCCTGATCATTGAACGGTTTTTGAGCCTGCGCGCCTCTCGTGTGGCGCCGGCACGGCTGGTCGATGAAGTGATGGCAGTGACACGTGCCAGCCTGCCCACCGTGGACACGGTCAACAAACTGGCCGAGAACTCCTCGCTGGGGCTGGTGCTGGCCCAAGGGTTGCGCACGGCCATGGCCGAACCCCGCGTCACCGACGCCAATCTGCGGGCCTCGTTCGAGACCGCAGGCCGCCAGGCGGTGCACGACATGGAGCGCAATCTCAGCGCCCTGGGCACCATTGCCAGCGCCGCCCCTTTGCTGGGGCTGCTGGGCACGGTGGTGGGCATGATCGAGATCTTCGGGGTGTCAGGCGCGTCATCGGGCACGGCTGGCGCCAACCCCCTGGAGCTGGCGCATGGCATCTCGGTGGCCCTGTACAACACGGCCTTTGGCCTGATCGTGGCCATCCCTTCGCTGGCGTTTTATCGGCATTTCCGGGCCCGGGTCGATTCCTACACGCTCGACCTGGAACAAGCCGCCGAACGCATGGTGCCGCACATCCTGCGCCTGACCTCGGGCCGCCGCTGAGCACGCGCCATGTCGATGAATTTCCGCACGCGACACCGCGAAGACCCCGAGATCAACCTCATCCCGTTCATTGACGTGCTGCTGGTGGTCCTGATCTTCGTGATGCTGACCACCACGTACGCCAAGTTCACCGAGCTCAAGATCAACCTGCCCGTGGCCAACGCGCAGTCCACCAAGCCCCGGCCCAAGGAGCTGGTCGTGGTGGTCACCGCCGATGGCCGCTACTCGGTGGACAACCGCCAGGTCGAAGGGCGCAGCGTGGAGTTGCTGGCGGCCGCTTTGACCGCGGGCACTGGCGCCAACCGTGACACCGTCATCGTGTTGACCGCCGATGCCTCGGCGACGCATCAAAGCGTGATCAACGTGATGGACGCGGCGCGCCGTGCCGGCTTGTCGCAGTTGACCTTCGCCACCCAAGGGCAAATGGGCGCGGCTGCAGCCCAGCCCTGATCAGCATTCACACGACCGCATCCTGTTGATGGCTTCCATCACGCAGCGAATCGTTCGCAGTTGGTCATCGCGCGGCGCCTTGCCGGTCTTGCTGTGGCCCGTGTCTGCGTTGATGTGGCTGCTGGTCACCTTGCGAAGACAAGCCTACCAACTGGGCCTGATGAAGGCCGAATCTCCAGGTCTGCCCGTGCTCGTCGTGGGCAACCGGATCGTGGGCGGTGCCGGCAAGACCCCGGCCACGATCGCCATCGTCCAGTACCTGCAGCAAGGCGGTTGGCATCCGGGAGTGCTCACGCGGGGCTACAAGCGCGCGGCGGACGCCCCCCCCGTCACCCTCATCAACCAGTCTTCAGCAGACCAGTTGAGCGCCGCCGAGGTGGGGGACGAACCCCTGCTGATCTGGCGGCGCACCCACGTGCCGGTGATGGTCGGCCGTGATCGCCTCGCCGGTGGCCATGCCTTGCGTCAAGCCTGCCCTGAGGTGGACATCCTGGTCTGCGATGACGGCCTGCAGCATTTGCGCCTGGCCCGCCAGATCGAAGTCGTGGTGTTTGACGAACGCGGCGCAGGCAATGGCTGGTTGCTGCCTGCCGGGCCCTTGCGCGAGCCCATCGCCCCCACGGCCCCCGCATCACTCGTGGCCGCGCCCATTGTTTTGTACAACGCAGCGCAACCCACCACATCCTTGAAGGGCCACTTGGCGCAGCGCGGCATGTCGCCCATCCAGCCACTGAGTCAATGGTGGTCAGGCCAGACTGGCGATGCCAGCCAGCAACCACCCCGCGACGGCGCCTGGGCCGTGGCCGGCATCGCCCACCCGCCCAAGTTTTTTGACCAACTGGCCGCCTTGGGCTTCAACACGCACCCGGTGGCTTGCGACGACCACGCCCGCTACACCGCCTTGCCCTGGCCCGAAGGCATCGCTCATGTCATCGTGACCGAGAAAGACGCCGTGAAAATGAGGCCTGAACGGGTGCGCCAGGAACGTCCAGGCACGCAAGTGTGGGTGGCGGCACTAGACTTCAGGCCTGACACCAGCTTCTGGCAAGCGATCGATTCGGCGCTGACACGCCTGCCCCGCACTCACCTCTAACGGAAAACTCACCCCGATGGACACTCGACTCATCGAACTGCTGGTCTGCCCCCTGTGCAAAGGCCCGCTGCACCGCAAGCCTCAAGGCCAGGCCCTGATCTGCGCAGCCGACCGGCTGGCCTACCCCATCCGCGACGGCATTCCCGTCATGCTGGAAAGCGAAGCGCAAACGGTGGAAGACAACGACGACCCCATCCCCAACGCCGCCTTGCTCACCGGCAAGCCCGGCGCTGCTCACGATGCTGGGGCCGCCTGACATGGGCTTTTCGGTGTTGATCCCAGCTCGGCTGGCCTCCAGCCGCCTGCCCAACAAGCCGCTGGCCGACATTGCTGGCTTGCCGATGGTTGTCCGCGTGGCGCAACGCGCAGCCCAAAGCCGGGCCAGCCAGGTCGTGGTGGCCACGGATTCGCCCGAGGTGGCTGCGGCTTGCGAGGCCCATGGCGTGCGCGTCGTGCTGACCAGAGCCGACCACCCCACGGGCAGCGACCGCTTGGCCGAGGCCTGCGTGCTGCTGGGCCTGGATGGCAACGATGCCGTGGTCAACGTGCAGGGCGATGAGCCCTTGATCGACCCCGACCTGATCAACGCCTGCGCGGACCAGTTAGACCAGCGTCCCGATTGCGTGGTCAGCACCGCCGCCCATGCCATCGACGACGCCAGCCAGTTTGGCAACCCCAACGTGGTCAAAGTGGTCACCGATGCCTTGGGGCGGGCCTTGTACTTTTCGCGCGCACCGATTCCGTGGTGGCGCGACGCACCCACGCCAGGGCACCCTGCCGATGGCGCCGGGGCACCATTGCGCCACATCGGCATCTACGGCTACCGCGCCGGCTTTTTGCGCCGCTATCCGCAGCTGCCACCCAGCCCGCTGGAAGCGGTCGAATCGCTGGAGCAGTTGCGCGTGCTCTGGCATGGCGAGCGCATCGCGGTCCATGTCGCGCTGCAGCCCCCAGGCCCAGGGGTGGACACCCCCGAAGACCTGGCCCAGGTTCGCGCCCTGTTCGAGGGGCGAGCCTGAGGGTTGAATGAACGCCGCGTGCTATCCTGCGCGGCTTGCAAGAGTTGTTTGGCGCCAGCCGTCTGACAGCGTCATCGGATACCGAGGAGAACCATGAGACTCATCCTGTTGGGTGCGCCTGGCGCCGGCAAAGGCACTCAGGCCACGTTCTTGTGCCAAAAATACGGCATCCCGCAAATTTCGACGGGCGACATGTTGCGCGCTGCCGTCAAGGCGGGCACCGACATGGGCCTGGCCGCCAAGAAGGTCATGGACGCTGGTGGCCTGGTGGGTGATGACATCATCATCGGCTTGGTCAAGGAACGCATCGCCCAGCCAGATTGCGCCAAGGGTTTCCTGTTCGATGGCTTTCCGCGCACCATCCCGCAAGCCGATGCCATGAAGGCGGCCGCCGTCAACCTGGACATCGTCCTGGAAATCGACGTGCCCGACTCGTCCATCATCGACCGCATGAGTGGCCGCCGCGTGCACCCCGCTTCGGGCCGCACCTACCATGTCCAGTTCAACCCGCCCAAAGTGGCCGGCAAGGACGACGCCACCGGTGAAGACCTGATTCAGCGCGACGACGACAAGGAAGAAACCGTGCGCAAGCGCCTGGAGGTCTACCACCAGCAAACGCGCCCCTTGGTGGACTACTATTCACAGTGGGCCGCCACCGGTGACCAGTCCGCACCGCGCTACGCCAAGATCAGCGGCGTGGGCACGGTGGACGAAATCACCGCCCGCGCACTGCAAGCCCTGGGGGCCTGAGCCAGAACCCGTCACAGCCCTCACCGGCTTGGCCCGCGGCCCCCTCGCTTTCACAGCGTCGGGGCCGTTGTCTTTCCTGACCCTTGAGACCGAAGTTTTCAGCTTGTGATCCCACCGTCATTCATCCAAGACCTGCTGGCACGCACCGACATCGTCGAGGTGGTGGGCCGCTACGTCACCTTGAAAAAGGCCGGGATCAACTTCAAGGGCCTGTGCCCTTTCCATGGTGAGAAATCGCCCAGCTTCATCGTCAGCCCCAGCCGCCAGACTTACCACTGCTTTGGCTGCGGCGTGCATGGCAATGCCGTCGGCTTTTTGATGGAGAACACAGGGCTGGGTTTTGTCGAGGCGGTGAAGGACCTGGCCCAGATCCAGGGCATGCCGGTGCCCGACGACGACAGCAAGCCGGAAGACCGCGAAAAGGCCAAGGCCCAGAAGGAAAAGCAAACTTCGCTGACCGACGTGATGGCCAAAGCCACCCAGCACTGGCGCCAGCAACTGAAAAGCACGCCCAGGGCCGTGGCGTACCTCAAGGCGCGAGGCCTGACCGGCGAGATCGCCGCTCGCTTCGGCATGGGCTACGCGCCCGACAACTGGCGCGGCCTGGCCAGCGTCTACCCCAAGTACGACGACCCTTTGCTGGTCGAAGCCGGCCTGGTCATCACGTCCGACGACGGCGAACCCCGCGCCGATGGCGAGGCCAAACGCTACGACCGCTTTCGTGATCGGATCATGTTCCCGATCCGCAACCCGCAGGGCGAAGTCATCGGCTTTGGCGGGCGGGTGCTGGACAAAGGCGAACCCAAATACCTGAACTCGCCCGAGACCCCGGTCTTCATCAAGGGCCGCGAGCTTTACGGCCTGTATGAAGGCCGCAGCGCCTTGCGCACCAAAGGCTACGCCTTGGTCACCGAAGGCTACATGGACGTGGTGGCCCTGGCGCAATGGGGCTTTGGCAATGCCGTGGCCACCTTGGGCACCGCCTGCTCGGCCGAGCACGTGCAAAAGCTGTTCCGCTTCACCGAACAGGTCGTGTTCAGCTTCGACGGTGATGGCGCCGGACGCCGCGCCGCTGGGCGTGCGCTGGAGGCCTCATTGCCCTTTGCCAGCGACACCCGCCGCATCAGTTTCCTGTTCCTGCCCAGCGAGCACGACCCCGATTCCTACATCCGCGAGTTTGGCCCCGAGGCTTTTGAAGCCTGTGTGCGGCAGGCCGTGCCCCTGTCGCGCCAGTTGCTGGAACATGCCAAAGGCGACTGCGACTTGAACACCGCCGAGGGCCGCGCGCGCCTGCAAGCCCAGGCCCTGCCCTTGATTGGCCAGTTGCCCGATGGCGCCTTGCGTGGCCAGATCGCCGACGAATTGGCCGCCATGGCGCGCACCGCCCCGGAAGAAATCCGACGACGCCTGACGGCCCTTGCCGAGCCAAAACCATCCTCCAAGAAGCCCTACCAGGCCCATCAGGACAGCGATCATTCACAACCCTGGGACAACAGCTACACCGGAGAGCCCCCGCAAGAACAGGCTTACCAGAGCCATGGCGACGACGGCGCGCCGAAATCAAAGTGGGGTGGTGGCGGCAAGCGCGGAGACTGGAAAAAACCTTGGGATGGCAACAGCCGCTGGCAGCGCAAAGGCAGCCCGGTGATCGATCGCCGCCCCCTGCCGCAAGCTGCCCGCCCCCTTGACCGCATCGTCTGGCTGATGATTGCCCGCAGCGATTTCTGGGACCAAGTGCCCGCCTCGGCCCACGACTTGCTGTGCGAACAGCCTGCCGTCTATGGCCATTTCTTCCGCTGGCTGGACCGCCTGGTGCATGACCAAGGCGCCATCGGTGCGCAGGAATTGATCGACCGCATGCGCCACGCCACCTTGGGCGACGACGACAGCCCCAGCCACGGCGACTCCATCGAGCAAGACCCCGGTTTTTCGGCACTGGCCGAGCGCATCACCAACTTCCATGACGTGCTGACCGGCCAGGAGTCGCTGGACGAATTGCTCGGCCAGATCAAGCACCTGCAATTGCAATCACTGCAGGACGAATTGGAACTGCTGACCCAATCCGGCGAACTGTCCGACAGCGCCGAAGCCAGAAAGATCGAGTTGATACGCCAATCCCTGGTGCTCAAGCTTGAAATCAGCCGGATGCGCCCCACGTCTGCCTCTTAGCAGTCGAATTCGCCGGTCATGTGGCACACCACCAGCATGACTATTTTTGACGCAACCCTCCGCATGAAGGATAATGGAGGGTTCGACAAGCCCCCAGCCCATCTTTCGAGGATCCGCATGACCGCGAAGAAGACCGCGAAGACAGAAACCGCGAAAGTCACCCCTGCGTCGCAGGCCTTAGAGACGACCGACAAGAAGGTCGCCAAGACACGCGTGCCCAAAGCAGAAGCCGTCGAGGGTGCCGCCGCGAGCGAACCCAAGAAGCGCGGACGCAAGCCCAAGGCAGCCGTGGATGCAGCACCCGCTGCTGCCGCCAAGAAGGATCCCAAGAAGGCGGCCTTTGAAGAAGAAGACATTGGCGACATCGAAGCTGAAATCGAAGGTGAGCCCGAGGCCGTAGAGGCTGAAGTCGCTGACGGCGCCACCACCGACGACAAGCAGCCCAAGGCCAAGCCCTTGCGGATGAAGGTCTCGCGGGCGAAGGAACGCGCCTTGATGCGCGAATTCGGCATCGACGAAACCGCCCTGTCCGAAGAAGAAGTCGCCAAGCGCCGCCAGGAGCTCAAGACCCTGATCAAGATGGGCAAGACCCGTGGTTTCCTGACCCATCAGGAAATCAACGACCACTTGCCTGAAAAGCTGATCGAGGCCGAAATCCTCGAGGCCATCATCTCCATGTTGAACGACATGGGCGTGGCGGTCTACGAGCAAGCGCCTGACGCTGCCACGCTGTTGTTGGCCAGTGCCACCACCAGCACCGCGACCGAAGAAGAAGCCGAAGAAGAAGCCGAAGCCGCTTTGTCCACGGTTGATTCCGAGTTCGGCCGCACGACCGACCCCGTCCGCATGTACATGCGCGAAATGGGCACGGTCGAGCTGCTGACGCGCGAAGGCGAAATCGAAATCGCCAAGCGCATCGAAGGCGGCTTGCAAGCCATGATGCTGGCCATCTCGGCCTCGCCCACCACCATCGCCGAGATCCTGTCGCTGTCCGACAAGATCCGCAGCGGCGAGATGAAAATCTCCGAAGTGGTCGATGGTTTCGTGTCCGTTGGCGAAGCCGATGACTACGTGGCCGAAGAAGACTTCGACGAGTTCGACGAAGAAGACGACGACGACGGCAACGGCGGCTCCAAGGCCCTGACCAAGAAGCTCGAAGAGCTGAAGAACCAGGCCCTGGAACGCTTCGACACGCTGCGCAGCAACTTCGAAAAGATGGCCAAGGCCTTCGAGAAGGATGGCTACAAGTCTTCGCCTTACAACAAGGCGCAAGAAGGCATCAGCCAGGGCTTGATGACCGTCCGATTCACGGTCAAGACGATTGAGCGCCTGTGCGACTTGCTGCGTTCGCAGGTCGATGACGTGCGCCGCTACGAGCGCGAATTGCGCAAGATCGTGGTGGACAAGTGCGGCCTGCCGCAAGAGCACTTCATCAAGTCCTTCCCGCCCAACATCCTGAACCTGAAGTGGGCTGAAAAGGAAATCGCGACCGGCAAGCCTTACGCCGCGATCATGCAGCGCAACCTGCCCGCGATTCAAGAGTTGCAGCAAAAGCTGATCGACCTGCAAGGCAAAGCCGTCGTGCCGATTGATGATCTGAAAACGATCAACAAGCGCATGAACGAGGGCGAAAAGGCCTCGCGCGATGCCAAGAAGGAAATGATCGAGGCCAACTTGCGCCTGGTGATTTCGATCGCCAAAAAGTACACCAACCGTGGCTTGCAGTTCCTGGACCTGATCCAGGAAGGCAACATCGGCTTGATGAAGGCGGTGGACAAGTTCGAATACCGCCGTGGCTACAAGTTCTCGACCTATGCGACGTGGTGGATCCGCCAGGCCATCACCCGCTCGATCGCCGACCAGGCCCGCACCATCCGCATCCCGGTTCACATGATCGAAACGATCAACAAGATGAACCGCATCTCGCGCCAGCATTTGCAAGAGTTCGGGTTTGAGCCCGATGCGCCCACGCTGGCCGCCAAGATGGAAATGCCGGAGGACAAGGTCCGCAAAATCATGAAGATCGCCAAAGAGCCGATCTCCATGGAAACGCCGATCGGGGACGACGACGACAGCCACCTGGGCGACTTCATCGAGGACACCAACAACACGGCGCCCATCGAAGCGGCCATGCAGGCTGGTCTGCGCGACGTGGTCAAGGACATCCTCGACAGCCTGACGCCGCGCGAAGCCAAGGTGCTGCGCATGCGTTTCGGCATCGAGATGTCCACGGACCACACGCTGGAAGAAGTCGGCAAGCAGTTCGACGTCACCCGCGAGCGCATCCGCCAGATCGAAGCCAAGGCCATCCGCAAGCTCAAGCACCCGAGCCGTTCGGACAAGCTGCGCACGTACCTGGACAACCTGTGATTCACTTGGGTTTCAAACCAACCCAGTGACAGAATGCCCGGCGCCGTCCGGGCATTTTTCATGGTGCCCCAGCATTTGAGAAAAAGACATCGACTGATGACCACTTGGCAAGACGTGCTGCGCCCCGGCGACGCCACCGATTTTTTCACCCGCGTGGCCTTGCCCACCTTCGACCCTACGACCAGCGCCTATACCGAAGGCAACGCCCTGTGGCTGGCGGAACTGAGCCGCCTGGTTTACCGCCACGACATCGAGGAGAGCAATCCACCGCCCCGGCCCACGCGGCGCAGTTTCCTGGACAAGGTCGGCCTGCAGCAGCGGCGCTTTTTTCTGTGCTCGGACACCGACACCCAGGCCATGCTGGTGACGTCGGGTTCGCCGCCCAGGTTCGCGGTCTTGGCGTTCCGCGGCACGGACACACCTCGCGACCGCCTCACCGACATCACCTTGGGCCTGCAGTTCTTGAGATGCCGCCAACCCGGCCTGCACCGGGGCTTTCGGTGGGCACTCGATTCCATCTGGCCGCAGGTCGACGCCGAACTGGCCACCTTGAACTGCCCCGTTTTTTTCACCGGCCACAGCCTGGGTGGTGCCCTGGCCACTTTGGCCGCCGCCCGGCGTGCACCCTTGGCGGTCTACAACTTCGGGGCGCCCCGCGTGGGCAATTCAGCCTTCGCACGATCACTGCGGCACCTGCCCATCCACCGGGTGGTGGATGACATCGACGTGGTGACCATGATTCCACCGGCTTTCATGGGATTCCGCCACGTGGGCCGGGAAATTCGGCTCAAAGCTCCTCGCGGCACCAGCGCCCTCGTCAATCCGTTGGCCTGGCGCACCACCCCACCAGCTCTGCTGGCGGATCACGCGCCAGTCAACTACATTGATCGGATGCCGAGCGCAAGGCATGCCACCGAATAGGCCTCAAAAACCGTGTGATTTTTCACACCACCGCCTGAGCACCTGAGCCAACATACCGAGCTATGGGAACCACCAAGGAATGTGCCGTCATGTTCGCCGACCTGCGCGGCAGCACGGCCCTGTATCTGCGCCTTGGCAACAAGGAAGCGGCCACGGTGGTCACGCACAGCCTGGCCATGCTCGGGCAGATCGTGGCCAAGGGTGGCGGGCGCGTCGTCAAAACCCTGGGCGATGGGCTGATGGCGGTGTTTGACGACGCCGAGCGCTCCGTCGAAGCCGCCGCCAGCGCCCAAGACTCGCTGGAACGCCTGGCCCCTTTGCCCCGAGACGGCCTGCCCAGCAAAGCCACCGCCCTGAAGATGAAAGTGGCCCTGGCCTGGGGTGAGATCGTGGAAGTGGACAGCGACTGCTTTGGCGACGCCGTCAACGTGGCCGCCCGCCTGATCGACCTGGCCGGCGACAACGAAACCCTGGCCACCGGCCCCCTGATCCGCGAGCTGCCCTCTGATCAGCAGGAGCGCTTCCGCAGCATTGACCGCCTGCATTTGCGGGGCCGCAAAGAGCCCGTGCCCGTGCTGCGCATGGAAAGCCGCAAGTTTGGCGACACCGAATCAACCATGATGATGGGCGCTGAGAGCACCGACATGCCCGATGGCGTGCGCCTGACCTGGCTGGGCACCGAGCGCATTTTTTCGACCGCCAGCATGCCCTTGACCCTGGGTCGCAGCCCGCAGGCCTCGTTCTGCGTCAGCGATGCGCGCGTGTCCCGCTCGCACGTGCGCATCGAATCTCACAGTGGCCACATTTACCTGAGCGACCTCAGCTACAACGGCACGCACGTCAAGTTTGACCACGACGACCAGATCCTGACCTTACGCCGGGGCACCTGCACCTTGCACGGCAGCGGGGTGATCTGCATGGGATCACCGCCCACGGATGCCACCGCAACCCAAATTCATTTTGAAGTGTTGAGCTTTTCTGACACTTTGCCTCAGTGCTGACGCTTAGACACATCTGAGCACGCATGGGTTAGAGTGATTCGTTGCCGTCCCACCCATGACGACCGCATGACCCTCAATGCAGTTCCACCCGATGAATCCGCGCGACTAGCGCTGTTGAGCGCCAGCAAGCTGCTGGACTCCGAGGTCGACCCTGCGTTCGACGCTTTGGTGCGCCTGCTGGTCACCCAGATGGACTGCCCCGTGGCCATGATCAACCTGATCGACAGCCACCGCCTGTGGGCCATGGCCCGCATCGGGATTGAGCAACGGCAGTTCTCGCGGCTGGACGCCTTTTGCGCCGCCACCATTTGCCAAGGCGATGTGTTGATCGTCCCTGATGCCCAGGATGACCCGCGCTTCAAGAACAACGCCTGGATCACCGGACCACCACACGCCCGCTTCTACGCGGGCGTTCCTTTGATGGTGCAAGGCCAAGCCCTGGGCACCGTCTGCGTGCTGGCCCCACAGCCGCGCGCGCTGTCGGCGCCGCAGCTGCAAAGCCTGCGTGACCTGGCCCTGACCGCCAGCGCCCTGGTCGAGGCCCGGCTGAGCACCCAGCGCTTTCGCAAGCTGGAGGCCCGGGTCCGCACCGCCAGCCTGGCCGGCAGCGACTGGCTTTGGGAGACCAATGACCAGGGCGTCATCCAGTGGGTCTCGGCCAGCCTGATGCAGCACACGGGCCTGAACCCATCGACCGAGGTCGGACTCAAGGCGAAAGACCTGTACACCCCGCGCGACGACGACACCCGCGCCTCATGGGATCGCTTCCTGGCCGCCCGGGCTCGCCGCGAGCCTTTCAGCCATGCCATCGCCGACCGCATGACCCCGCGCGGCCAGATCACCGTCAGCATCAGTGGAACGCCGGTGTTCAACCATGCCGGCCGGTTCATGGGTTACCGGGGCGCCAGCAGCAACATCACCCGTCAGATCAATGAAGAGCAGCACAGCCGCCAGGCCGACCTGCTGCTCAGGCAAGCCATCGAGTCGTTCAACGCCGGCGTGATGATCCGGGGGCCGGACGGGCGCATCCTGCTGAGCAACAGCAGTTGGCGTCGGCGCATGGGCACGGATGTCGTCGAAGGCATGCTGTGGGCGGACTTGCTGCGCAAGCGCATCGCCGAGGGACTCTACCCGGACGCCATGGGGCGCGAGGACGCCTTCTTCGACTGGCGCATGCGCCTGGTTGATCAGCCGGAGCCACAGGAAATCCGCCTGGACAACGGGTGGGTCCTGTCCAAGGAGAAACGTCTGCCAGATGGCAGCGTTGTGCATTTCTCGATCGGCATCAGCGAAACCAAGCGCCATGCGGCGGCCCTGGCCGTGCAGCAGAAAGCGCTGGAAGAATCCCAGGCACGGCTGACCTCGGTGCTGCGGGCCCTGCCCGACCTCTGGTTTGTCATCGACGATGAAGGCCGCTACGAGTCGGCCCATGAAGAGCACGCCTTGCTGGTCCGCCCCTTCAGTGAATTGAAGGGCAAGCCCTTTGGTGCTGCCGTGCCCCCAGAGCTGGCCGAACGCGAGGCCCAGGCCATCGCCAAAGCCCATGCCACCGGCCTGCCGCAACGACTGGACTACAGCCTGGAACTGAACGGCGGACTGAGGCACTTCGAGGCGCGCCTGACGCCCATGCCCGACCACCACACGCTCTTCCTGACACGGGACATGACCGAGCGCATGGTCGCGGCCGAAAAGCTGCGGGTCAGCGAAGAGCTGTACCGCTCGGTGGCCTCGTCCATCAGCGATGGCTTGATCGTGGTGCAATTGGATGGACGCGTGGTGGCCATCAACCAGGCCGGTTGCCGGATACTGGGTGTGCAATCCAACGAACTGGTCAACCTCAACACCAGCGACGTCTTGGCCTACGAGCTGTTGACGGATGACTTGTTGCAACCTTTGCCGCGCGAACAATGGCCGGTGATCGAAACCATCCGGACCGGACAGCGCCAGGACGATCGTACTCACCCCTTGCGCCGCCGCGATGGCGTGGTGGTCTGGGTTCAAATCAGCAGCCACATGCTGCGCGTCAACACGCAGGCACAACCCTTCGCCGTGGTGGCCACCTTCCGGGACATCACCCAGGAACGCCAGGCAGCCCAGGCGTTGGCCTTGAGCGAAGAACGCTGGAAGTTCGCGCTGGATGGCGCAGGCGACGGTGTGTGGGACTGGGACGCCAGCGCGGACCGCATTTTTTACTCGCAGCGCTGGAAGGCGATGTTGGGGTATGAAGACCACGAGATCAGCGACCTGGTCAGCGAACTGACCGACCGCATCCACCCCGATGATCGCCCTCCCGTGGTGGCGGCCTTGAGCGCCTACCTGGAGCACGACCAAGGCCTGTTTCAAGCCGAGTTCCGCATGCGCCACAAGCTGGGCCACGACGTGTGGATCCTGTCGCGCGGCAAGATCGTCAGCCGCGATGCGCTGGGCCACCCGGTGCGCGTGGTGGGCACCCATTCGGACATCACCCCCATCAAGCGGGCAGAACAGGTCTTGCGCGAAAAGCAGTCGGCCGAAGCGGCCAGCGCGGCCAAGAGTGAGTTCCTGTCTCGCATGAGCCATGAGATCCGCACGCCGCTGAATGCGGTGAATGGCTTCGCGCAATTGCTGAAGCTGCAACTGGCCAACACCCCGACCGCCGCCCAACACATCAGCTTCGTCGACCAGATCCTGCACGGCAGCCAACACTTGATGGCCTTGGTCAACGACGTGCTGGACCTGCAAAAAGTGGAAGCCGGCATCCTGACCCTCAAGACCGAGCGCCTGACCTTGCTGGGCGAGGTGCAGCAATGCGCCGCGATGCTGGGTCCGCTGGCCTCGCAACGCAGCATCACGCTGCAGGTCAACGTGGAACCAGGCTACCAGGTCGATGCCGATCGCCAGCGTCTGCGGCAAATTCTGATGAACATCGGCTCGAACGCCATCAAGTACAACCAGGCTGGCGGTTCGGTCTGGTTCGACACCGAAGCCCGCAGCGACGGTGGCATGGCCCTGGTCATCCGTGACACGGGGCCGGGTATGAGCCCGCAACAGCTGGGCAAGTTGTTTCAGCCCTTCGAACGGCTGGGTCGAGAAACCTCGTCCATTGAAGGTTCCGGACTTGGACTTATCATCACGCGTTCGCTGATCGAAGCCATGGGGGGTAGCATGGAAATTCGAAGTCAACCAGGCTCGGGTACACGGGTCAACATCGTCATGCCAGCGGCGGCCAATGGCCTCTTGCCAAGTGCTGGTGACATACCAAATACACACATGGACAAACCCGATGGCGACCACCGTGTCGCCAACCAAACCCGCGAAACCCCCTGCGCGGAGCAAGCGCCCCTTCACGTGCTGTACGTTGAAGACAACCGCATCAACGCGATGTTGTTCGAGGAGGCCTTGCGCCCCTACCCGCAGCTCAGCCTGGAGATCGCCGAGGACGGCCAGATGGCTTTGTCCATGGCCCGGGACAAGGCACCCGACGTGCTGGTGCTGGATGCGCACCTCCCTGGCATGTCCGGATTTGACGTGCTGCGCGCGCTGCGCACCCTGCCCTTGCTGGAAAGCACGCCGGCCTTCATGTGCTCGGCCGACGCCATGCCCGACGACGTGGCCCGCGCCACGGCGGCTGGCTTTGCAGGCTATTGGACCAAGCCCATCGACATCCAACAGGTAACGTCGGTTTTGTGCCAGTTGGCCGACAGGGGTGACAATGCTTCCCCATGACGTTTGCCACTGAACCCCGTTTTCAACACGGACAAGCTCCCCGGACCGGCATTTTGCTGGTCAACCTGGGCACCCCTGAATCACCCACGCCTGCGGCCTTGCGCCGCTACCTCGGCCAGTTCCTGAGCGACCCGCGTGTGGTGGAAATCCCGCGTGCAATCTGGTGGCTCATCCTGCACGGCATCGTGCTGCGCGTGCGCCCAGCCAAGTCGGCGGCCAAGTACGCCAGCATCTGGATGAAAGAAGGCTCGCCCTTGCGTGTGTGGACTGAAAAGCAGACCACCTTGCTGGCAGGTTTCCTGGGCGAGCAAGGTCACCAGTTGATCGTCAAGCACGCCATGCGCTATGGGCAACCCAGCATCGCCAGCCAGTTGGATGCCTTCAAGGCCGAAGGCGCCAACCGCATCCTGATCGTGCCGCTGTACCCACAATACTCGGGCGCCACCACGGCCAGCGTGATGGACGATGTGTTCAGTTGGGGCCAGCGCGTGCGCCACTTGCCCGAGCTGCGCACCATCGCGCGGTTTCATGATGACGCGGGCTACATCGAAGCCTTGGCCGCCAGCGTGCGGGCCCACTGGGCCAGCCATGGCCGTGCCGGCAAGCTGGTGATGAGCTTTCACGGCATGCCCGAGCGCACCTTGCACCTGGGCGACCCCTACCACTGCGAATGCCTCAAGACCGGCCGCCTGCTGGCCGAACGCCTGAACCTGAAAGCCGACGAGTACGTCGTCACCTTCCAGAGCCGCTTTGGCAAGGCCAAGTGGCTGGAGCCTTACACCGAGCCCACCTTGCGCGCACTGGCCAAGGCTGGTACCCAACGCGTGGATGTGATCTGCCCCGGCTTTGTGGGCGATTGCATTGAGACGCTGGAAGAGATCGCCATGGAGGGCAAGGATGCTTTCTTGACGAGCGGGGGCCAGGAGTTCAACTACATCCCCTGCCTGAACGACCGACTGGAATGGATACGGGCGCTCAGCGGACTGGTGGAGAAGCACCTGCAAGGCTGGCCCACGCAGCGCGCCGAGCAACCTTCAGCCGCCGTTCTGGCCGCCCAGCGCGACCGGGCCAAGGCCTCAGGCGCTCAGCAGTGAACGCTGGCGCGTGAAGTGCAGCATGCGGCCCCGGTAGGGCTCGCTGGCGGACAAGGCGCTGTCCAGGTTGGTCATGCGGTGCTCAAACCCCAGCGCCTGCATGTGCTGGGTGAAGCGTGAGCGATGCCCCCGGTTGGGATCGACGATGACGATCTCGACCACGTCGGCCGAATGCCGTTCGATGAAGTCGGACAACTGCTGCGGATGGTTGCGCTCATAGAGCACATCGCTGCCGATGATGAGGTCGAACTCGCCCAAGCCCGCATTGGCAGCCGTCCATTGACCCGTGAGGTACTTCATCACCGGCAAGGCGTTGAGCAACAAATTGGCTTGCAGAAAGGTTTCGGCCAAAGGGTGGCAATCGCTGGCGGTGACATCGGCCAGGCGGCGGTGCGCCACCAAGCTGGCCAGGCCCAGGCCACAACCGATTTCAAGGATGCGCTTGCCCGCCAAGTCATCGCGTTGCTGCATGGCGCCGGCCAAACGCTGGGCCGAGGGCCACAGCATGCCGAACAAGGGCCAGGTGGCCGCCGAAATGCCTTGCGCCTGCGCCGCGCCGTCCGGGTCGAAGAACTGCTGGCGGTCCAGCAAAGACCTGATCTGCAGGTCGTCACCACCTTCAATGGAG
>Ga0209841_1000141_pt1 | contig 16954 bp, 12 predicted proteins | sample GWRWT4_30Apr14_FD_187185 | JGI IMG/M metagenome (GOLD analysis project Ga0209841, IMG submission 187185) | Sand microcosm microbial communities from a hyporheic zone in Columbia River, Washington, USA - GW-RW T4_30-Apr-14 (SPAdes) (version 2) | ecosystem: Engineered > Artificial ecosystem > Sand...
GGCTAATTCGGCCGGAATTCTTGCCTGGCCGCAGGCGATGTCAAGCGCGCATGTGCAATGGCTACGACCGGGTATTATGCTTTACGGCGCCTCACCTTTTGAAAATGAAAGTGCTGAACACCTGGGTTTACGTCCGGTGATGACCCTGCGATCGATGCTGATAACAATCCGGGAACTGAAGGTTGGTGACTGTGTGGGTTACGGTGCCCGCTGGTGTGCGCAACGGCCTTCACGTATTGGCGTGGTGGCCATTGGTTACGGTGACGGTTACCCGCGTCATGCACCAACAGGTACACCGGTGCTGGTGAATGAACAGCGCGTGCCGCTCGTGGGTCGCGTATCCATGGACATGATTACCGTGGATTTAACTGATTTGCCCACTGCGGCCATCGGTGACCCTGTGGTTTTATGGGGACAGGGTTTGCCGGTGGAAGAGGTCGCGCGTTTTGCTGGCACCCTCAGTTATGACCTCTTGACCGGGGTCACCGCGCGTGTGGCGCGACGTGTAATCGACAGACCCTAAGCTCTGGGACTTTGCCAGAATTTTTTCCAATTCTAACTCACTAAAGCGCTGCAAATGGCCAAGAAAAAAACTGCGTATGTGTGCACCGACTGTGGTGCTGAATATCGAAACTGGCAAGGCCAATGTTCCGATTGCCTGACCTGGAATACGATCAGCGAGATTGTGTTGGCACCGGCAAAAAGCAGTCAGCAAAATTTTACCGATAAAAACACCGGCTATGCGGGGACCTTGTCTGCGGTTAAGGATCTTGCCGACATTGATTTGACCGAGTATCCACGGATCACGAGCGGTTTTGACGAGTTTGATCGTGTTTTGGGCGGAGGTTTGGTGCCGGGTTCAACAATTCTTATTGGCGGACAACCGGGCGCTGGAAAAAGCACGCTGTTATTGCAAACTTTGTGCAAGCTGGCGCAAAAAATCCCTGCTTTGTATGTGACCGGCGAGGAATCCTTGCAACAAGTCGCGATGCGCGCAGAACGTTTGGGTTTGCCACGTGCCAATCTGAAAATGCTGGCCGAAACCGGTGTTGAGTCAATCTGCAACACGGCTCAGCAACTGAATCCAAAAATTCTGGTGGTTGATTCAATTCAGGTCATGAGTGTGGGCGAATTGCAATCAGCGCCTGGGGGTGTGGCGCAGGTGCGCGAAAGCGCGGCCTATTTGACGCGTTTTGCCAAACAAACCCAGACCATTCTGTTTCTGGTGGGTCATGTGACCAAAGATGGCAGCTTAGCCGGTCCGAAAGTGCTGGAGCACATGATTGATTGTTCCATTATGCTCGAAGGCGGCAGTGACAGCCGTTTTCGTACTTTGCGCAGCACCAAAAATCGTTTTGGTGCGGTGAATGAGCTTGGCGTGTTCGCCATGACCGGACAAGGTCTGAAGGAAGTTAAAAATCCTTCGGCTATTTTTCTTAATCGCAGTGAAGAACGCGCCTCCGGCAGTATCGTGATGGTGGTGTGGGAAGGAACTCGACCGCTGCTGATCGAAATTCAGGCTTTGGTCGATAGCAATGCGATGGGCATGCCACGACGGGTGACCGTGGGCCTGGATCATAATCGCCTGGCGATGCTGCTGGCTGTGCTGCATCGTCATGGGGGTTTGATGTTGGGTGATCAGGATGTGTTTGTGAATGTTGTTGGCGGCGTGAAGGTGATGGAAACCAGCGCTGATCTGGCGCTGTTGCTGGCCATTGTGTCGAGTTTTCGTGATCAGATTTTACCGCCGGATTGGGTGGTCTTTGGTGAGGTGGGGCTGTCAGGGGAAATTCGTCCGGTGCCCTCGGGCAGAGAACGCATTCAGGAAGCGGCAAAACATGGCTTTAAAAAAGCCATTGTCCCGGCGGCCAACGCACCCAAAGAAAAAATTCCAGGCATGGAAGTCATTGCCGTGCAGAAATTGAGTGAAGCCTTGGCGGTGTTATAAGTTTACTTGCTTAATGGTTCAGGGAGGCACGGATGCAGTGTAATTGCTCAAAGCTGTATTCTTTTCCCAGCGCTTCATAGACCTGACCGAGGGAAATTTTGTCTTCTGCGCTACGATGAGCGCGTAAAACCTCCTGAATGTGTTGAATCTGTATTTCTGTTAATTCCACAACGTCGCCAAGTGCTAACAGACCGAGCTCAATGGCATCGGCAAGATGTTTGTACACGGTTATTTCTTTCAGATTGCGCCGTTGCCCGATGGCGCTAATTGATAATCCGGCTTGAAACAAGGCAAAACTTTCGTGACTGGTGGTCGACAGAGACGTGCCGTGATTGGTGTGCTGTTTTTTCTCTTTAGGGGTCGCAGCTTCGGAGCTGTGCTGGCGCAGTATCGATAAAAATGTCTCCCCGTATTTTTCCAGTTTACGGGTGCCGACACCACTAACCTGGGCGAACGTGACCAGAGAATGGGGGTGTTTATCTATCATGTCCATGAGCGTTGCGTCGTGAAAAATAACATAGGGTGCGACGCCTTCGGCTTCGGCTAATTTTTTTCGGCAGGCGCGTAGCGCATCCCACAAGGCGTTGTGGGCAGGGGAAACACGGTCGGTCAGGGGGGTTTTGAAACGCGGTTTGGTGTCGATTTTTTCCTTGCGTAAGAACAGTTCTTCTTCGCCCCGCAACAAGGGACGACATTTGTTTGCCAGTTGCAAACTGCCGTGGCCCTCGGAATCCAGTTGAATGTAGCCACGTGCCATCAATTGCCGTAGTACCGAGCGCCATTGATGCGCGTCGAGTTCCTTGCCAATGCCAAAGGTGCTGAGGCGCTGATGTTGGCATTGCTCCACTTTGGGTGTGACTTTGCCCAGCAAGACGTCAATGATATGGCCGGCACCAAAACGTTGATCGGTGCGATACATTGTGCTGAGTGCCTTGCGGGCGGCTTCGCTGCCATTCCACAGTTCGGGTGGGTTCAGGCAGTTATCACAGTTACCACAGTGTTCCTGGCTGGCTTCACCAAAATAATGCAGCAGGGCATGGCGGCGGCAGGTGGTGATTTCACATAAGCCCAGCATGGCGTCGAGTTTTTGTTGTTCCTGTAACTGAAACTTGATTGGCGCCTGGCTGTTTTGGCTCATCCACTGCCGCAGCATGATCACATCTTGTAAACCGTAGGCCATCCAGGCGGTGGCGGCCAAACCATCGCGCCCGGCACGGCCTGTTTCCTGATAATAGGCTTCAATGCTTTTGGGTAGATCAAGATGCGCGACAAAGCGCACATCGGGTTTATCTATGCCCATACCAAAGGCAATGGTTGCAACAATGATAATGCCTTCTTCGCGTAAAAAACGTGTTTGATGCGTGGTGCGTTCATTATTCGACATGCCAGCATGGTAGGGCAGTGCAGGCAAGCCCTGGCCTTGCAGCCACGTTGCGGTTTCATCGACTTTTTTTCTGGAAAGACAGTAGACCACGCCGGCATCATGCGGGTGCTCGCTGCGAATAAAATGCAGAAGATTTTGCCGGGCATTTTCTTTAAGCGTGATGCGGTATTGAATGTTGGGTCGATCAAAGCTGCTCAAAAACAGGCGTGCATTGTTCAGCGCCAGTTGGTTGGTAATTTCATCGCGGGTGCGGGCGTCTGCCGTGGCGGTTAATGCAATGCGCGGCACACCGGGAAAGCGTTCATGCAGCAGATTAAGCGAAAGATAATCCTTGCGGAAATTATGCCCCCACTGCGATACACAATGGGCTTCATCAATGGCAAAGAGGGCAATGGGTATTTGTGTTAGCAGTTCCAAGGTGCGCGGCTGAATCAGGCGTTCAGGGGCGATATAAAGCAGGTCCAGCTCGCCGGCAAGCAAGGCCTGTTCAACGATGCGGATCTGGTCAAAATCGAGGGTTGAATTCAGATACGTGCTGCGCACACCTAATTGGCTGAGGGCGTCGACCTGATCCTGCATTAAGGCAATCAGCGGTGAAATGACCACGCCGACTCCCGGTCTGATGATAGCGGGCAGTTGATAACACAGGGATTTCCCCCCTCCCGTCGGCATCACCACCAGGGCATCCTGCCCATGCAGCAAGGTGGTGATGATGTCTTCCTGCAAGAGGCGAAATTGGTGAAAACCAAAGGTGTTTTGTAAAACGTGAAGGGCGCGATTGAGCATGGCAGCGAGTATACTGTTGCTTGTTTGGTGCGCAAACACTTTTTGATGCAGAGGGTGGTTTTGATGGTACGCAGTCTGATGGTTTTGATGCTGTTTCACTTGCTCGGTGTTTGGGTGGTGAGCTATTTCTCCTTGAATTTGCCGGGTTCCATTTGTGGTCTGCTCATGCTGCTGGTTTTTTTGGTGTTAAGGGGTGGGGTGTCGCCGCTGTTGCAACAGACCTCCGATACCTTGTTTGCCCATTTGCCCTTGTTTTTAATTCCTGGCACGGTAGGTATTGTTTCGTGGTGGCCCTTGTTGGCGAATAAACTGCCGGAACTGGGCCTTATTTTGCTAGTAAGTTTTACGCTCACCTATTTCTTTGCCTTTGCTGTGATGACGTTGTTGATGAGGCGATCAGATTAAGATGGAGCACATGATTGAAGCCAGCAAGCTTGTTGTGGTACACCCGCTTTTTGCCTTGTTGTTAACACTGTTGTGTTATCAGGGTGCGGTATTTTTGTATGAAAATGCTGGCAGGTTTCCCTTGCTGCATCCTTTGTTAGTGGCCACGGCAATGCTTGTTTATCTGCTGGATTCTTTAGATATTCACTACGAACAGTATTATAAAAATGTCGAAATCCTGCCCCTTTTTCTGGGGGTGGTAACGGTGGCTTTGGCTATCCCGCTCTATGAAAGTCTGCGGCATATGCGCTTGCTCTTGTTGCCGGTATTGATCACGGTGCTTTTGAGTGCCCCTTTTGCGGTGGGACTGGTGCTGCTTCTGGCGGATGTGTTTAATCTGGATGCGGTATTGACGAAGTCGCTGGCGACAAAATCAGTGACCACGCCGATTGCGGTATTGGTCAGCGAGGAAATAGGCGGCAAAGCGGCACTGGCTACGGCTTTTGTTCTGGTGACCGGTATGTTCGCGCCTATTTTGGTGCCGGTGTTCTTGAAACTCTGGCCCGCTAAGCGAGACGCCATAACGGGTATTGCGCTTGGTTTGTCTTCACATGCCATTGGCACCGCAAAAGCACTGGAAATCAGCCGGGAATGCGGTGCCTTTTCTGCGCTGGCCATGAGTTTGACGGGGATTCTAACAGCGCTGTTCCTGCCCTGGTTTTTTTAGCGGCGCATTTTACGGGTGAGCGTCTACCAGTTGATAACAGGGCGTGTAGTTATCCTTGGTCAGTTTCATGCGTTTTTGTGCCACAAAGGCGCACAATAAATTGTCGAGCGCCTGTAGAATTGTTTTATCGCCATTAATTTTAAAGGGGCCATGTTCTTCAATGGCGCGAATGCCATTTACTTTAATATTTCCCGCGACAATGCCCGAAAAGGCCTTGCGTAGATTAGCCGCAAGTTCATGGGTAGGTTGTTGGGCATGTAACTCAAGCGATGCCATGCTTTGATGATCAGGGTGGAAGGGAAACTGGAAACTGCTATCAATTTTCAGATTCCAGTTGTAATAGTACGCATCGCTATTTTTTCTTCGAAAATCCCGAACGTCCTGTACTCCCTTGAGTGATTGCCGGGCGACTTCTTCCGGGTCGTCAATGATGATCTTGTATTTTTGCCGAGCTTTTTCTCCCAGCGTGGTGCCAATAAAAATATCCAGCTGCTTAAAGTATTCTTTGCTTTCTTTGGGACCGGTAAAAATTAATGGAAAAGGCATGTCACTGTTATCGGGGTGCAACAATATACCCAATAAATAGAGAATCTCTTCTGCCGTGCCGGCGCCGCCGGGAAATACGATAAAAGCGTGTCCCGTGCGTACAAAGGCTTCAAGTCGTTTTTCAATATCGGGAAAAATAACCAGATCATTAACGATGGGATTAGGTGACTCTGCCGCAATGATGCCCGGTTCAGTAAAGCCTATATAACGGCCACTGGTATGCCGTTGTTTGGCATGGGCAATGTTTGCGCCTTTCATCGGCCCTTTCATGGCACCCGGGCCGCAACCGGTGCAAATATTTAATTTACGCAGACCCAATTCATGCCCTACTTCCTTGGTGTAATCGTACTCATGACGCTGGATGGCGTGACCACCCCAGCAGACCACCAGATTGGGGTCTTCCGCAGGCCGGAGAATATTGGCATTACGCAGAATATAAAATACGGCATTGGTGATATTGCTTGAATTATCGAGCGAGATACTCAATTCGTTATTAACGTAAAGAATGTCACGAATCACCGCAAAAAGATGTTCTTTGATGCCGCGTATGATTTCACCGTCAACAAAGGCGCTGGCAGGAGCATTGTGTAAATCCAGACGAATGCCACGGCTGCGGCGATGTATATGGATGTTGTAATCCTTGTATTGTTCAAAGATCAGTTTGCTGTCATCTATTTCACTGCCGCAATTCAAAACCGCAAGTGAGCAGCGTCGCAAGGTGTCATAGAGTTCTTTGGAGCCGGCTTCGGCAAGGGAGTTGATCTCTGATTGAGACAGGGTTCCCATGATTTCATCGGGGGAAATACTTGTACTTATTTGATTCATAGTGAATAGTCTTCAGTTTTGGTTTTATTCAGAAAGAATTTAACTTATTGATCTTAAAGAATACATAAATAGCATGATTTAACGAGAGCAGACGATGCAAATGTGAACGAGTCCATTAACCCCTTATATGTTCATTATAGTATGTCGCATAAAGTCAATGCGTAATAAAAAACAGGACCTATGCGCATTTCTACAACGAGGGTGTCTTAAGCGTTTGATTAAGAATGTGATTGCTGAAATTCGGGTGACGGAAATGCGCAAATTTTTCCTGAAGACCGGACCTGTTTCCTTTTATAAGGAGAAATTTTAGCGTCTTGGCTTGTCAATGTGTCTTTGGCTCAAGTAAAGTCCGGTTAGATCTGAAAGGGAGATTCTTGCTCAGTACCGGGGTAACAGGGTGTAATGCCTTGTCTGCAACGGTTATCGATCCGTGTTACTGTGTTACTGCAAATAATAATGTTTAAAAAATGGAAATAAGGAGATGTTTATGAGTGTAGCAACAGCTGACATTCGCCGGCCAGAAGCCAGTGTGTGGATGTATTTTCCGTATATCGCACCTATGCTGCTTTCAACTGCGGCGACCTATTTGGTTTTTACTAATTCCAGTGTAGTGGGTTGGGGTTTTATTATTTTTCTGGTGGCACTCAGAGTGCTTGAGCCGATTCTGGGCGAAGACCATGAAACCTACCAGTGGAAAAATTCACGGGTGTTTGTGTGGATGATGCAATTCTATTCTATAGGTACGGTAGCGACCTTTATTGGTTTTTTATGGGTTATGGCGCATGCGCATAACGGGGGCGACCTGTTCGGTTTGGCTGCCGGTCTGCAGGCGGTCACCGGTTTTGACATGATGGCAGCTCACGCTAACGATGGCATTGTGGAATATGCTGTAGCCACGCTGTTGTTCAGCATTACCTCCAGCTTGGGCACAGTGGCGATTGGACATGAGTTATGTCACCGTCTTCACGAGCCATTGTCAGTGTTTTTATCGCGACTCATGGGCACCTTTACCATGTTCAGTTATTACGCGGTAGAGCATCCCTATGGACATCACCTTACCGCTGCGACACCGCGCGATTCCAGTACGGCGCTGCGAGGTGAAAACATTTGGAATTTTATCAGCAGAACCTTTAAGCAGGATTATGAAATAGTCTGGGAAATAGAAAAAAACCGCCTGGAAAATAAAGGTCTGCCTGTATGGTCTCATCACAATCGTTTGCTAAGAGGTTATGCGGTTGAGGTGTTTATTACATTGGCTGTGGCTGCGCTTACCGGCTTTATGGGTTTGGCCTTGTTTGTGATTGGTGTTATTCAGTCACATATAGGGTACAAGGCGGGTGTGTATATTCAACACTATGGCTTAGTGCGTGATCCTAATCAGCCTATTGAGGTTAAACATTCCTGGGGTTGCACCTACAAAGTGACTAACTGGCTTACCGATGGTATCGGTCGTCATGCCGATCATCACGATGTGCCAGAGCGTGAGTTCTGGAATTTGCTGCCTCACCTGGAGGGTCCTCAACTGCCTGGGGGCTATCTGAAAATGATGGGGCTTTCCTATAACAAGAAAAAATGGGAAGAAGCCATTGTGCCTTTGTTGATTGAGTGGGATGAAAAACACGCCTCACCCGCTGAAAAACTTTTGGCACTCGCAGCCAATGAAAAAAGTGGCAATCCACAATTGCTGGCGCATGCCAAACGGCAGCGTGAGGAGTTGAAACAAGCAGGCCTGCTTCCTCTTGCTGAATCGGCTGCGTAAGCATTTTGTTTTACCACCAGGCACTGGATTAACTGCAGGTGATTTTTGCAGTTAATCCAGTGCCTTGATTTTTAGCTAGCCCCGCGAAATTTTTCCCCCATCCCCCGTAATTTGTCTGACTGTGGTAAGTTTTTTATTCCTGAATGCGTCCGTCTTGTGTCGTTTTATTACGGAGGAAAGGCATCGTGGAGAAAATTATCCGTGCATCAAAAGCCGCTTCACAATAAAATCTTTATATATCATGACGTTAAACGTTTAAAAAAATCTTTCTTTTTTTGACGTATTGGCTAAAATTCCCCACGTTGGTTTTGTGGCATCAAACATGATTCAGGCATATTGAATACAGGTCTCTAGTGCTGACTAGAACTTCATTTGTCTGGCTTCAAAGCACGAGTGTTTGAGATTTTTTAATCAAGTGAGCGTTGATAGATGTTTAACTCAGATACTAAAACAGTTTGGTATGGTCTACTGAAAACTAAAAAAACTGCGATTCCGGTGGTGTTTAACCCTAAACTGCCAGAGCCACCTCGCAATCAGCTCTATCTGTATAATGCGGCCAAAGATGCGATTGTGGTTTATGTAAGGGATATCGTTGAGCCTTTGCTGGTCGATTACGGCACGGAGGAGGAAGCAGCCCAGGCCGAGAAAGAGCTCAAATCGAAGTGGAAAGACGCCTGTAAAGAATTCTTAAAAGTACGAGGCGATGTTGTTATTCCTGCAAGCGGCCCCAAAGCGGAGCCGAAAAAGAAAGCCCTTCTTGATGATGACCCCGATATTCAAATTGATGAGGCGGCTTTAGGCGCAGAGGAATGGCTGGATGATGATGTGTAACTAACGCGTCATGTTGTTGCGTCAGCAAGCACAGTACATTTTAGTCTGTAATTTGCCAAAGACATGGTTCTTTTTCAAACGCTCCGGGCTATGGTGCTTAGAGCGAATTTCATGATTCTTATATCTCTTGAATTGCTTCACGAATAAAAAGTATTGATTGTTGTGATTATACTTGCGCCTTGAGTTTTCAAGTTCTTATGATGGAAGATATTCCTCAGGGTTTGAATGCTTATGCCTCATCGTGCCCATCTGTTTTCATTGCGCATTGGTAACGCCTTGCGTGAAGCCTGTATTAAAGAGCCTTACACGCTTCATCGTTTTAAACGTGATCTCATTGCGGGAATTACGGTGGGCATTATTGCCATTCCGCTGGCTATGGCCTTGGCGATTGCCAGTGGTGTGGCGCCTCAGCAGGGTCTTTACACCGCGATTATCGCTGGATTGCTGATTGCGCTGAGCGGTGGTTCGCGCTTCAGTGTGTCGGGACCTACAGCGGCGTTTATTGTCATTTTGCATCCTATTGCGACCCAGTTTGGACTGGGTGGCCTGTTAATGGCTACGGTAATGGCGGGCATTATTCTTGTTGCGTTAGCTTTGGCACGTTTGGGACGTCTCATTGAATATATTCCAGAACCGGTGACGCTGGGTTTTACATCAGGCATTGCTGTGGTGATAGCGGTCTTGCAAATCAAGGATTTTTTTGGTCTGCCTATCAGTGAAATGCCCGATTCCTTCGTAGAAAAAATCAAAATTCTAGTGCCATACCTGGTGGATTTTAATTTGGCCAATACCGTGGTGGCTCTGGCAACTTTGTCGGTTTTGGTGTTCTGGCGTCGATTAAATAGCGCCTTGCCGGGGCATTTGCCGGCCTTGGCGCTTGGCATGTTGCTCGCCTGGGCGTGCTCATTCGCTGGTTGGGATATCGACACGATCGGTTCGCGATTTAGTTATGTCTTGCCCGATGGCTCAAGGGGGCAGGGTATTCCTCCGGTGTTGCCGCATTTTGCCTGGCCCTGGAATTATCCCGCTGCAGACGGGCAAAGTTTTGTGTGGTCTTGGGAAACGTTCCGGGTGTTGTTGCCTGCTGCGTTTTCTATTGCCTTGTTAGGCGCGATTGAATCCCTGTTATGTGCCGTGATTCTTGATGGAATGACGGGTAAACGACACAACGCCAACAGTGAGCTGCTTGGGCAGGGCATTGGCAATATCGTTGCGCCTTTCTTTGGCGGCATTACTGCAACTGCCGCAATTGCCCGTTCAGCCACAAATGTCCGTGCTGGTGCAGAATCTCCGATAGCCGGTGTGATTCATGCCGTAGTTGTGCTGTTGGGCCTGGTGGTGCTGGCACCGCTGTTGGCCTATCTGCCCATGGCGTCGATGGCGGCATTATTACTGGTTGTGGCCTGGAATATGAGTGAAGCGCACAAGGTAATCGAACTGATTAAAAAGGCACCCTGGAGTGATGTGCTGTTATTGCTGACCTGCATGTTTCTGACGGTGTTTATCGACATGGTTGTTGCCATCAGTTTTGGTGTGGTGCTGGCGGCTATCCTGTTTATGCGCGAGATTTCAGAAATGACCAAGGTAAGCAATATCAGCGCGCAACGTCGATGGGTGCCTACCGATCTGCCTCTGGACTGGGCGGTTTATCGTATTAACGGCCCGCTGTTTTTTGCGGCGGCAGACCGTATTTTTTCTGAATTGTTATACCTTAGCGAAGGTAAAAAAGGAGTGATATTGGTTTTGGATGCGGTGCCCTTGCTGGATGCCGGTGGTTTATCGGCCATGAACAAATTTTTTGATGCCTGCGCCAAACGGAATATGTGCCTGCTGATGACTGATTTGCAATTCCAGCCGCTGCGTACCTTGGCGCGGGCCCAAGTGCACCCGGTGGAAGAAAAACGCTTGTTTTTCCCAGCCCTAACAGATGGCTTAACCTGGCTTGAGAAAAAAATTGCACTTGAGTAAGCGTATTTTATATCTTGTGGCTGGCAGATCTGTTTATTGCGATAGGTTGAGGTGCTATTCATGGTCGCAGCGTTATCTGCAATTACATGAACATACGCCTGATATCATTCAGTTGATCTGGATCAAAAGATCGAAAATTAATTGCGTTATAGTGGCCCCATCAACGTAGATAATGTGGAGAGATGGTTATGAAATTAAACGCAAAAAAACTGGGTGTCATTACAGCGAGTCTTGTTTCCTTGTCAGCGGTAAATGCATTTGCCTATGAGGCCGGTGATAAAATTGTCCGTGGTGGATTGGCTTTTGTGTCGCCGAATGATGAGAGTTCATTAAACGGTACGGATGTGGTGACGGTTGACGATGGTTTGTCACTGGGTTTTAGTGGCACCTACATGGTCAACAATCAATTCGGTGTGGAATTGTTGCTGGCATTGCCATTTAAGCATGACGTAAATGGCACCGGCCCTTTGGCGGGCATCGCTGTGGGTGAAGTGCAACATCTGCCACCTACCTTAAGTGTCCAGTATTATCCTGAGCTGGGTCTTGGAAAATTTCAGCCTTATGTGGGAGTGGGTTTGAATTACACCACTTTTTTTAGCGAAGAGCTCACGCCAGCCGCTAAAGCAGCCTTAAACGCAACGAGTTTGGAACTGGATGATTCCTTGTCTTATGCTGTGCAGGTAGGTGCCGATATCGAATTAGCGCAGAATTGCTACGTGAATGTGGGATATTGGTATATCAATATTGAAACAGACGCGACCGTTAAAGCGGCTGCGGGTGATATAAATATTGGCGTGGATATCAATCCGCATGTCTTTATGGTGGGTGGCGCTTACAAGTTTTAAGCCGCCTGCGTGACGAGGACGGTCGCTAACAAAGGGCTTCCGTCCTTACTTTTTTCCCGCGTATTTTTTTCTATTCTTCTCTTCGTTATTTTGGGCTGACTGACCCAATGTGCAACAATATCTCAATATAAGTGGAAAGCTCGAAAATTGCCGGGTGTTGCAAGTGCGGGGCTGTTCGCCAGCAAAAGTCAATGTGCCCCGATTATCCCGCGATATAACATGGCTTGCGTGCAAGCTTTGTGTGCCGTTAGACGCTCCTGATCACCAGGAGTGTTTCGGGAAGGGCTTGTTATGTGGGGGTATTTTTATCGGCTTGAATGGCGGTGAGTGCAATGGTGTAGACAATGTCATCCACCGAGGCGCCGCGTGATAAATCATTCACCGGTTTGGCGAGCCCTTGTAACATGGGGCCAATTGAAACAACATTGGCTGCACGTTGAACGGCTTTATAGGTGGTGTTACCCGTATTCAAGTCGGGAAAAATAAACACGGTTGCATGCCCGGCGACCGACGAGAGCGGTGCTTTTTGTTTGCCCACCGATTCAATCGCGGCGGCGTCGTATTGCAAGGGGCCGTCTATCAATAAGTCGGGGCGTTTTTGTTGGGCAAGAGCCGTGGCTTTTTTTACTTTATCAACGTCGGCGCCCGCGCCAGAATCACCGGTAGAATAACTGATCATGGCCACGCAGGGCACAATGCCAAAGGCGCGTGCTGAATCAGCACTTTGAATGGCAATGTCGGCTAATTGCTCGGCGTTAGGGTCGGGGTTAATGGCGCAGTCACCGTATACCAGCACCTGATCAGGCAAACACATAAAAAAAATCGACGAAACCAGCGCTGCGTTCGCTTGTGTTTTAATTAATTGCAAGGCGGGACGAATGGTATTGGCGGTGGTGTGAACAGCGCCTGAAACCAGACCGTCTGCTTCACCAAACACCATCATCAAGGTACCCACAACCACGTTGTCTTCCAGTTCCTGATGGGCACGCTCTTCCGACAGACCTTTATGCCGACGCATCTGCAACAGCGGGTTCAGGTATTTTGTTCTATACGGTGTCGGGTCGAGTAATTCCAAATCGGGCGGGATTTGAATGCCATGAGCCGCAGCGACTTGACGAATATGTTCCGGCTTGCCCAATAACACACAGCGAGCAATCTTGCGCTCGCTGCAAATAACGGCGGCCCGTAAGGTGCGCGGTTCATCACCTTCGGGTAATACAATACGTTTGTTTGCTTGCCGCGCCCGTTGGGTGAGTTGATAACGAAATGCGGCGGGTGACAAACGCGGTTCGTGTGGAATTTGCAAACGGTCGCGCAAGGCCAGTGCATCAATATGCGTGGCGACAAAATCCATGGTGTGTTGCGCACGGATAACATCATCAACAGCAATCGGGCTGTTGAGCGCTGGTGCCAGTTGCAGGGCAGTTTCGTAGGTATCGCTGGGTACCGATAACACCGGTAAACCTTTGGTCAACGCAGGGCGGCATAAGTTCATAATGGCCGGCGAGGGTATGCGGCCCTCGGTAAACAAGATGCCTGCCAACTCGATGCTGTTTAATGCCGCCAAGCTCGCGGCCATGGCCACAGCATCTCTGTCGCCGGGCGTGACAACCAAAGCGCCGGAGAGTAAATGAGGCACAAGATGGGTTTCGCTTTGTGCCGCCAGAACAATGCTTTTCACGCGCCGTTCTTGGATGTCTCCCTCATTCAAAATATCGGCATGCAAAAATTTGCTTATATCGATGGTGCGTGGTGCCGACAGCATGTGATTGTCAGGAATGCAGCCTAACAGCAATAAACCTGCCGAACTGAACAGGATGCCGTGTTCTTGTAAGCGCTCCAGCGTTATAGGGTGCTGGTCATGGGGTGCTGCATCACAACGGTTGAGAATACAGCCTGCAATTCGAGTGTGGTTGAAACCGTCAAATAAATTGGCGGCCATCTCCAAACGTTGCACTAAGGCATCAATGCTGCACGCGGCAGGCGTATCCACCAGAATGACATCGGCGTCGAGTGCTTTGGCCATACCCGCGTTTAGCTGGTTTGTGTCCGCGTCCGCACGACTGGCTACCAGCCCTTCGACGATGACGACATCAGCTCCGCCCGACACCGCCAGGCGGGCTTGTTCCACGCGTTCTACCACGGTTTCCATTACGCGTGCATCGTTGCCTTGTTTTAACCATTCGCGTGCGCTTTGCATGGCGAGCGAGGCGGGTGGTGCTAAGGATGTGGTTAGTTGTATCAGCTGCGTGGTGTGATCCAGCGGGGTGTCATTGGAGCCGTTTTGTATAATGGGTTTGCAGAAGGCCACTCGTAAACCGACGGAATCCAGGGCATGCACCAGCCCCAAACAAACGGAGGTCAGACCTATGCCTGGCGCGGTGGGTGCAATAAATAAGGCTTTGGTCATGGCTGTTCTCGGTGGGTATTGTCTAACAATTTGAAAGTGTCTTGTGCAATCATAAGTTCCTCGTTAGCGGCGATCACTAAAACAGGGTGACTGTTTTTAGCATGAATCAAGCCTTCGCTCGATGCACCATGGAGCGCATTTTTTTCTGCATCAACAAATAAGCCTAAAAAAGCCAATTGTTGCAGGGTTTGCGCACGAATCAGGCTGGAATGTTCACCAATGCCGCCGGTAAAAATAAGCCCGTCCACGCGCCCTAACGCCACTATTAAAGCGGCAATACTTTTAGCCAGGCGATAGCAAAACAAATCGATGGCGCGCTGAGCGCCCACATGACCTTCGCTGGCGGCGTGTTCGAGGACGCGCATGTCATTTGATAACTCGGATACCCCCAGCAAACCGCTGTGAGAATTCAATTGCTCGTGTATTTCGTCCAGTGTCCAACCATAGGTGCGAGCCAAATAATGCGGCAAACCCGGATCAATATCACCGCAGCGTGTGCCCATAATCAAACCCTCAAGGGGCGTGAGTCCCATGGTGGTATCGCGACTTTCGCCGTTTAAAATAGCGCAGGCACTGCAACCGTTGCCCAGATGGGCACTGATCAGTGCTAATTCAGTCAGGGGACGTTGCAAAATTGAGGCGGCCTGCAGGGCAACATACCTATGATTGGTGCCATGAAAACCGTAACGACGCACGCCCTGCTGTTGATACCATTGCCAGGGCACGCCATACAAAAAAGCCGAAGGAGGCAGGCTGTGATGAAAAGCCGTATCAAACACTGCGATTTGTGGGCAGTCGGGTAGACGCGTGTAACAGGCATAAATGCCGGCTAGATTGGCCGGATTATGCAAGGGCGCCAGGGTGCAACAATCTTCGATGGCTTTTAAACTGGCTACGTCGATACGTGTGGAGCTTCGAAACTGTTCACCTCCGTGCACTACGCGATGACCAACGGCGACAATCAGCGGCAAAAGTTCGTGTTGTTCCAGAATCGTCAGTACCTGTATGACTGCTGCTTCGGTATCGGCTTGGGCAATGTTTGTCTGCTGATTGACTAAACCACTCAGGCGCAAGCTCGCCTCTGCGCTGTGCAAACGTTCGGCGATGCCGTCTAATACGATGCTGTGGTGAGCTTCTTCCACCAGACAAAATTTAAGTGATGAACTGCCAGCATTTAATACCAGAACCAAACGTGTAATAGCCATATTGAACGCCCCAAGGTCTGAGAGCCTCAAGATATACCACAATTTTCGATCAATGCGTATTTGATGCGCACCCCGTTCAGGGATCGGTTTTTAAACCAGCTCCCTGCCTTGGCTGATGACGCTAAGCAGCTCATTGCAGCCTGTTTGCAGTGTGGATTGCAAAAAACACAGGTCTTCAAAGCGCCAGTCTGGAATGTCTATTTTCCCGGTGGGCGTGTAACCCGGCAAATTGGCCCCCCAAAAGAGTTTGTTATACAGGTGAATACCGTTTTCATTTTCGTGCAACTCAAGAAAATGACCGCTGTTGTCACAACTGTTGAGCACATCACTCAAGGTGTTCCACACACCGAGAAAATATTCGCAGTTAACATCCGGGCTGGGATGGGCCAGCCAGAACAAGGCCTCGTTAAAATCGACATTGCCAAAATGGGTGACGCTGTTGGTGTTTAGCACCAGACTGTTGCTGTCAGCATAGTTGATCAGCGGGTTGACCGTTTGCGCAAACAGCAGGCGATTTTGATCCGTCAGTACGCCGCTTGTTTCATCGTCAAACCAGAGCATGAACAGTGACTGTTCGGCAAATAAAAGTTGAACGACGTGGTATTGCATCAAGTTCTTTCCAGCTCAACACAAAGGACTTATTGATTCAAATAGCGATTCAGGTCAAACAGACCGGTGTTCACGCCATTAAGTGCCCGGTTTTTTTGTTGTAACCAATCGACTTCAGACCAGAAGTCTGGATGGGTGCGCCGTAAACCCCAGCGCAGATTAAGCGCTTGTAAGGCTTTTTCATCATTCAGTTGCCCCAAGTCGTGCACAAAGGTCTGGAGTTCTTCGACCGGTACGGTGTAAATGTAGTTGGGATAACTGCCCGTCAGTGTGCGCACCAAGGTGAGCGAATCATTTTTGGGTAATCGTCTTAAATCTTCACCAAAAACAAAATCAACACTTCGGTGTGCTTTGTTGTGGATGAGGGTAAACGCAGTATCCTGTGCACTGTTTTTAAATTTGATGCGCAGAAAAACCAGATCGGGAATCAAGTTGGTTTTTTCGCCTTTTATCCGGGTAATAGGCAACAGTATTTGTTCCAGCGGACTGAAGGGTTTTTGCAGCGTGGGCGAGGCGTGCCAATAGGGGCTGATATTATAAGCCGCACCCGAAGTTTGTGTGTGTTGGGCAATTTGCTGCAACAAGGCTTTCTTGGCACTTTTGGATTCCAGACGGGCGGTGCTTGAGGGTTTGGATAAACCGGCATGATCAAATAAAAATGTTTCCAGGCTGGGTGGAATACTTTGATACCAGCCTTGATGCTCGGTCTGACGCTGATTTATTGGCA
>Ga0209841_1000142_pt1 | contig 16931 bp, 14 predicted proteins | sample GWRWT4_30Apr14_FD_187185 | JGI IMG/M metagenome (GOLD analysis project Ga0209841, IMG submission 187185) | Sand microcosm microbial communities from a hyporheic zone in Columbia River, Washington, USA - GW-RW T4_30-Apr-14 (SPAdes) (version 2) | ecosystem: Engineered > Artificial ecosystem > Sand...
CGCCGAATATCCTCTTCCAGCGGTTCGGTCGGTCCCAACCAGCGACTTTTCCCGCAGGCGCACGTCCACAGATCATCGGCTGCGGCGGAATCCCACGTCGGCATATGGACTCCATTGGTCACGTGCCCGACTGGAATTTCGCCCTCGGGCCAGCGCGGAAACAGCGGTTCAAACAGTTGCCGACTGACACGTCCATGCAATTGGCTCACACCATTAACCGCACCGCTGCCTCGAATCGCCAGATAGGCCATATTGAAATGTTCCGACGCATTGTTCGGGTTCTGACGACCCAAGGCAAGTAAGTCGTGGAAGGGGATGCCAAGCTCGTGCTCGGCATAACCGCCGAGGTACTGCTCAATAAGAGCCGGAGTGAAATAATCGAAGCCAGCTGTCACGGCCGTGTGAGTGGTAAACAGATTTCCCGCTCGGGTGACGGCCAGCGCGACATCGAAAGGCTGACCGGTTGCCTCCATGAAACTCCTGGCGCGCTCCAGTACGGCAAAGGCCGCATGGCCTTCGTTAAGGTGGCAGACTTCGGGGTATATACCCAGCGCACTCAGCAGTCGCCACCCACCTATGCCGAGCAACAATTCCTGCTTAAGGCGCAGCTCTGGGCCTCCACCGTACAACTCGCTGGTTATGCCACGATGCGCGGGAAAATTCGCAACGTCATTGCTGTCCAGCAGATACAGTTTCGCTCTGCCGACCTGAACCTGCCAGGCTCGCAACCAGACTGAATAACCCGGCAGGTCAATCTTCAGCCGCAACCAGTCGCCGTTCGCCTTGCGCAAAGGTGTGATCGGCAACTGCCCGGGGTCGTTGTAGGGAAATAGAGCCTGCTGCGCGCCGTCCTTGTCGATTACCTGACGAAAATAGCCTTGTTGGTACAATAGTCCCACGCCAACCACCGGCACACCCAGATCGCTAGCAGCTTTGAGCTGATCACCAGCGACATTACCCAGCCCACCTGAATAAATGGGCAGCGCTTCGCTCAACATAAATTCCAGACTGAAGTAAGCAACGCATGTCAAAGCGCTTTGCGCATGCTGCTGTTGAAACCACGCAGGTGCGGCTGTGACTTGTCGCTGTATCTGTGCCATTGCATTAACACTGGCACGAAATTCAGGGTCGGCCAACATACACTCTATCCGTTCACGCGACACCGTCTGCAAGACGACCCAAGGGTTGTGCGTAATTTCCCATAGATCAGGATCTAACTGACGCCAGACCTTGTCGGTTGCATGATTCCACGACCAGCGCATATCCAGGGCAAGCTCAGCCAGCGAATCAAAGCCCTCGATATCGGTGGGCAAAAGACTGTATTGCGGGTGACTGGTGCGTATTTGTTTGTCCATGATCGTTTTTTAACTCCAATAGAATGCCCTGCACCAAGCGCGTCCATCCTCATGGCATCGCAAGCACTGTGTCGACAATGTGCTGCGCCTCCAGCAGTATCGATTGCAGATGCACCTGATCCTTGAAACTTTCCGCATAGATTTTGTAAATATCCTCTGTACCGGACGGGCGAGCGGCGAACCAGCCGCTGGCTGCAATCACTTTTATTCCGTCGATCGGCGCATGGTTGCCCGGAGCATGATTGAGCACACTTTCGATTTTCTCACCTGCCAGCGTAGTACTCAGCACTTGCTTCGGTGAAAGTGTTGCCAATCGTTTTTTTTGCTCGGCCGTTGCCGGCGCTTCGACGCGATCAGCAACCGGTTCACCTAGCTCGCGGACAAGGTTGCGATACAATTCGCCGGGATCACGGCCCGTGCGTGCAGTCATTTCTGCCGCCAGCAAGGCCGGCACTATGCCATCCTTGTCAGTGGTCCATACAGCGCCGTCACGGCGCAGAAACGATGCACCAGCGCTCTCTTCTCCAGCAAAACCGAGTGAGCCGTCAAACAGGCCGTCAACGAACCATTTGAAGCCGACCGGCACCTCATAGAGCTTGCGTCCAAGCCGCTGCGTCACTCGATCAATCAACGCAGTACTGACCACGGTCTTGCCAACGGCACTGTCGCCCCACTGCGGTCGGTGATTGAATAAATAATCGATCAGTACTGACAGGTAATGATTGGGTGCCAACAAACCGCTACTACGGGCAACGATGCCGTGGCGGTCATGGTCGGTGTCGCAGGCGAAGGCCACATCGTAGCGATCGCTCAAACCAATCAGCCGCTGCATCGCATAGCACGAAGAGGGGTCCATGCGGATTTTGCCGTCCCAGTCCACCGTCATGAAGCGGAAGGTTGGATCGACTTCTTCGCTGATAACCTTAAGATTGAGTTGGTAGCGCTCTGCGATCGGCGCCCAGTAATGCACCCCGGCACCGCCAAGGGGATCAACCCCCATGTCAACGTCAGCACTGCGGATTACATCGAAGTCGATCATTTGGCCAAGATCTCTGACATAAGCGTCTAGAAAATCGTGTTCATGCATATTCATGGCGCGACACGCGTGTGCGAAGGATAGGCGGCGCACCCCTTTGAGACTGTTTTTGAGCAGCGTATTGGCACGATTCTGTATCCAGCCAGTAATATCAGTATTGGCCGGACCACCGTTCGGTGGATTGTATTTGAAGCCGCCATTGTCCGGCGGATTGTGTGACGGCGTGATGACGATACCGTCAGCCAACCCCACCAAACGTCCACGGTTATAAGCAAGAATCGCATGAGAGATCGCCGGCGTCGGCGTAAACTCGCCTGGCTTGGCGACCATCGTTTCGACACCATTGGCAACCAACACTTCCAATGCACTCTCGAAAGCCGGTTGCGACAGTGCGTGGGTATCAATGCCCAGATACAACGGACCGTCAATGCTCTGACTGCTGCGGTAGTCGCAGATAGCCTGGCTGATTGCCAACACGTGCCACTCGTTGAAGCTGCGCTCAAACGCGCAACCGCGATGCCCGGAAGTGCCGAATGTCACGCACTGCGCCGGCACCCTATGATCCGGGCGCAGATCGACATAAGCGGCAATCAGTTTCGACACGTCGACCAGTAGATCCGCTGGCGCCGGCTTACCCGCGAGCGAACTGATTACGGCACTCATGCCGGTACATCCCAATGCGGGTGATAGTCCTGGGTTAGCGTGCTGGCTGATCCATGGTGCTTGAGCTTGAGAGCATTGCTGCTGGCGAATTCAGCGACGGTGCCAACCGTGTCGTCGGCAAGCGACAGCAATACTTCCAGCGAAACCCAACCGTCCACACCCTCGTTAGCTTCATGCAGCAAATGGAGCAGATCGGGGGTTTGTATCAAATCCTCCACCGTGAGTTCGAAAAACAGCGTTTCTCCGGATTTCCCCTCTCGCGCCTTCTGGCAAATCGTCCCGTCGTAGCAACAGGAATTGCTACTAGCCTGATCGACCATGGGGGGGGTAATGTCAGCCTTGACATCGGAATTCCCGAATATAACGATTAAGGATGCCGCTTGTCAGCAGTGTACGTGTGATGTTGTCGAGCCAGAGGCTTTGGCCAATATCGTGAAGCGGTTGAATCGTATTCATGCAGTCTCCTGTTCACCCGTCACAGCCGTCGTATCAACCACGCGGAACTCACATTGCTGAGCAGAATATGACCCGCTCTTCGCTTGCTCTTACAGAGCGGCCCCCATTGCCCAGAATGCGCTACGTGTTTTCTACGGTAGCATGATTACGATCCGAAGAAACACTACTAATATTTACGAAATCAAGGGAAAGCCCACAGACCCCACTGGCGCTTCTATCGTGGGAGGCATGACTGCATCCATCATGGCATTCAGAAAGATCAATTTAGACCTAACCATTATTTACGCACAAGTTCCACGCTAAAGATCGTATGCTAGCTAAGACTCAAAAAAATCAGATTTAATATGTGCCTGTTTGCACTGAAATCAATTACAAATAACGGTCGGTATTTCCCCCCATGATGTTGTGTAACTACCCGACCTAAATTTCTGCTGTATAGACCATTTTTTCTGAACGCCCTCTGCGGCGGTATAGAAAGTACCCTTGCCAAAACGGCTATTTACCTTGTCCAAGGTTTGCATCACCAAATCTGTATGTGTGCTTTGGTGCTGGCAGAATAAATCTGTTTGAAAAAACCGTTTATCGGCTATATCAATTAAACCTACGCCAGATTTCAAAAATGCATAACCTTCACGATAAAGTGTTGCTACCGCATGTCGTGCGTAACTGCTTATTACGCGGGTGTCATCCGTGGGGTACGGCAGCTGAATGGTGGCACTTTTGTTGTAGTTGTTTTTATCAAAGGGGGATGTTTGTAAAAACACATGCAGTGTTTTTACAAAATGATTTTGTCTGCGTAATTTTTCAGCAGCTCGGCTGGCGTAAAGTGCGGTCGCTTGCAGTATAGGCTCCAGCTCCGTGGCTTTTTCACCAAAGGAACGAGAGCAATAAATTTGTTTTTTGGCGGGCGGCACTTCCTCCAATTCCAAACAACTCACGCCATTTAACTCTTCTACAGTGCGCTCTAAATTTACATTGACGTGGCGGCGCAAATTTTTGGTATTGGTATTAGCCAAATCCCACCCCGTATAAATGCCCATGAGATTTAATCTCGCTGAAAAGCGCGAGCCTATGCCCCAAATATCTCGCACCAGGATTCTGCGCAACAACCACTCACGCTGGTCCTCTCGTTCTAATATGCACACACACTCAAGCGCAGGTATTTTCTTCGCGGCTTTATTTGCAAGCTTCGCCAAGGTTTTGGTAGAGGCCATGCCCACACTAACGGGAATTCTCACTTGTTTCCACACGGCATCACGCATTTGTCGCCCGTAAGATCTTAAATCGCCGAAGACTTTTACCGGTCGCACAAAGACTTCATCAATGCTGTACACCTCTATTTCAGCCGCATAATGCTTGAGTGTTTGCACCATGCGATTGGATAAGTCGCCATACAGGGGGTAATTGCTGCTGAAAACGGCAACGTTATGTTTGCGCAGTAAATCCTGCACTTTGAAATAAGGCTCTAAATCGGGAATGCCCAATGCTTTAGCTTCTTTGGAGCGGGCGACTATAAAACCATCATTATTAGAAAGCACGACAACTGGCTTCCCGCGTAAATCTGGCCGAAATACTTGCTCGCAGCTTGCATAGAAAGAATTACAATCAATTAGGGCGAACATCTGTGATACCTAATTGAATGGGTTATGACCCCCTCTATAATGAGTTCTGCATCTTCACCAAGTTCAATGGGTGGGAATAAGTCATTGCCTGACAACAAGCGCCGCATCCGTAAATCTAAAATTTTGCAGGTAAGCTCGCCATTAAGCGCGGCAATCACTATATCGCCATCCACCGCTTCAAGTGCTCGATCAACCACAAGTAAGTCGCCATCATGAATGCCTAATCGCATCATGGACTCGCCTTGTGCACGAACATAATAAGTCGCCGCCGGGTGCTGGATAACATGTTCGTTGAGATCAAGCGCTTGTTCTATGTAATCATCAGCAGGGCTGGGGAAACCGGCACGCACACTGTGGCTAAAAAGCGGCAAGCCAAGAGGGTAGTATTGAAGTGGTTGGATGGGTTTCATGGCTGAGTACCTGTTCATGCGTACAGTATAATCGCAAGTGCAGGGTTTGCGTTAATTTAGTGTTAAAACTTTTTAACCCTCTGATGGCGTGCGCATACGTCACCGAATATTGATACTGTCAAGATCTAAACTAAACGAGTTATTGTCTGGGATTGATGGTTGTAGCAAGTTTTAACTCGCTTAGGCGGAGCGCATAGTTGATATGCCGAGCCTTTAATTCTGCTCTTGAAAATTCCCCACCCAAAAAAAAATCTCTCGCGGGTAGTGAAAATTTAATAGCTTTCATCAAATGCCACGGGAGAAAACGCAGCCTGAACAAGGGACGCTGAATATACGTATATGATAGTATTTCTGGATGATTTTTATAAATCAGGCTACTAAAACAAGTCGTTATATTTGGTGCCCGGGGCCGGGGTCGAACCGGCACGACCGTTTCCAGTCGAGGGATTTTAAGTCCCTTGTGTCTACCTATTTCACCACCCGGGCGAGGAGATAAAACCAGCACTAAATGGTGGTTTTTCTATAAAAAATGGAGGCGGAGGTCGGGATCGAACCGGCGTCTACGGATTTGCAATCCGCTGCATAACCACTTTGCTACTCCGCCAGATTGCTTTTTAATACGCGAGTCAGGCTGAAACCATCAAAAAACAATCAACAAAACAAGAGCTCACTTTACTGTGCTGCGCGTTATTATTTTGGAGCGGGAAACGAGGCTCGAACTCGCGACCCCGACCTTGGCAAGGTCGTGCTCTACCACTGAGCTATTCCCGCAATACTGGAGCGGCGTATTCTACTCCCTCAAAATAGACTGTCAAGAATACTTTGAGGCATACAAACACTTAGCTCATCAAGCGTATTGAAGGTATTTGACTATTGCGGTTTTTCTACTTCGATTAAATTTGGCCAGGCTGCCTTGAGATAAATCTGCGCCGAAAGCAAGGTCAGCACAATAGACACATAAAGCAATATCACACCGATGCCCCAGATACCTTTCCAGAACCAGTTTCCATCGGCGTGCAATAAATCAGGATGCACCATCAGCGTCATGGCAATAGCAAACATCTGAATCACTGTTTTAACCTTGCCAATATGACTGACCGCCACTTGCGCCCGTTGACCACACTCGGCCATCCACTCACGCAGTGCGGAAATGGTAATTTCCCGCCCGATGATAACAATGGCAGGAATAGCCATCCACGCAGAGGCATAAATTTGCACCAGCAACACCAAGGCAGCCGACACCATAAGTTTATCTGCCACAGGATCAAGAAAAGCGCCCAGTTTAGAGGTTTGATTCAAGCGTCGCGCCAAATAGCCATCAAACCAGTCGGTCACACCCGCCAGAATAAAAACCACAGACGCTACAAAATGATTCCAGCCAAAAGGCAAATAAAAAACAAATATACACACTGGAATAGCGGCTATGCGTGACAGAGTCAGAAGATTAGGTAACGTGTACATTTGATTACTCGATCACTCTAACGTTAATAAACAGTGGCTTCATGTCAGGTAAACAGCACTTAATCATGCAGGGCATTATAAATGCTTGCTGCCAACTTGGAACCGACTCCCGGTATTTTGCTTAACTCTTCCTCGCTGGCGCTCATAAGCTCTTGCAGTCCGCCGAAATGATTAATCAAATCACGGCGTTTTTTCGCCCCTACCCCGGCAATATTTTCCAAAGGAGAGACGTTTCTTTTTTTTGCGCGGCGACTACGGTGGCCCGCCAGTGCAAAACGGTGTGCTTCATCGCGAATATGCTGAATCAAGTGTAATGCGGGGGCATCGGAACGAACAGGTATAGCGACCTTGTTGTGGTTTAAGAAGAGCTGTTCCAGACCCGGTTTTCGTGAAGGTCCTTTTGCCACGCCCAGTAAATTGACACCACTCACCTGTAAGGCCTCCATGACCTTAAACGCCTGAGTCAGCTGTCCTTTGCCACCATCAATAACGATGAGATCCGGCAGCACGCCTCCTTGTTCAATAACCCTGGCATATCGTCGCATTAAAACCTGTTCCATGGCGGCATAATCATCACCCGGCGTAATATCACGAATATTAAAATGGCGATACTCCGCTCGCAGCGGTCCATTATGATCAAAGACCACACAGGACGCCACGATTTCTTCACCCAGGGTATGACTGATATCAAAACACTCCAAACGGCGTGGCATAAGCTCCAGTGACAAGACTTCTTTCAAGGAAGCAAATCGTTGATGGCTATTTTCTTTGTTCGCCATGACGCCTTGCAGACTCTGCTCGGCATTGAGAGCGGCTATTTTAAGCCATCGGGCACGGTGTCCACGCACGCTGCTGAGAAATTGTACTTTCTTGTTAAACTTCTGCATCAGTGCGTCTTGAAGTGTCTCTGTATCTTCCAGGCCTGTCGGTAAAATGACCTCTTTGGGAACATCTTGCCCGCTGAGCCGTGTTAAATAGAATTGCGGGACAAATTCTTCTAATACTTCATTTAATTCAACATCACACTGCACTTTTGGAAAGTAGTTTTTACCTCCCAAGACCCGGCCCCCTCGTACCATCAGACGATGCACGCACACGCCGCCTTGCGCACACATGACACCAAATATGTCCGCATCGCCCTGATCACCCATCACGCACTGCTGTTCATTCACTCGGCGCAAAGCAACGATTTGATCACGCAACACGGCCGCCTGTTCATACTGCTGTTGATTGCTTGCGGCAGCCATACGCTCAACAAGGGAGGCAATGATTTCGGTGTTTTTTCCCTCCAGAAACTTTATCGCCATGGCGACATCGCGCTGGTACTCTTCTGGAGAAATAGCTCCAACACAGGGCGCGGTACATCGTCCTATCTGGGCTTGCAGACAAGGACGGGTACGGTTGGAAAAAAAACTGTCTTCACACTGCCGCACCTTGAATATTTTTTGCAGAAGATCGAGACCCTCACGCACCGCACCGCTACTGGGGTAAGGGCCAAAGTAGTGACCTTTGGTTTTTTGACTGCCACGATAAAAACCTAAACGCGGGTACTCGCTGTGCTCGGAAACAAAAATGTAGGGATAGGATTTGTCATCCCGCATCAAAATATTAAAGGGTGGACGTAATTCCTTGATTTGGGTTTGTTCCAGAAGCAGGGCTTCAGTTTCACTGCGTGTAACCGTTGTTTCGATGGCTGCAATACGCGTAATAAGCAGTTGGGTTTTGCTGCTGTGATTTGCACCCGCAAAGTAACTCGACAGGCGTTTTTTAAGGTTTTTTGCTTTTCCCACATAGAGTATACGGCCCGCTTTGTCGTACATGTTGTACACACCAGGGTGACTGGTCAGCGTCGACAGAAATGTGTGGGAGTCAAAAACCATTTTTCAAACACAACAGTGAGAGTTCGCTTTAACAGTATTTATTCTGTATCAAGCAGGCCATGACGCATTGCCAGGTGGGTCAACTCAACATCACTGGAAATAGCCAGTTTTTCAAAAATACGGTAGCGATAGGTATTCACCGTTTTGGGGCTGACGCACAATTTATCAGAAATATCCTGCACCTTGTGACACGTGACAATCATCAACGCAATTTGCATTTCTCTTTCAGACAAACAGTCAAAAGGCGTGGATTTTCCATCCAGAGACAACTGTTTAAGCGCCAAGGCCTGGGCAATATCAGGACTTAAATAATGACGTCCATGGTGCACCTGGCGAATCGCCACCACCATTTCATCCAAATCGGCGCCCTTAGTGAGATAACCACTCGCACCTGCCTGCAATACACGCGAGGGGAAAGGCTCTTCTGCACACGCAGTAACCGCGATAATTTTGACGTCGGCATTACTACGTAACAATTTACGTGTTGCCTCCAGGCCCCCCATACCTGGCATTTTCACATCCATCAACACCACATCAGGCAATAATTCGCGCGCATACTTTATTGCATCTTCGCCGTTACTTGCTTCACCGACTACCACTATTCCTTCTACGTCACTCAGCATTCGAGCTATACCTGTGCGCACTAAATCATGATCATCAACAACCAATACCTTTATCAAATCAGGCACCCCTAATCAGAAGCTTTAATCACCTCATGAGTGATTTTTCTTGCTTAAATATCAAAAAGTTATAGCCTTATTCCATTCAAGCCAATGCGTTGCCTTCCTATGGGTATTTCAATCCATGCGCAACAATATACTCGCCTCGGTGATTTTGGAAGGGGCCTTGGAAAACCTACGTACAAATAGCTCTTTTTATTTTTATTTCAGCGCTCACAGATGCGGTTTCTTTATTGACTTTGCGTTTTAGCACACGAAGTCAGCACCCATGCCGGAAAATACATGGCGGTCTAACAAATCTGACTATACTTAAAAGTACGCTTGGTCGTAGAAAAAATGCTTTTTAATGTCAAACAATGGTAGTCATCTAGGGTTTTCGTCTTTATGCATGAGAACGAACGCAGAAAACATCAACGACTGAGCGGAAGCTCCATTCAAACCTCATTCAAGCGTAAAGGCTTTTTATCCTTTAGTAGCTACAAATCAGTCAAAGTAGTCGATTACAGTCGTTTCGGTGTCGGAATTGTGCATAACGAAAAATATCGTATGGGTGATGAGCTGTTATTTAATTTCAGCAAACAGAACGAACATGTTGAACATGTTGTAGGTTTTATCTGCCATATAAAAGAATTAGATGAAGATTACAGTTATGGCATCCAGTTTGATTTTTCAGCCAACAAACACATGCGATCGGAGAATGTTGAAAAGGCGCTCACCCGTATAGAAAAACTTCTAGACAAAACCGTCAACGCAGAAAGTGAAATTGAGCTGCCACCACATAACGAAACTGATGCAGCTCAACCAAGCGCTCACCATTAAATAGAGGGTCTGAATAAACGCCTTAAGAAACTTTGGTTTTTAAGTAAATTAACGTCCTCTCAAAGCACGGAGCCCTCGCCACTCATTGGCGAGATACCCGAGCATGCCCCGAAATGGTCCAATTTGTTCATCTGTTTCCAGCCCCCGTCCCATACGCAACAGTTGTAAGCAATACCAACCTTGAGCATACATATGATTAAAATTGCGTATCCGATTAATTCGACTGGCCGGACTCAAAATACCCGGTCCAATGCGCAAACGATCTTCATAACGCAAGGCTGAGATGCTCTGTCCAGACTGTAATTTTCCCGGTAGAGAGGCATCCACACACATCGGTCGTCCCAACCCGATGACATCCAATGCATCGTCTGCCAATGCCCGGTTCATGCCTGCCAGACTACGGAATCCACCCGTGACCATAAGCGGAATCCGGCACGTCTGACGCAAACGCTCTGCATAATCGAGAAAGTAGGCCTCTCGCTCCAGCGTACTTTGAGCCTTGGAAACACGATCGCCTTCGGCTCCTGTGCCAAAAAAGGACAGTTGCTCATAAGTACCGCCTGAAATTTCCAGAAGATCAACGCCGGCTTCATGCAGCCATTGCGCAATTTGTATGGAGTCTTCGTAGGAAAAACCGCCCTTCTGAAAATCGGCTGAATTGAGTTTGACGCAAATCGGGAAAGCTTGTCCCACTCGGGCACGAATCAATTTCACCAGAGTCAGCAGCAATCGCGCCCTGTTTTCCAGGCTGCCGCCCCACTGATCTGTGCGTAAATTGGTTAGGGGGGAAAGGAATTCACTGAGGAGATAACCATGTGCCGAGTGTAATTGGATGCCGGTAAAACCTGTATCCTGTGCCACACCAGCGGCGTTAACAAATCGCGTAATCACGTCGTCGATATCAGACTGTGTCAACGCTCGTGGTTTGCCGAAAGCGCCTCCGGGTAATTTGACCGGCACGGCCGAAGGGCCCACCGGTTCGGCATTGAGGTAACGCATGGTTTGTCGACCGGCATGACTGAGCTGCATCCATAATTGGTTACCCGCCACCGTACCTGCCCGAGCCATATCGGCCAGTTCTTTTTCCCCACCATTACCGTCGATAGCAATATTACCGGGACGTTCCAGGTAGCGCCGGTCAACCTGAACGTTACCAGTAATGACGAGTCCCGCACCACCTTCAGACCATCGGCGGTAAAGCCGCTGATGAGCCTCAGTCGCTCGATTGTAGCCATCAGACAAGCCTTCAGTTAACGCAGCTTTGGCCAAACGATTTGGCAAGGTGAGTCCGCAAGGCAAGGTCAGTGGCGAAGCGATAGTGATGGTCATGGTGTTTTTCTCCGAATAGTGATGTAAATTCCATTTTGGATAACACGCACACTATCACAGACCTTCTGTCTTTCAAAGGCGGATTCAGCTACGAATAAGCGGCATAAATAAAACATAAACGCTGTCTAATGCCGGGATATTTTTCAAGCAAGAAACAACAAAAAAGACACCAGAAAGTGGCCATGATGGCCAGGGAGCGGGACATTGCGCTATCAGCGCTGCTTGCTATAGAAGAAGAATAAAACGAGATTATCCATTATCTGGATCAAACACCGTCACATCCAGATAAGCGACTTGTTTCCAAACATTTTCGCCTGCTTCTGCAAGATATAACCCACAAAAACAGACGAGAAACTTTCTGACTAAAACATTACACCCGGAATGTCCCGGCAGAGTAATCTCGCCGGGAACGTCCTTGAGTCATTACATCATACCGCCCATGCCGCCCATACCGCCCATGCCACCCATATCAGGCGCAGAAGAGCCGCGTTCTACCGGCAGATCGGTAACCATGGCTTCGGTTGTAATCATCAAACCGGCAATTGAAGCCGCGTTTTGCAGCGCAGAACGGGTTACTTTAGTCGGATCAAGAATACCTTTTTCGATCATGTCGCCGTAGCTGTCATCAGAAGCATCAAAACCGAAAGCACCTTTGCCTTCCATCACTCTATTGAGTACAACAGAGGGTTCGCCACCCGCATTGGCCACGATTTGACGCAAGGGCTCAGACATGGCTCGACGCAAGATTGAAATGCCCACGTCCTGATCATGATTGGCACCTTTCAACGTTGCCAAAGACGACTCTACGCGCACCAGCGCAACACCACCGCCAGGCACCACGCCTTCTTCAACGGCCGCACGGGTCGAGTGCAGAGCATCTTCCACGCGCGCTTTCTTTTCTTTCATTTCGATTTCAGTGGTAGCGCCTACTTTAATAACAGCCACACCGCCAGCAAGTTTAGCCACTCGCTCTTGCAGTTTTTCTTTATCGTAATCAGAAGAGCTTTCTTCGATCTGGGCACGAATTTGCGTAACACGGCCTTCAATTTCAGCGCTGTTGCCAGCACCATCAATAATGGTGCTGTTTTCTTTGGTTATACTCACGCGTTTTGCAGAACCAAGGTCACTCAAAGTGGCGCCTTCCAGCGTCAAACCAATTTCTTCTGAAATAACCGTAGCACCGCTCAGAATGGCGATATCCTGCAGCATTGCTTTACGACGATCACCAAAACCAGGCGCTTTAACGGCGGCTACTTTCATTACACCACGCATATTGTTAACCACCAGAGTGGCCAAGGCTTCGCCTTCAACATCTTCAGCAATGACCAACAAAGGACGGCCTGATTTGGCCACAGCCTCCAGAACTGGCAGCATTTCACGGATGTTGGATATTTTTTTGTCAATCAACAGGATGTAAGGTGATTCAAGCTCAACGCTCATCATTTCCTGGTTATTGATAAAGTAAGGAGACAAGTAGCCACGATCAAACTGCATGCCTTCAACCACTTCCAGTTCATTTTCAAGACCGGTACCGTCTTCAACAGTGATAACGCCTTCTTTGCCTACTTTTTCCATCGCTTCAGCGATAATCGCGCCAATCGCTGTATCAGAGTTGGCAGAAATTGTGCCTACCTGGGCAATCGCTTTGCTATCGGTGCAGGGGATAGACAGTTTTTTCAGCTCTTCAACCGCTTTGACAACGGCTTTATCAATGCCACGCTTGAGATCCATAGGATTCATGCCGGCAGTGACTGCCTTGATGCCTTCTTTCAGAATGGATTGCGCCAACACGGTTGCCGTGGTTGTACCATCACCGGCGGTATCCGAGGTTTGAGACGCAACTTCTTTCACCATCTGCGCGCCCATGTTTTCAAACTTGTCCTGCAGCTCGATTTCTTTAGCTACAGATACGCCATCTTTAGTGACCGTAGGCGCGCCGTAAGATTTATCCAGCACCACATTACGGCCTTTAGGGCCCAAGGTTACTTTTACAGCATCAGCAAGAATGTTTACGCCAGCCACCATACGCTGACGCGCATCATTTCCAAATTTCACATCTTTTGCAGCCATTTTCGAATTCCTTTATGTACGCTATCTTTTTTAAATGAAAAGCAAATCAATCATCGTGTTCAATAACACGCGGCAATTAAGCCAAAATACCCAGAATATCTGATTCGCTCATAATAAGAAGTTCTTCACCATTGATTTTTACAATGCTGCCGCCGTATTGGCTGAATACCACTTTGTCTCCGACTTTTACTTCTAATGGACGCACTTCGCCGTTATCCAGCAAACGTCCGTTACCCACAGACAGTACTTCACCTCTGGAAGGCTTTTCGGCTGCTGAACCGGGCAATACAATGCCGCCAGCTGTTTTGGTTTCTTCATCCTGTCGGCGAATCACAACACGATCGTATAATGGACGAATTTTCATTCCGCTCTCCTAAGTTGATAGTTCCTAATCACTCAAATAACTCAAACCTACAGGTTCAAGCTTTACGTTTCATGAATGCTGTACGCATCCAATTCAGCCTTAAAAAGACGTGCTGAAGATGGCTGTGCCATGAATCTCCAGCATTTCAACACCCTTTAGCACTCTTGGCTCAAGAGTGCTAATCATAAAGACTTACATGCTGTCGTCAAGTAGCAAAGAAAATGCTTTGCATAGAAGCATGCAATCCACATGACGGGAACTTAAATGGGGGATGGATTCGAGAATTCAAGCGGAATGAGAAAAAAAATCGCTTTTATAGCGCTTGCCGCGCCAAACAGCAGGAAAGAGCCTTACTCTTGATCGGCGCGTCGATATTCCCCTTCTATCGTATAAGGGCCGCGACTGATGTTGCTGCTTTGGTAGAAATCTGCCGCATCACCCTGTTGGCGCGGCCTTACGTAAGGCGTTAAAAATTGTCTGGTCAGAATTGCGCGGCAAATGAAGCGTCGTGTCACGGGCACCAAACAGACAAACGCCAATACATCGGAAAAGAATCCCGGAATCAGCAAGAGCAGACCAGCAATCATCAAAAGCGCGCCTTCCAATAATTCAAGATCAGGCAACTCGCCCAGCGCCAGGCGTTCCTGTACTTTTCGCAGTGTTACAAAGCCCTGATAACGCCATAATCCAACGCCCGCAAATGCGGTAAACAGAAGCAGCGATATGGTTGGAATCACACCGATGGTTTTGCCCACAGTAATAAGCAGTGCCAGCTCAAAAATCGGCATAATAAGAAACAAAAACAATAAAATTCTGAACATGGCTAGAACTCAAGCTGAATTTACGTGTAACCACTCATCCGCACTGTAGTGAACAACCCGGGCAAACCCGCTGATAAAACTGACCTGTCTGATGCTCAGTTCATAAAACTCGAAATCAAGCTGCTTGTGGTAGCCATCACAATGAGGGAAATGTGTATAGTACACGCAGGCTACGGGTTCTACCCTTTCTGGCGCAACCCTGCTGGCATCACATGCCAATGACAAACGACGACTGGCCTGAACGTCATTTTTGACTGGCTCCATAACAAACAACGATACCCGGCCATCTTTTTGTACATTACGCGTATGCTGTGCAAGTCGACTAATAAGAATGACGATATCACCCTTTTGATCTATAAAATAGGGCATCACTGACGAGTGCGGATAACCAGGCAGTTGCTGCGAATGACTACTCAAGACGCCAAAGGTGTGCTGCTGAAGTAATTCACGCGCCTGTTCTAACATTGTTGTATGCACTAAAACCGGACTCCGAAACAGAATGATACGCTTGGCGCCATCATACCCAAGACGTTTTTAAAACCCAAGCAAGAGGAATGTTTTATGGATATTCAGAATAAAACCGTTGTTATCACCGGCGCTGGTCGCGGTCTTGGCCGTGCCATGGCGACTACCTTGGCGCGAGAAGGTGCAAAACTGGCGCTCATAGACTTAAACAAACAGGATCTGGAACACACTCGCACGCAGTGTCAACAGGCGGGCGTGCAGGCCGAGACCTACATTGTCAATGTTGCCACAGAAAGTGACGTCATCCAGGCGTTTCAACACATTAAAAATGATTTTGGCCAGATTGATGGTTTAATCAATAACGCGGGTATTATTCGCGACAGCCTGCTAATCAAAGCCAAAGATGGCGTCATCGAAAAACGTTTAAGTCTGCACGATTGGCAGGCGGTTATCGACGTTAACCTGACTGGTGTGTTTTTATGTGGCCGCGAAGCAGCCAGCCATATGATCACGCAGCAAAACGCCGGCCTTATTATTAATATTTCGAGTGTTTCCCGTGCAGGCAATATCGGTCAAAGCAACTATTCAGCGGCCAAAGCCGGCGTGGCCGCCCTAACCGTTACCTGGGCCAAAGAACTGGCGCGTTACCAGATACGTGCGGCCGCAATTGCACCCGGTTTTATTCACACCGAAATTCTTGATGCCATGAAGCCTGAAGCACTCGAAAAAATGGCGCAAACCATTCCACTCAAACGCATAGGCACAGCACAGGAAATTGCTGAAACCGCTTTGTTTATCTTTAAAAATGACTACATTACCGGCCGTGTTTTTGAAATAGACGGCGGCATTCGCCTCTAAGCCTTTCACGAACACGTCTTCTCTTAAAAACAAGGATCAGCTTCATGGTTGCAGTTAAACTTCAAGACGCCATTTTTAATCGACGCATGCTGATCTGCGTTTTTAGTGGTTTCTGTTCGGGCTTGCCGCTGTATGTACTGTACACACTGCTGCCCGCCTGGCTGCGGTATGAGGGCGTCAGTCTCAAGGACATCGGCCTGTTTTCACTGATCGGGATACCCTATGCGTGGAAATTTATCTGGTCACCGATGATGGAGCGCTACAGCCCGCCTTTTCTGGGCCGTCGTCGAGGCTGGCTGCTGATTTTTCAGCTGGGTTTGCTCGTCTCTATAGCCGGTTTTGGTTTTTTTTCACCCCAACTGTCCATGAACCTGATTGTTTACCTGGCACTGATCGTCGCCTTTTTCAGCGCCAGTCAGGACATTGTGTTAGATGCCTACCGCCGGGAATTATTACCCGACCATGAACTGGGTCTGGGTAATTCAATTCACGTTAATGCGTATCGCATCTCAAGTTTGGTGCCCGGTTCTTTGGCACTGGTGCTCGCCGACCACATGGCCTGGCGCGACGTGTATATGATTGTTGCGGCCTTCATGCTGATAGGCATTGGTTTAACCTTGGTCATCAAAGAAATCAACCTCA
>Ga0209841_1000144_pt1 | contig 16914 bp, 21 predicted proteins | sample GWRWT4_30Apr14_FD_187185 | JGI IMG/M metagenome (GOLD analysis project Ga0209841, IMG submission 187185) | Sand microcosm microbial communities from a hyporheic zone in Columbia River, Washington, USA - GW-RW T4_30-Apr-14 (SPAdes) (version 2) | ecosystem: Engineered > Artificial ecosystem > Sand...
CGGCCTGGTATCAGGACTGGCGCAGCGGCCTGTGGCTGGTCGGCGGTTTTGCCCTGTTCCGTCTGCTCGACATTGCCAAGCCCTGGCCGATTGGTTATCTCGACAGAAAGCTGGATGGCGGCCTGGGCATCATGCTGGATGATGTGGTGGCGGGCGTGCTGACAGCCGTCGTGTTGTGGTTTCTGCGCGGGGTGGTGATGTGATGCGTTTGCCAGGACAAAGAGCCGGTAAAAGTTTCTTGCGGAGTGCTGCGACGTGGGCCGTGTTGCTGCTGGCGGGCGGCATGGTGCTGGCGGCACCCCAGTCCAAGGATCCGCAGGTGATGGTGATCGGCCTGATCGGTGGCAAGGCCGTGCTGCGCATCAATGGTGAGCAGCATATTGTGGCGCAGGGCGAGACCCGCGAAGGTATCACCCTGGTCGGTATCGAGGCGCAGCAGGCAGTGCTGAAAATCAATGGCCGCGAAATGCGTCTGGGCATGGGCATGGACATGGGCGGCATTGCGGCCCGCGAAGCCGGTGCCAGTGTTGAACTGGTGATGAACGCGAATCACCAGTTCATTACCAACGGCCAGATCAATGGCCGCGTGGTGGAGTTTCTGGTGGATACGGGAGCCAATACCGTTTCCATGACCACCGAAGATGCCCGTGCACTGGGCATTGATTACAAGGTGCTGGGCCGGGTGGGCAGCAGTGCCACGGCGGGTGGTGTGGTACAGGCGTGGGGCGTGCAACTGAGTTCGGTGCAGATCGGCCCCATCGTGGTGAAAAACGTGCAGGCGACGATACGCGAGGCGCCGCGCATGAGTCCCATCCTGCTGGGCATGACCTTTCTGGGCCGGGTGGACATGCAGCATGAGCAGAATCGCCTGAAAATTACCGCGAGATGAACTCTTCGAGGCGCTGGTCGCGACGTTGCCGGCTGCTTGCTACAATCCCCACCCCCTGATCCCCGGAGCCCCCCGTGGCCGTTGCTTTTGTCGCCTCATCCCTCCTGCCTACACGTTTTGGCACCTTCACGATTCATGGTTTTGAAGAGCCTGATACGGGCAAGGAGCATATCGCGCTGGTCATGGGTGAAGTTGCTGATGGCGCACCGGTGCTGATGCGGGTGCATTCTGAATGTTTGACCGGCGATGGCTTTGGCAGCCTGCGCTGCGACTGTGGTCCGCAGCTGGATGCGGCTATGCAGAAAGTGGCCGCTGCCGGGCGCGGCGTGATTCTTTACCTACGCCAGGAAGGTCGAGGCATTGGCCTGCTCAACAAGATCCGGGCTTATCACTTGCAGGATGCGGGCGCGGATACGGTGGAGGCCAATGAGCAGCTCGGCTTTGCCCCGGACCTGCGCGAGTACTCCATGTGCCAGGACATGCTGTCGCATCTGGGTGTGACGTCAGTGCGCCTGATGACGAACAACCCGCGCAAGGTGGCGGCGCTGGAGTCGCATGGTGTCGACGTGGTCGAGCGAGTCCCCCTGATGACCGGGCGCAATCCGCACAATGAGCATTACCTGGCCACCAAGCAGGGCAAGATGGGCCACATGTTCGACGGCAAGCCGGGCTGATTGGCGCCATACGTTTTGTCCTGAACAACTCTCCTCCGGACAGCACTCCCCGTGATTACCCCGCCGGCTAGACTTTGCTTGTCACCTCCCTGGGGCAGAGCAATGTCATGTGCCTGCGTAACAGCGACAAGCAGGATAAGCTGCACTTTCGCAGCGAACGCATAGCATGCCAGAACGGTTTTTTCTATTTTGCGACCCGCGAGGGTACGCTTGAAGGGCCCTGTCGCACGCATGCTCAAGCAGAAGTCGCTGCTGCGCTTTATATTCGTTATCACCTTGATCCCACCAAGCTGGAAAGCCTGAAGCACGAGCCTGATGCGCATATTCATCGTTATGCCGAGAGCAGCCTGGCAGACAGGCGTGAAGAAAAAGACAGGCGTGAAGTTGACCGGAGAACAGGCGAACGGCGCCACGCGGACAAATAGGCCGAGATGAATGTTGTGTGCGGCAGAGACAAAAATCCTTTCATAAAAAACGCCGGCAGAAGCCGGCGTTTTCATTGCAAACAGTTTGCACGACCTCGCCAGCGGGGGTGCCTTAGCGAAGACGCTGGCGAATGGATGCTTCGATGCCGGCAGCATCAAGCCCGCATTCGGCGAGCATTTCTGCGGGCGAGGCATGCTCGATAAACGCGTCGGGGATGCCGATGTTGAGCACGGCGTTATGCAGGTTCGCGTGTGCGAGGAATTCGTTGACGGCAGAGCCGGCACCGCCCATAACGGCATGTTCTTCCACCGTGACCAGCAGCTCATGCGAGGCGGCGAGTTCGCGAACGAGATCTTCATCGAGCGGCTTTACAAAGCGCATGTCAACGACGGTGGCGTTGAGGGATTCGGCGGCTTTCAATGTCGGTGCCAGTGTGGTGCCAAACGCCAGGATCGCGGTGTGCTCCCCCTGACGTTTTTTTACACCGCGGCCCATGGGCAACAACCCCATTTCTTTCTGGATGATGGTGCCAGGGCCGGTGCCGCGCGGATAACGCACGGCGGCTGGGCCTTTGTGTTCATACGCGGTGTAGAGCATTTGCCGGCATTCGTTTTCATCTGACGGTGCCATGATGACCATGTTCGGAATCGTGCGCATATAAGCGTAATCGTAGGCGCCGGCATGGGTGGGGCCGTCTTCGCCAACGAGGCCGGCGCGATCAATGCCGAAGGTCACGTCCAGGTTTTGCAGTGCCACATCGTGCACGAGCTGATCGTAGGCGCGCTGCAAAAAGGTGGAGTAGATGGCGACCACGGGCTTGATGCCTTCACAGGCCATGCCGGCGGCCAGCGTGACGGCATGCTGCTCGGCAATGGCGACATCGTGGTAACGCTCGGGGAACTGCTGGGCAAACTTCACCATGCCGGAGCCTTCGCACATGGCCGGGGTAATGCCGACACAGCGCGGATCGGCAGCGGCCATGTCACACAGCCAGTCACCAAACACGTCGGAATATTTCGGTTTCTTTGCCACCGGTGCGACCGGCTTTTCGCGCTCGAAGGCCGGCGCAATCTTCGTGATGGCGTGATAACCGATGGGGTCGGCTTCTGCGGGCGCAAAGCCTTTGCCCTTGGTGGTGTAGATGTGCAGCAGTTGCGGACCGGGAGCATCACGCAGATTGGAAATGGTGGTGATCAGTGCGTCGAGATCGTGGCCGTCAATCGGGCCCACATAATTGAAGCCTATGCTTTCAAACAGCGCGCCCGGCGAATTCACCAGATGTTTCATGCTTTCTTCGGAGCGGCGCACAAAATTCAGTGTCGCCGGCATGGCGGAGAGTACGCGCTTGCCGCCTTCGCGCAGACCGATATAGGTTTTGCTGGCCCAGATGCGGGCAAAATAATTCGAGAGTCCGCCGACATTTTTTGAAATCGACATGCCGTTGTCATTCAGGATGACCAGCATGTCGGAACCGTCATGCGCGGCATCGTTCAAGGCTTCGAAGGCCATGCCGGCGGTGATGGCGCCATCACCGATCACGGCACAGACCTTGCGCTGGCTGCCCCGCATCCGGGCCGCCACAGCCATGCCGAGGGCGGCAGAAATCGACGTGGAAGAATGGCCGACACCGAAGGTGTCGTATTCGGACTCTTCGCGGCGCGGAAACGCGGCCAGGCCGTTTTTCTGGCGCATGGTCAGCATCTGTTCCTTGCGGCCGGTGAGAATCTTGTGCGGATAGGTTTGATGGCCCACGTCCCAGACGAGACGGTCCGAGGGCGTGTTGTAGACATAGTGCAGGGCGATGGTGAGTTCAACGACACCCAGGCCAGCGCCGAAATGGCCACCGGTTTCGCCGGTGCACCAGAGCAGGTATTCACGCAGTTCCCTGGCGAGTTCGGGCAAGGCTTCGGGGGGCAGCTCACGCAGCTTGTCTGGTGTCGGAACCTGATCAAGCAGCGGGGTATCGGGGCGAAGGCTTGGAATCTCGGTGAACATCTGTCGCGGCATCCTGGCAGGGACGGAGATTATAGCGAAGCCGTCCCCTGATCCGGGAGTGAAATCGAGGTGAAATCGAGGCGGGGTGGCGATTGCTCTTTGCGGCGCTCAGTGATCGCGAACGACCAGGAAATCAGCCAGCGCCTGCAGCGAAGCCGCAGACTTGCCGAGCGGGGCCAGCGCCGCCACGGCCTCGTCATGCAGGTTGATGGCCAGGGCTTGTGCGGCGTCGAGCCCGAGCAGGGCGGGGTAGGTGGATTTTTCACGGGCGATGTCGGCACCGGCACGCTTGCCGATTTTTTGCGTATCGCCAATCACGTCCAGTACATCGTCGTGGACCTGAAAAGCCAGGCCAAGCCGGTCGGCGTAAATGTCCAGAGCGGCATGGGCCGCTTCATCGGCGTTACCGGCAAGGGCGCCCATGCGCACACTGGCACGGATGAGTGCGCCGGTCTTGTGGCGATGCACGCGCTCCAGCGCCGGCAGGTCCAGGCGCTTGCCTTCGGCCTCAATATCCAGCGCCTGGCCGACGGCCATGTCCACCGAGGCCATGCTGAGGGCGCTGATCTGGGCGGTGACACGGGCCGGGTCCAGCGTGCTCTGGCTCAATACCAGAAAGGCCAGAGTCTGCAGGGTGTCGCCGGCGAGCAGGGCGGTGGCTTCGTCATAGGCTTTGTGGCAAGTGGGCTTGCCGCGCCTTAAGTCATCGTCGTCCATGCAGGGCAGGTCGTCGTGAACCAGTGAGTAGCAGTGAATCAGTTCGACAGCGATGGCGGCGGGGTCAGCCTGTGCAAGCGAAGCCCCGAGCGCCTGGGCGGCTCCGTATACCAGTGCAGGGCGCACGCGCTTGCCACCGTTCATGACGGCATAGCGCATGGCGGCAGACAGACGTTCGGCGGCCGGATTCTGCCCGGCCAGAAAGCGTTCCAGTGCGACCGGAATCCGTGTTTGTGCCGTGGCGAGAAGGGGTTGCGAGTCAGGCATCGTCGCTGTCGGTATCGAAGTCGGCGAACTCGACCGTGCCATCGGCTTTTTCCAGCAGCAGTTGCACTTTCTGTTCGGCCTCGGTCAGTGCCTGCTGGCATTCACGGGTCAGCTTGATGCCGGCCTCAAAGGCTTTGAGGGCTTCTTCCAGCGGCAAGTCACCGCTTTCCAGCAGGTGCACCTGCGCTTCAAGCTCGCTGAGGGCTTTTTCAAAATCGACGGCGTTGCGTTTACGGGCCATGGGAAAGAGGGACTGCGATGAAGAAGCGCGAACAGTAGCGCCTCATCCACCGAATGAAAAGAGCATGCCGGCCTGCGATAAACCGCAATGGTGAGAATTGTGGAGCCTGTGAAGAGCGACGGATTTCCGGGCATAAAAAAACGCCGGCAGGAGCCGGCGTTTTTGTTCTCCCACCGCTGTTACTTGGCCGGTGCGGCTTCCGTCTTGGCGGCTTCTTTCTTGGCTGCGTGAGCATGGTGCTTGTGCTTGGCGGGCTTGGCCGCAGCCGGAGTGGCAGGTGCCGGGGCAGCCGTTTCGGCAGCCATGGCGGAACCGGCAGCCAGGGTCAGGGCAAGAGCAATGGCGTTGGTGATTTTCATGGTGTATCTCCTGAGCGAGTCGCAGTGTGGGTTGAGCATCAAGGCCGGGTTGGATCCGGCTCTGAAACCAAGACTGCGCCCGCAGGGCTTACGGCGAGATGGTGGCCGGATTAATTTTCGGTAATGCGCAGGGCGGGTATGGCGGAGGGGAAATCCACGATGACCATAAGCCCGGGATGCGCATCGTCCAGGCGCAAGCTGGCGTGATGACGCAGGGCAATGGCGCGCACCAGCGACAGGCCAAGCCCGTTGCCGGGTGAGCCGCGATGCGTCTCCAGCCGCACAAAGCGGTCGAAGACACGTTCACGATCGGCCACCGGAATGCCGGGGCCGGTATCGCTGACGCTGAGTTGTACCCGATCACCCTGCAGGCCCAGTTGCACACGAATGTCACCGCCGTCGGGCGAGTATTTGATGGCGTTGTCGATGAGATTGGCCAGCAGCTGGAAGAGCTGGTCGCGGTCGCCCCGGATCAGGGCCGGGGCCAGGGTCACGTGCAGGCGTTGCTGGCGGCTTTCTGCGAGGGCTTCAAAAAGTTCGGTGGCATCGCGCACCAGTTCCGCAAGGTCCAGCTGCTGCGCCGGCAGGGCTCCGGTATCCGCTTCCAGCCGGGTCAGCCGCAGCAGCGCCTGAAAGGTATTCAGGAGGCTGTCGGTTTCGGCCAGTGCGGCGTCCAGTGCCTGCGCGGCATCGCCATCGCCGGTGCTGGCACGTGCCTGTTCCAGCCGGGTTTTCAGGCGGGTCAACGGTGTGCGCAGATCATGAGCAATGGCATCGGTGCTGTGGGCGATCCCGCCGACCAGCTCCTGAATGCGTGCAAACATGCCGTTCAGGGCCAGGGCCAGACGATCAAAACTGTCACCGCTGCCGTTGCTCTGCACCCGCGTGCCGAGGGCCCCGCTGGCCATGCGTTCGGCAGCGGCCAGCGGGCCGGCCAGGGCCTTTGCCACGGCCCTGCTCATGACCAGGGCGAGACCGACCGCAACCGCCAGCAACAACAACAAGCCCCAACCCAGTCCGCGTGCCACGGCGGCGCGCAGGCGCTCGCGCTCCCAGGCCACATGGCCGACCACCAGGCGGCTGCCATCGGCAAAATGCTCGACCTTCACCAGGGCAGGATGTGTGCCCGATGCATTGCTGATGCTGATGTTGTGCCAGCCGGGTTGCGTGCCCAGTGTGGCTGGCAAGTGCAGCCCGGCCGGCAGCGTGAGCGAAGTGCCGGCGGCATCAAGACGGTAAAAGGCATCGCTGTTGTCCGGCACATCGCGATCCGCCAGCGCTTCGCGCAAACCACTGATGCCGGAATCGGATTGCCATTGCCGCAGGTCCTGCAAGTCGTGCCGGACCTCGCGCGCCATTTCTTCTTCGGTAATGGAGGAGAGGGTCAGATAACCGGCGAGGCCGAGCAGCAGGAACACCACGAGAAAAGCCGCGCCGTAGGTGAGGGCGAGCCGCAACAGCGGTGAGCGCAGGCGCGGGCTCATGCGAAGAACTCCGGCAGGAAAAGCGGCATCAGTCACGCTGCCCCAGCAGGTAACCGGCACCGCGTACGGTGTGCAGCAGGGGCTGGTCGTGATCGCGATCGATTTTCTGGCGCAGGCGCGAGATGTGTACGTCGATGACGTTGGTCTGCGGGTCAAAGTGATAATCCCACACCGCTTCCAGCAGCATGGTACGGGTGACCACCTGATCGGCATGACGCATCAGGTATTCGAGCAGGCGGAATTCGCGCGGTTGCAATTCGATGCTGAGGCCGGCGCGCTTGACCTGGCGCTTGAGCAAGTCGATTTCAAGGTCGGCAATTGCCAGTCGTGTTTGCTCGCGCGGTGCGCTTTCCTGTCGGCGCATCAGGCCTTCAAGGCGGGCCAGCAACTCGACAAAGGCAAAAGGCTTGACCAGATAGTCGTCAGCGCCTTCACGCAAGCCTTCCACACGCTGATCAACATCACCCAGCGAGCTCAGCATCAGCACGGGTGTGGCCTTGCCGGCCGCGCGCAGCATTTTCAGGATGTCGAGGCCGTCCAGACCCGGCAGCATGCGGTCGAGAATGATGGCATCCACTTCTTCACCGGTGGCGGCAAAGAGGCCGTCACGACCATCGCGCATGGCTTGCACGGTGTGGCCGGCTTCTTTCAGGCCCTTTTCAATAAAGTCGGCAATCAGGGGGTCGTCTTCAATCAGCAGGATGCGCATGCCAGCCTCCACAGCGAGCCTTGAGTCTACGGCGCTGGCGTGTGCGGACGAATTAATTTTTTGTCATGCGGCCGGAGGGATGCCGAGTTCCGCCAGTGCGAGGGAGATGCGCCGCCGAATCTCGTCGCGCACCGCCAGGAAATCGGCACCCTCAAGATGGCGCGGGTCGGGCAGGGCCCAGTCTTCACGGGTGCGGGCTCTCACGAAGGGGCATTCATCGCCACAGCCCATGGTCACCACAAGGTCGTAATCGAGATCAGGAATCTCCTGCAATGACTTCGAGTCATGCGAGCCGAGGTCGTAACCGAGCTCGGCCATGGCAGCAATGGCTTTGGGGTTGACCTTGCCCGAGGGTTTCGAGCCGGCGCTGTAGGCTTCCACCCGGTTGCCGCCCAGCATGCGTGCAAAAGCCTGCGCCATCTGGCTGCGGTTGGAGTTTTCGATACAGACAAAAAGCAGATTCTTTTTCATGACGGGATGTTTCCGGATCCGGCAAGGCCGCCGGCGTTGTACCAGCCGCGTGAACGGTTGACGACATTCACCACCACCAGCATCAGCGGGACTTCAATCAGCACGCCCACCACGGTGGCGAGTGCGGCGCCTGAGCCTAAACCAAACAGGCTGATGGCAGCGGCTACGGCAAGCTCGAAGAAATTGCTGGCGCCGATCAGAGCTGATGGCCCGGCAACATCATGCGTTTCGCCGCAGGCACGATTGAGTCCGTAGGCCAGCCCGGCGTTGAACACCACCTGAATGAGAATGGGCACGGCCAGCAATGCGATAACCAGTGGTTGTGCCAGGACCTGTTTTCCCTGAAAGGCAAACAGCAGTACCAGTGTGAACAGCAATGCACTGAGCGACAGCGGGCCGATATGCGTGAGTCGTTGTGCCAGTTTTTCCGGGCCTCCGCGACGCAGCAGAAAATGCCGCCAGATCTGCGCCAGCACGACGGGCACCACGATATAAAGCATCACGGAAAGCAGCAGCGTGCCCCAGGGCACGATGATGGCAGAGAGGCCGAGCAGCAGCGCCACCAGCGGCGCAAAGGCGAAAACCATGATGAGGTCATTGAGGGCCACCTGGCTCAGCGTGAACAGCGCGTTGCCGCGACACAGTCCGCTCCACACAAATACCATGGCCGTGCAGGGCGCCGCCGCGAGGAGGATGAGGCCGGCGATATAGCTCTCGATCTGCTCGGCCGGTAGCCAGGGGCGAAACAGCCAGCCAATGAAGAGCCAGCCCAGCAGCGCCATGGAAAACGGTTTCACAGCCCAGTTCACGAACAGCGTTACTCCGATGCCGCGCCAGTGCGCACGCACTTCCGTGAGCGAACGGAAGTCGATTTTCATCAGCATGGGAATGATCATCAGCCAGATCAGAACGGCGACGGGCAGATTCACGTTGGCGACTTCAGCGCCGGCCAGTGCCTGAAAAGCAGCGGGAAAGAAATGTCCCAAAGCGATGCCGACGATAATGCAAAGTGCGACCCACACGGTGAGGTAGCGTTCAAAAAGGCCGAGCCTGGCCGGGTTTTTCTGAAGCGATGTCATTGCCTTTACTCGGTGCCAGCAGGGCAGCAGGGGGCTGTTACGGCACAGTCGGCGCCGGCACAGCAGTTTTCCGTGAGGTAAGCGAGCAAGGCATTCATGGCATTGAACTCGGTGCGATAACGAATGAAGCGCCCCTCCTGAGCGGCACTTAGCAGGCCGGCATGGCTAAGTTCCTTGAGGTGAAAGGACAGGGTGGCCGGCGCCAGGCCGAACTCGCTAGAGAGTTCGCCGGGAGTGAGGCCGGCCGGGCCGACTTGAACCAGACGGCGAAACAGGCTCAGGCGGGTGTCGTGGGCCAGGGCGGAGAGACGGGTGACGGCCGCTTTTGTTTCCATGATTCGAATAATATGGAAATGACGATCAAAAGCAAGCCTGGCGTGCTGATTACGGCCCCTGCCTCCAGCATCGGGCGGTCCAGAGAGCAAGGAGTCAGCATGCAAATCCCCGACAAGGTCACGGTACACCGCATTGTTTTCGGTACGGATACGCCGGCCGGGCGTCCCTTGACATTTTTCTGCTCTGGGCGATTGCCCTCAGCGTGCTGGTCGCCATGCTGGATTCAAGCTGGGATGGCGGACGTCACCTCAGCCTTTTCTTCCAGATACTGGAGTGGGGGTTCACGCTGCTGTTTACCGTCGAGTACGGACTGCGCTTGTGGTCATCACCCCAGCCCCTGCGCTATGCCCGCAGTTTCTTTGGCGTGATCGATTTGCTGGCAACCCTGCCGAGCTACCTGGCTGTTTTTTATGCCGGCGCGAATGCGCTGCTGATTCTCCGGCTGGTGCGCATGTTGAGGATTTTTCGCGTGCTCAAGCTGTTTACCTACTGGAACGAAACGAACATGCTGTTGCGCAGTCTTTACGCGGCGCGCCGCAAGATCACGGTTTTTTGACCACGGTCTTTGTCGCCGCTACGATCTTTGGCGCCTTGCTGTATATCGTCGAGGGGCCGGAGCATGGCTTCACCAGTATTCCAAAAGCCGTGTACTGGGCGATCACCACAGTGGGTTACGGTGATGTGGTTCCGCACACACCGCTGGGTCAGGCGATTGCATCACTGGTGATGCTGGTGGGCTATTCCGTGATTGCCGTGCCCAGCGTGATTCATCCTCATCAGTGTTTTCGCAGGGAGGTTGATTCAGATAGTTGGGGTGATGCCCGAAGTTATGGTGCAAAACCCAGGCATAGGAAGGGATCATGGTTTGGGTGCCGATGATGATCTCGAAAAGACGGTTCATGACCGGCGAGTTGAAAGCGTTGTGATGCTGCTGATGGTGATTGTAGGTGGCGATGCTGCCGAGCAAGGGCAGGGAAAACACGCCGGCCAGCAGGGCTCCCCATAGTGGCAAGCAGTGCCCCGCCATGATCTGCAGAAAAAATACCAGCAGGATGAAAGCGACAGGGCGCCGGTCTGCATTGAGCTTGAGGATGTTGCCTTCAATGCGGCCATTCTTTTGATGGATTTCGTCGAGCGTCATTGTTTTTATTGTTGTGCTGCGGGTGTTGGCAATGGGCTGCATTCCGCCCTGCAAAATACCCTATCTGCCCTGTCTGGCAAAGCGGCCTCAGGGGTGTCGGCGTAAAAAGCCGAGGGCAGATACGGCCAGCAGGACAGCCACCAGAACGGGGCCGAAGGGTTGATCGAACTGCAGGGCCAGTACAAAGGCGAGGGCATAGCCCGCCATGCCCGTGAGCATGGCAATCAGCAGTCCGCCGCGCCAGTTGGGGGCGACCCGGAAAGCCAGCCAGGGAGGCAGGAAGACAAGGGCAAATGCGCCCATTAAACCGATGGCCCCGGTCGCGAGCGCCAGCAGCAGGGCGACGGCCAGATCAAAGCTCAAATGCCAGCGCCAGGCGGGCAGTTGGTTGGCCGCTTCATGGGCCGGGAAAAAGCAGGCGCGCAGCAGGCGACGGTTCCACCAGGGCATGAGGGCAAGGGCGATGCCGCCGCCGATTCCCAATGCCAGCAGTTGCTCGGTATTGGCAAAGTAGAGCTGGCCATCCGACAGCGCATGCGACAGGGCTTCGCCCAGCGTGGTATTGGCCGCGATCAGGTATAGAGCGGCCCAGCCGCCGAGCATCATCAAGGCATAACCGCCATTGCCTTCACGCTTCAGCAACTGCTTGATGCCAACGGCAATCAGGGCTCCGCCGGCACCGGACAGCAGCAGTGGCAAGTGCAGGGCCATGCCGAACAAATGGCAGGCTGCCGCAATATGGGCGAGGCCAAGGGCCGCCAGCCATTCCCTGCGCAGGCGCAGATAGCAGCCCAGCAAAGGCAGAATGGCCGCTGCAATCAGCCCCACAAAAAGCGGTACCCGAAACAGCGGGTCCAGCAGCAAATCCGGAAAAGAACTCATCAGGTGGTGTCTCCGTTCTTGCGGAGATCGCTGTGATGTTGCGCGGTGACATTGATGCCGGCATCGCACACGGCCGCCATGAAGTCGGTATCGTGACTGATTAGCAAAAGCCCCCGGTCATGGCGCCGTTCACGCAGCCAGCCGGCCAGCAAGGCCACACCTTCAGGATCGAGATTGTTCGTGGGCTCATCGAGCAGCACGACTCTGGCGCTGGAAGCGAGGCAGGCCCAGACGGCGAGCAACTGGTACTGACCGCCAGATAAAGTATCAATGCGTTTGTGAATCAGGGCAGCCAGCCGGTCTGGCAGTTCCTGTTTGTCGGCGTCCAGCAGGCGCAGGTAATCCAGCACGGACACGGGGGTGTCGCTGAGCCGAACCGGATGCTGTTGCTGGCTGGCCAGCGTAATGCCTCGCGAGCGTTCGATGCTGCCGCTGAAAATCCGCGCCTGTCCGTAAACCGATTTGAGCAGGGTGGATTTTCCACACCCATTGGCACCGACAATGCCGAGGGCTTGTCCGGCATCAAGCGTAAAAGAAACCGGACCGATCACCGGTGCGGCATAGCCTGTCACCAGATCGGAAATTTTCAGCAACACGATAAAACTCCAGCCGGCTTGGGGCGCGATTATCGGGTGGAGGCCAGTGCTGCTGTCCACTGGTCAATCATGGACAGATAGGCGTCTGCACCTGCTCCTGCCGGTGGGTCCAGTGGCAGGGCGTAGGCCTTCCAGCCCAGTTGTGCGGCGAGTGTGGCAATGCCGCTGTTGGACTGGAAAAGCGTGTGCAGGATGACACCTTTTTTACCTTTCAGGCGACCGACCAGCCCGGCCAGATGCGATGCGGTCGGTGGCATGCCGGGCAGCGGTTCTACATAGCCCAGCACCGGCACGTGAAAACGCGCCATCAGGTAATCCGCATCCTTGTGATAAATGACCGCTCCCGGCACGGCGGCAAGCTGTTGCTGCCAGAGGGGCAGCCGTGCAGCGACTGCCTGTTTGAATGCCTGCGCGCGGGCACGAAAATCAGCCGCATGGGCCGGATCAAGACGGCTCAGGCGCTCGGCGAGAGCGATGCCGGCATCGGCCATGCGTGCGGGATCCATTTGCACATGCGGATTGCCCATGGGATGCACATCGCCCTTGGCCCGGTCAGCACCGGCGCTGCCTTTGACATCAAGCAGCGGAACTTGTGCCGCAATTTCAAAATAGCCGTCAGTGCCCGGCAAAACGGCAGGGTTGGCCGATGAGCGTATTGCCAGTGGCAGCCAGCCGACTTCAAGCTCGGCCCCCATCGCCACCACCAGTGTTGCGCTGCGCAAGGCGCGCATCATGGACGGTTTCACTTGCAGCGTGTGGGCATCGCGATCGGGCGCTGCCAGCGTGGTGATGCTGACTGCCTTGCCGCCAATTTCACGCAACAGCATCTCTGCCGATGTCGTGGAGGCCACGGCCGGAATGGCGGCCTGTGCCAGCGTGGCCGACAGCAGCAGGACGAGGCCTGAGAGGATGTTCGTTTTCATGGGGATGTGTCTCAGAATTTGTGCGCGCCGTGGGTGCCAAGGCTCATGGAATAGGTGAGGAAATACTGGTCGTACGGCTGATCCTGACCGGCAGCATCAGTGACATCGGCCTTGCTGTATTGCGCGCGCAGTCGTGAGAACTCGGTGAGATTCCAGGTGAGTGCTGCGCTGACACGACGGGAGGCGTCATGATCGCGGCTGCTGCCGGCTTCGGAAATCGTGCTGCCCAGCCCTGACTGGTCGACGCGCAAGCCGAACTGCCAGCGGGGCGCGATGCCATAAACGGCCTGCACGTAATAGGCACTTTCTTCGCTGTCGACCTTGTCATCGAGGGCGACAGGATTGCCGTTGGCGTAAGTCGCCGTGCCGTTGAGCGCGGCGACCGTGAGTTTCTTGTCACCGTGCAGGAATTCGGACTGCACTTTCAGATTGCCCGCACCGGCTTCGCCACCGCCATCGTATTTGTAAACCGCTTCGATACCGTAGAGTGTTTCATCGCCATCCAGCAGGTAATCATCAGGCGTGTCAGCAGCGGTTTCCTGTTGCTGCTGCGCCCGCAATCCCCAGAGTCCGAGCAGCAGGGTGTGGTTGTCGCCAAGCTCGGGTGACACTTTGGCGTAGGCGGTAAAAAGCCGTGGCCCCTTTTTTTCTTCCGGCACAGTGCCGCTGGCCGCGCTGGCATCAAATTCGGCCTGCGCCACGCCAATGGTTTCCTGTTTGCCTTGCAGGGCTTCCACGCCGATGAGGGTGTACAGCGGCAGAGCCGGCAACCATTCCACGCGCAGTCCGGAATCAGCGATGCCTTCACCGCCCAGCAGCGCGTTGTACGCCAGGTTCTGGTCGGCAAAATCCCAGGTGTGCGGGTGCTGGCTGTTGAGATAACCGATAGTGCTCTTCATTTTGCCGGCACGGACTTTCAGGCCATAAGGCAGCTGGCGGGTTTCAAACCAGGCTTCTTCAACCTCGGCATCGCCTTCGCCGGTCAGCACGATATTGGCCATGGCATCGAAATTGGGGTCTACCGTGGCGGAGAGCACGAGCTCGGTTTCGCCCAGATTGAAGCCTTGGTCATCGGCCTCGGGCGAGACATTATTCATGCCGGCCGGCGCCAGCAGTTTTCCGGATTCGGAATCCTGATAAAAATTGCCGCTCAGAATGAGCGAGATGGCAGGGTTGAATGCCGAGCCTGAAGAAACCGCCTGATTGCTGTCGTCGGCGTGAGCTGTCAGCGTCATGGCTGCCGCAAGGGCGGCAAGAGGAAATGAACGGAGGCGCATGGTAGGTCTCGGGGAGGGCCAAGGGTCGGAGCGAAGCCAGATAATAATGTTATACCATAACATTGAAAGACTGATTTCAATCCGGCTCTTGGGATGGACCGCCCCGCCCCCATTAACAAAGGGCGCTACGATTCCGTAATGCCTACGGTTCTCAGGGAGTTTTCATGACACGCACGGCTGAACTGGATGCAATGAAGCGGGAGTGCCGGGCGCTGGTGCGCAAACGGGCGCTGGTGTCGGCGGGTGCTGCAGTGGTGCCGGTGCCGTTTCTTGACGTGGTGGTGGATGCCGGCATCCTGATGCAGCTGATTCCGGAGATCAGTCAGCGCTTCGGGCTGGAAACCGAGCGCATTGAAGGCATGAGCCCCGAACGACGCGAGAAGGTCTGGCGGCAGGTGCGTGCGCGTGGCAGCCAACTGATCGGCATCGTGCTGACTCGCGCGATCGTGCGTAAAACCTTTCTGGATTTTGCCGGGCGCATCGTGGCGCGCCAGATTGCCAAATTCATTCCGTTGGGTGGGCAAATCGTGGCGGCCGGCCTGGGGTATTTCGTGATGCGTCGCATGGCTTACAAGCATATTGACGACTGCTATGCAGTAGCAGCAGCACTGGACTGAACTCAGGGCATGACCTCAAGTCCTGTCTCGGCCTCTATCGGTTCGACATGAATCAGGATGTCACTATCGGCAAATTCCTGATGCACCGCATCTTCAAGCTCATCACACAATTCGTGTGACTGCCTGACCGGCCATTGGCCCGGCACCAGCAAGTTGAATTCTATGAAGCGCCGCTGACCGGCCTGTCGGGTGCGTAGCGCCGTCATGCCGGTAGTGGCGGGGAGATGTTTTTGCAGCGCCGCGTCTATGCGGGCGAGCTCGTCCGGTGGAAGTTGCATGTCCATCAGGCCGTCAATTGAACGTGCCATGAGGGTGATGCCCGTGCGCACGATATTCAGGGCAACGGCCAGTGCAATCACCGAGTCCAGCCACCACGCCTGAGGAAAGGCCAGCAGCAGGAGCAATGCCAGCACTACACCCACCGAGGTCCACACATCGGTCAGCAGGTGGTGGGCATCGGCCTCGACGGCGAGGCTTTTTTCAGCGCGTGCCACGCGCATCAGCCACCAGGCCGCCAGTGCATTCACACCGGTCGCCAGCAGCGACAGCATCAGACCGATATCCAGCTTGCCCACCGGCCTGGGATCAAGGAGTCCGTTTATGGCTGCCCAGGCGATGGAGGCTGCTGCCAGCAGGATCATCATGCCTTCGGCACCACTGGAAAAATATTCAGCCTTTTCGTGCCCGAAAGGGTGGTCGTCATCGGCTGGCATGGCGGCAAGCCCGAGCAGGACAAAGCCGAGTGTGGCGGCCGCCAGATTGACCAGTGACTCCACGGCGTCAGACAGCAGGCCGACAGAGTCTGTCAGTGCCCAGGCTGAAAATTTCAGTGCCATGGTGATGAGGGCTGCCGTCATGGACAGCAGCATGGCCCGTTGAACTCGCGAGCGGATAACCAGCATGCCACGCATGATTGTTTCCTTGGCCATCAAGGCCGAGTCAGACAACAGGTCAAAAAAACAGCCCCGCTGGAGCGGGGCTGTTTTTTTGAATCAGTGGTAAAGCACCGCCGTTCAGATGGGCTTTGAGCCGTAATTGCTGACAGGCTTCTGGGGTGGATCGGCGGTTACGTCCGGCGCAATTTCCTGAACCTTTCCGCCTTTGGCGAGAAAGCGCTCCATTTCTTCTTCCAGTTGGCGGCGCAATGCTTCCTTGCTGGAAACCGTCAGTGTCTCGGCATCGGCGATGTCGCTGCGTGGTGCGGGTGCTGCACCTTCACCGCTGGCAGCCACAGCTTCGCCTTCTTCGGCCTCGACCTCTACCTCGTCGTCCTCAGTGTCGTCATCAACCGGGTCGGCGGTTTCATCTACTTCGTCATAATCGTCATTGGCCATGATGCTCAACCCCTCAACAAGACCACACAAAAAAGGATAAGAGACGGCCCCATGTATAGATCAGGAGCGCGTGTTTGTCAGGACGCATTTTCAGGACTTGTCGCCCGCATTTCCAGCCTTGAGCACGGTGGTCATGCTGTGCTAGTGCGGCCGGAAAACTGCAGGCGACATTGCCTGTTGGCAGTGTCGCAGTTTTCTCTCAAGAAATATCAAACAGATAGCAGCTTATTTGCGCGTGTCCCCTCAAGTGCGAGGGGCTTTAGCGATCGATAAAGTGTCGAATATTTTCGACGGTTGCATCCAGCAGGCGCTGTCTGGCACCACGACCTGACCAGGCACAATGGGGAGTGATGAGCAGGTTGGGAATGTCGGTGGCCAGCAGGGGGTGGGTGGTGGGCGGAGGTTCAACAGACAATACATCCAGAGCGGCTCCGCTCAGTTGGCCGCTACGCAGTGCGGCGGCCAGTGCATATTCATCAATGAGGCCGCCGCGAGCG
>Ga0209841_1000145_pt1 | contig 16891 bp, 14 predicted proteins | sample GWRWT4_30Apr14_FD_187185 | JGI IMG/M metagenome (GOLD analysis project Ga0209841, IMG submission 187185) | Sand microcosm microbial communities from a hyporheic zone in Columbia River, Washington, USA - GW-RW T4_30-Apr-14 (SPAdes) (version 2) | ecosystem: Engineered > Artificial ecosystem > Sand...
CTGTTGATCACGCGACCACCGCTTTCAAACACGCGGAACACATCGGCGGGCGGTGCCGTTTCCCAGGCCGGCAGGGCGGTGAGTTTGGGCAGTATGCCTTTGGCAATCATGAAGGCATCGGGCAATACCGGTGCGATGAGTTCCGCGGGCTGGCTGTCGGCGGTGTAGGCCTCGCCGAGGATGTAGCGCTTGTAGGGAAGAATGCCGTTGTTGTACGAAGCGCCGCCCCAGAGCATGGCCGAGGTCGACATCAGGCTGCGCTCGCTGGCCTGGATGATGGGCAGATGACAGGCACCGCAGGAGGCGCGCGCGACGCGCAAATCACCGGGGTTGATGAAGCGGATGTAGGCCGGATCTTCCTTGTTGAGTTTGGTGTAGGAGGACGGCGGATTGGCGGAGGACGGATAGCGCCAGAATTTCACGTCACGCGGCAGGATGTGGGCCGCATCCATGGCGGCGCGATAGGCATCCACGCCCTTGGTCTTGTAATCCGAATTCAGGGGACGCGTGATGGCCGCATTGCCGCCGTGGCAATCGGTGCAGCCGATCACCACGCCCGGATTGGCATGCATGGTGTGGCGATCCGTGGTGACATGGCAGCCGATGCAGCCTTCGCTTTTTTGCAGAGCCTCTGATTCCGCCTGGGCCAGCGGCGCCGGTGGAGCAAACTGGTAGCTGCGTTCAATCAGCTGCGCGGCTTCGGAACTGTGCGCGGGCAGTGCGATGAGGCAGAGCAGCACCAGCAGGCCATGTCGCAGCAGGCTGTGAGCGGATCGGGGCGAGGCCAAACGGGAGATGATCATGATCAGAATGCCAGGAGCACGTTGAGCAGTGCGGAATACTGCGGGCCGCGCCGGTCTTCGTCATAGAGTTCGCGCAGGCCCTTGCCGGGCAGGAGTGCGGCAAACGATGAAGAGATCACGATGTTTTGTGAATACAGCGGGCGGTACTGGATGCCGGCAGACACATCGGTGCCGATGTCTTTCGACGGCGGCAACTGGTTGCGCAGCACGCCGAGGATGTCGGTGTCGTTGAAGCGCAGCGCCGAGACATTGCAGAGCAAGCGCAAGGTGGGCAGGAGATCGAAATCGGCACCGATGCCGAACAGGGTCAGGCCGGGATTCACAAAATTGGATTGACCCTTGTCCTTGGAGGAGCGCAGTGAGGTGAGCACGCCATTGCGTCCCGACAGTGCCACACCACCGCCGCCGATCAGCGGGATGGCCTGGCGAATGAAAAAGCTGGTATCGGCACCGGCAAACTGCGGATTTTCCAGAATGGCATCGAAGCCCGTGGACACATTGTCAAAAGGATCGTTGTCACCGGAGGCATAGAGGAAATTGCCACGCAGGCGTATCCAGTCGAAATCGCGCGACAGTTCGCTGGCGTGAAAGAAAGCCTCGATGTCCTGCGGCTTTTGCGCAATGGCGTTGTAGTCGTCCCGGCCCAGGGCGAGATAGGTCGACGTGGTCAGGCCGTAGCGCCCGAAGTGGCCGTCGCCGCTGTAACCCAGATAGGTCACCTGGTAATCATGCGGGCGCACATCACCGATAACGGCTGGGCGCACGAGAAAACCGTTGTCGTCGTAATAGTCCGGCCCCGATTCGTTATTGCGGTTGTGCACCAGTGCGAGCTGGCTGGTGAAACCGACACGGGGAAAGTCCTGACGATACACATTGATGAAATACACATCGTCATCGCGCGGGCGCTGCCCGAGATCATTCAGGCCGCTGTTGGTGTCTTTTTCAAGGCGGCGCATCCAGCCGGCATTGTATTGCCAGTGGTTGTTGTCGCGGTTGCCGAACAGGCGCACGCCGAGGGCATTGTCCTGGAACAGGAAGCCGCGGAAATCGAGATTCACCGGCTGGATGCCGACGCGCAGGCTGTCGAAGTCGTAGCGTTCGGACACATTGCGCAAATGCTTGTCGGCAAACAGTTCCTGGATGCCGACAAAGTGATCGGTACGCGCCACGCCCGTACGCGGATCAATGCGCAGGGCGCGCTGCTCTTCCACTTCCGAATGGTTGTAGTTGAACACCGGGACAAAGCGGAATTCGTAATCGGGTGGACGGAACGTGGTGTTGCCCTTGATCAGACTCAGGTTGAGGATGAACGTGCCCAGCAGGGTGGATTGCTTGCCGTCATCGCCAAACAGATCCAGCGCACCTGCCTGCGTTGACGTTTGCGGTGCCACCGGAATCGGCAGCCGGCGCATTTCGTAGGTGGTGTCGGCGATCAGTCCGAGATTGAAAAACCAGTCATGACCGAGAGCCGGCAGTACCGGCAAATCACCCTTGAGGGGATTCTGGTTATAGGGATCGTAAAACGGAAAGCGGAAATTCAGCGCCTGCATGATGCGCCAGCGATCAGGTACCGGTACCGATTCGCGCGGCAGGCTGGCCAGTGGTGGAGGCACCTGGTCAGGGTTGATCAGCGGCATGGCGATTTCGGTGCGACGACTGCTCACGCTGCCGCGCTGAATGTCATCGCGCGCATGGATGACCGGACCACTGTCGATGATGCTGGTGGCTGCCGCAATACGGGAGGCTTTCACCGAGAGACTCATGTCATCGTCTTCGCCCGGCTCCTGTTTCACCCAGCCAAAGCCGCCGCCATACACGGCCGACACCGGAATGCGGTACCAGTCGCCCTGGCGCCGGTCGGCACGCAATACCTGTCCGCGCTGAATGTCGGCGATCACCATCGAGTCTTCCACGGGCTCGTCATGGATGGCGATGGAGGCAGACAGTACCTGCAGCTCAAAAGTGGTCGGCTCGGCGGGTGTGTTTCCGGTTGGCGTATCAGCGTTGCCGGTCAGGGCGGTTGCCGTGACGGTTTTTTCCGGTTCAGCGGCACGCAGCTCTGCGCAAAGCCCGAGCACGGCCAATCCCGCCAGCAGGAGGCGGGCGGGATTTTTCTTGCGCAGATCACAGGCCGGCGCAAACATTTTGTTCACTGCTGCCGTTAAAGGGTGACTGCGGGCATTGTGCGTAACGCAGGCGTGTGCCTTGCGGCGTCAGGTTGTCGGCGCGTAGTACAGCGGGCGCGTTGCGCACGGGATTGCCACCTGCCGGCAGTGCCTGGCCGGCGCGTGCGAGGCCGAGCAGGGCGATCATGTCGTCCTGGTCAACGCCGTCACCGGAAACACCGATGGCACCGATGAGCTGGTTGCCGCGGTAGATCGGCACGGCGCCCGGAAATATCTGGATGCCGTTCTTGATGGCGGGGAGGCCGGTGCAGCCTTCAGAGAAATCATTCGCCACCACGCTTTGCACCAGCTGGTTGTAAACCAGATCCAGTTGCAGGCCGACATTGAACGGGCTCCATTGTGCAATGTCTTTCGAGAAGGGGCCGTTCGGGGTGCCGGCAATGCCGTCAGGAAAAGTGGGCCGGTGAATATTGCCGAGGGCACGTGCGGAAAACGCCGTGGTGCCCGTCAGCAACTGGGCATTATTGAAAAAGCTTCTTGCATTGCCCACATAAGCGGACAACGGAGACATTGCTCCGTTGACATAGGCTGCTGCCGGCAGCGATTGCAGATCCGCGCCAGCGCTGGCACTGGAAAAAAAGTTGGCGCTCCGGGCTTTCTGCAGGGCGACATCAATACCGAAGAGCGGAGCATCCGGCGTTTTGGCGAGACCGAGTACGGCACCGGAGGCATCGACGACCGTCACGGTCACCTGGGCTGCCGAGCCGAGCGGACGGCGAATCTGCGCGCGTGCGTGATTGGCAATGTCGAGGGCACTGAGCAACAGCTGCGTGACTTCCTGCTGCGTGATGCCGTTCAGTGCGATCGTGGGGCTGATGCTGTCGCGTGCCGGATAACGGTTGACGCCGGCGGCATCGGTCACCACCCAGGCACCCACACTGGCGAGGCTGCCGCTGTCCGGAAGAATACCGGAACCGGGTTTGCCCATGGCCATGCCGACGCGTGCCGTTGCCGTGCTGTAACCGGTGACGGCCAGGAATTCTGCCGGCAGCAGTGATGCCGGATTGGCCGCTGCCGGATTAGAACGTATGGCTTCCGAATCGACATAGCGAAAGCTGCGGCCATCGGCCGTGATGCGGTTGCCGCGCACATTGGCCGGTGCGCTGTAGCCGCTGCTGGCCGCGACGGCAATCAGTTCGTCCGTGTCGCTGTCGATGTCGGTGATGTTGAGATCAATGCCGTAAATTCCGTCTGCCATGACGCCAATGCCGCCCACGACCACGCCGCTTTTATACAGCGGCAAGCCGCCGGGATCACCGGCCAGGCCGAGCGGGGAATGTTTGGGACCGATACTGCCATCGGTAAAGCGGCGCACCAGATCCGAGCAGGGCAGCTGGCTGAACTGCACGCCAAAAAGCGGTCCGCTGGGCTGGTTGGCTTCCAGCGGATTGAAATTTTTCTGGATGATCTGGCTCGCCGTGCGCGTGGAAAAAGCATTACCGGATGACGACAGGTAAGCACCGGTAACGGCTTTGCTGATCGCCGCCAGCGTGGCGGGAATCGTGCCCTGTACACCGTCAAGGCCGCCACTCACGCCAAGGGCGCTGCTGATGTCCACCGTGAGGCCGGCACCGCTCATTTGATAAACCGCCAGCACATTGCCGACACGGTCCGTCACGGCAAAGGTTGCTTTTACATTGCGGGCTTTTGCTTCTGCCACGCCTTGTGCCAGGACACGGCGGACATCGGCAATGCTTAATGAAACCGAATCGATGGGAGCGTGCGGCGGATCAGCCGGCGAGCCGTCACCGCCGCAGGCACTGAGCAGCAGTGCAGCGAGCAGTGCTGCCAGTGCGGAGCGCGGGTGAGGACGTGTCGACAAGACGGCGCGCCTGCGACAGGGCAGCAGGCGCTTCATTGCTGCTGTGTCGCGCTGGGGGATGGCGCCGGCGACGGCTTTTCGGCCTGCAGGCGAGCAGCATCCCGTGAGGAGGGCCATGACACCGGATGATTCCGGGATGGAGCAAGTGCCGGGGCTTCTGCAGGGGCGTTGATATGGAAGCCGTGGCAGAGACCGCAGTTGGACAGGATTTTCTGCGATTCCGCCTTGTTGCCGGCATGACAGCTGCGGCAGCTGTCTATTTTCGGCATGAGCACGTCGTGCGATGACGTCGATGTTTTTGCGGCATGGCAACTTTCACAGGACGCCATGGCGTGTTTGTCATGCGAGAACTTTGCAGCAGGCATGCGCGCTGGTGCCGGAACGACCGGGCTGACATGCCAGGAGGGCGCACCGCTTGCGGTGCTGGTGCGCGAGATTTCGTGGCAGGTAAAGCAGGACGTCTTTTCAAAAATTTCCGTGGCGGCCTGACGCACCTGGCCATCCACATCGCCGCTGCCATTCAGGCGGCTTGCCGGTGCGGCGGTTTTACCGGGCAGTGCACGCACCGTCTGCTCGGTGGCGGCATGGCCTTGCGGGCGATTCAGGACAATGCCGTTCACGGCGACATAGCTGTAGAACTCGCGCAGCGTGAGCATGACATCACTGACACTGCCATGCGGGACCTGACGATCCGGAGCGGCCGGCTCAAAACGCAGCTCATGACAGGACTGGCAGTTTTCCTTCATCGTCACCGGTTTGAACCGGGTGCCGGTGCTGTCGGGCGTGTGGCAGCTGGCACAGGTGGTTTTAACCAGCCCTTGCGGGCTGTTCACTCCTTTCGCGTTGAGGTGAACATCGTGCGGAAACTTGAGTGCACTTTTTTCACTGAGCATGCCGGCCTCGGGCAGACGTAGCCGTGCCATGTCGTTTTTGCCGGAACCGGCGGCCACCGTGACGCGGAATTCGGGATGCTCGCGTGCAAAGTCAGTCACGTTTGCCGTGCGGGTGCTGGCAAGGCTGGCCTTGATGTCGCCATGGCAGGAGGCGCATTCGCCCATGAAGTAATGGACATTCTGTTGCTGCAGGGCAAGCGGCCCCTTGTGGTCCTGATGGCAGCTGGCGCAGCGCGTATTATCCAGTGCGGCAACATGACCGGTTTTCTTGCTGACGTGGTCGCCCATGCTCTGATGGCAAGCCTTGCAGTCAGCATCTTTCACGCGCGTAAACGATTCGCTGTGACAGGCTTTGCAGTTGCTGGCAAAAGGCTGGTGACCTGCCGCCAGTTCGCCCGGATTCCATGAGCCGTCACCGGCAAGGCCGACCACTTTTTTCACCTGATGCAGCGCGGGCGATTCTTTTTTCAAGGCGCTGCCGTGATGGTCGATGAAAAAATTCAGGACGGGCAGCAAGAGAAACCAGACAAGAATCGGCAGGAACAGTGCCCAGGCCAGCACACGCCTGGAAAAAGGAATGCGGGTGGCGGCAAAGAAGACTTCCTTGCCCACGGCTTTCGAGTTCTGCGGCAGGGGTTGAACCAGCTCGAGGGTAAGCGCGAGATCGGCGGTGCCGGGCTCGACAATGTCGAGCTGGAAGGGTCCGATATTCAGTGTGGTGCCGGGATGCAGTGCCTGCGGTGCCTGATAGACGGCCGTCACATCGACGTTCTGCTCGGACACCTCGTACATCAGCGCGCCGTTTTTTCCGAGCACAATGGTTCGCGCATGGATGGGGACGCGTGGGTCTGCCAGTCGCAGCTCACATTCCGCGCCACGCCCCAGCCTGACCTGTTCGGCATCCAGTTCGCGGGTAGACCGCATCGGATTGCCTTTGGGCGAGCGCGTAATCGTGGTGATGATGATTTTCATGGAATCACCATTACCAGTAGAAAAAAACGGAGACGATGTGGGCGATCAGTGCGGCCAGCAAGGCGATTGACAAAGGCACGTGCACGATGAGCCAGGAGTCCACCCAGGTTTTCAGGCGGGTGTAATTGCGCAGACGATTCAGGCGCGCCAGCTTTTGCAGTTGCAGTTCATAAACGGCGGCATTGATCTTGGCTTGCTCGCCGGTCATTTTTTCCGTGCTGGCGATCAGCAGCCGTGTGACGGCAGCCGTCTGGCATTGCGGATTCTTGCCGCTGAACTGCTGCCAGAAATGTTCGAACAGGGGGGCATTATTGGATTCCAGCAGCGCCTTGTTGATGTGGTCATAGTGATTCATGGCCAGTGTTCGCGAGTGATTGTCGATTTCCGCAATCGCGAGCAAATGCTGCTCCAGGGTTTCTCCTCGCAGGGCCGCACTCATGCGTGCGGGATTGCGGATGTAGAAATACATGCCCCAGAAACCGCTGGCCACCACCAGCAGGGTGAGTGCATAAGCCAGGGTGTGGACGTTCAGGCCGAATTCGAAGCCGGTATGCAGGGTGGCCACCACCACAAGGGCGGCACCGAGATAGATGTGTGCAGAAAGCCAGCCCTGCAATTTGCCCAGCGTGGATTGGTAGCTGCGCTTGCGAATCCCGAAAGCCAGCAGCAGGAGAATGATGAGGGCGCCGATCGTGCCCAGCGTGTAGCCCAGCCAGGTACCGCCATTGGCCTTGATGGCCGGGTCATACAGAAGGTAGGCGAGCACGGACATTATCGTCAGCCATGAAGCGAGCTTCAGGTAACGATAATGCTGATAGGAAAGTAGCGTCGGCTGCTTCATGTGTCTGACTATCTATGTCGGAGCGAGGGTCATCATCCGTGCTGGGCAGAATACCATCTGCCCTACCCGTCGCCAGATTTTATGTCGGAGGAGACTGGGTTTTGCCCGGCTTTTTATTATCTTGCCTGTCCTGTCCGGCATTGCTCTGCCGGCGCGGCGCTTGCCTTCAGGCTGTCCCTGCCTGCTCCGGTTGCCGAGGGGTGATGCGGGAGCGGGAGTGGTGGGCCCGGACGGACTTGAACCGTCGACCAAAGGATTATGAGTCCTCTGCTCTAACCAACTGAGCTACAGGCCCGTATGCATATTGCGGGCGCGAGTATAACGAAAACCCGGCGCAACTGAAGCCCGCGGCCGGGCTTCAGTGCGGACAATTTCAGTGCGCGTCGTTGGGCGAGGTGGCCGGGGCTGGGTAGGCGTGCGCGCTGATCTTGTCGACCCAGGCCATGACAAGCGCGGAGAGCAGGAAGGCCATGTGAATGATGACCTGCCACATGATGGTGTCGTTGGTCTTCTGGTCGGCTTCGATGAAGGTTTTCAGCAGGTGGATGGAGGAAATGCTGATCAGGGCCATGGCCAGTTTCACCTTGAGCAGGCCCGCATTCACATGGCCCAGCCATTCCGGCTTGTCCGGATGACTTTCAATGTCGAGGCGCGACACAAAGGTTTCGTAGCCGCCGATGATGACCATGATGAGCAGGTTGGACACCATCACCACGTCAATCAGGCTCAGCACCATCAGCATGATGGAGACTTCGGTGAGTTCGGTGGCATGGCTGACCAGATGCCAGACCTCTTTCAGGAAAAGCCCGGCATACACCGCCTGTGCCACGATCAGGCCGAGGTAGAGCGGCAGTTGCAGCCAGCGGCTCATGAAAATCAGGCTGGACAGGGGTTTGATCCGTGGTGCGGTTGTCATCGGTAGCGGGCTCCGGAGGCGTCAGTGTTCATGATGATGCAGTTTCATGAAGGTCTTGTGGTGTGCGTGCCGTCGGTGCGATGACCGTGGCGGCACAAAATCTTCTCAAACAAAAACGCCCCGATCATGGGGCGTTTTGTTATCCGGCTTATTCCGTGTCGAGGAAGGAGCGCAGATGTTCGGAGCGGGACGGGTGTCGCAGCTTGCGCAGTGCCTTGGCTTCGATCTGACGGATACGTTCGCGGGTGACATCGAACTGCTTGCCGACTTCTTCCAGCGTGTGGTCCGTGTTCATGTCGATGCCGAAACGCATGCGCAATACCTTGGCTTCGCGCTGTGTCAGGTTGGCCAGCACTTCACGAGTGGCTTCGCGCAGGCCTTCTGCCGTGGCGGCATCAATCGGGGACTCCATGGTGGAGTCCTCGATGAAGTCGCCAAGATGCGAGTCTTCGTCATCACCGATGGGGGTTTCCATCGAGATCGGTTCTTTCGCAATCTTCAGCACCTTGCGAACCTTGTCTTCCGGCATGTCGAGACGCACACCCAGCTCTTCAGGCGTGGGTTCGCGACCCATTTCCTGCAGCATCTGGCGCGAGACGCGATTGAGCTTGTTGATGGTTTCGATCATGTGCACCGGAATGCGGATGGTGCGGGCCTGGTCAGCGATGGAGCGCGTGATGGCCTGACGAATCCACCAGGTGGCATAGGTCGAGAACTTGTAGCCGCGGCGGTATTCGAATTTGTCGACGGCTTTCATCAAGCCGATATTGCCTTCCTGGATGAGATCGAGGAACTGCAGGCCGCGATTGGTGTATTTCTTGGCGATGGAAATCACGAGACGCAGGTTGGCCTCGACCATTTCCTTTTTCGCACGACGCGCTTTGGCTTCGCCAATCGACATGCGACGGTTGATTTCCTTGATGTCGGCAATGTCCAGACCCACTTCTTCCTGAATGGCAATCAGGCGGCGCTGTGCACGCAGCACTTCGTCACGATAGGCATCCAGCGTCTTGGCAAAGGCTTTCTTGGAATTGACCTGCTTGTCGACCCATTCCAGATTGGTTTCGTTGCCCGGGAATTCTTCAATGAAATGCTTGCGGTCCATGCGGGCGCGACGCACGCACAGGTGCATGATCACGCGCTCTTGCGTGCGCACATCGGTGAGCACGCCACGAATGCCGTTGCCCATGCCGTCAAAAAGACGCGGGGTGAATTTGAAAATAGTGAACTGTTCGGCCAGCTCTTCCATGCCTTTGGCAAAGGTCTTGCCTTCCGGGCCGTGCTTTTTCAGCGCGGCCTGAACCTTCTGGTAGAGTTTTTTCAGGTTATTGAAGCGTTCGGCGAAGAGAACGGGATCAAGACCGGTGTCGGCTTCTTCTTCATCGTCACCTCCATCGCCTTCTTCTTCATCTTCACCGGCCACTTTGGCCTTGGGCACGATGTCGGCAATCGCGGCTTCATCATCGACTTCGGCTTCCACTTCCGGGCCTTTGACGGCGGCATTGCCGTCGTCATTGGGGTCGAGGTAACCGGCAATGATTTCGTTGAGACGGCGCTCGCCAGCTTCAAACTTGTCGAACTCTTCAATGATGCCGGCAACGGCACCCGGCCAATAGGCCATGGATTGCAGCACTTCACGGATGCCTTCTTCGATGCGTTTGGCAATCGCGATTTCACCTTCGCGCGTCAGCAGCTCGACCGTGCCCATTTCGCGCATGTACATGCGCACGGGATCAGTGGTGCGGCCGGGTTCGTTTTCCACCGAGGCGAGCACGGCAGCGGCTTCTTCGGCGGCCACTTCGTCATCGCTGGCGTCCGGGGTTTCTTCCAGCAGGAGATCGTCCGCTTCCGGTGCGCGTTCGTGCACGGGAATGCCGAGGTCGTTGACCATCTGGATGATGTCTTCGATCTGCTCGGTTTCCGTGACCGACTCGGGAAGGTGATCGTTTACCTCGGCATAAGTGAGATATCCCTGCTCCTTGCCCTTGGCAATCAGCTCTTTCAGTTGGGATTTCTGCTTCTCTTTGTCGGGGATAATAGTCATCGGTCGTTCTCGTGATGCTGCAAATAAGGTGCTGCTGCGAAGTCGTGCTGCAAGCAGTCAGTCGAGGCCCGCTGGGCTCGGGAAAACTGGGCGTTTTCCGGCCGGAAATCAGGGCTGCCCGCAGGCAAGCGGCGGATTATACCCGCCGACCCTTTGCGGAGCCAGTCGATATGCGGCTGGAGCCAGTATTTGTCAGGGTTGGAAGGTATAGCTGATATGGGGGATGAGGCGGTTTTTTCAATGCGGCCGGGAGGCCTCGGCGACTTCGCGTTTCAGGCTTTCGATGGCGCGCTTGAGGCGGTCTATGGTCTCCAGGTCGTCGGTAGCCCGTAACTCCTGCTCCATGGCGTCCAGACGAAGGGCGCCGAGTACGTCGAGGAACTCGCGATCAAGACCGGTGTCCGGTGTCAGGAACTCGCTGGCCGCCAGTGCGGTCAGCGCTTCGCCCTGCTCGGTGCCGTGCCAGGCTCCCAGCAAGGCGGGGGTGCTGATGCCGGGGCTTTCTTCCAGCAGGCTGACGAGAGCAAACAGGAGTGAGTCGGTGGTCTGGCCCAAGCGGGCGAGCTCCGCGCTATTGGTCAGGCTGGCCTGTTGCGGGTTCTGCAGCAGCAGACGCACCGCCCGGTCGGCCAGGCTCACGGTCTGTGCCCTGGCCGAGGTACGGGCCTGGCGCTGGGCCGGCCGCGGCGTCCGGATTTGCGGTGCGGCAGTTTCCAGCGCTGGCGCCGTGCTGGTGGCGGCCTCGCCCCGGGTGGCGGGAATCGGGGCGGTGTCCAGCACGGCCGCGCGCAGGGTTTCTTTTTCCAGTCGCGTGATTTCGGCCAGCTTGCCCAGCAGCATTTCCCGATAGAGGCCGTCAGGCAGGGTGGCGATCAAGGGCTTGGACAGCATGGCGATACGGCTGCGGCCTTCCATGCTGTCCAGTTTGAGGCCTTCGCCCAGATGCCGGAACAGGAAGTCGGCCAGCGGCTCTGCTTCGTTCTCAACCCGGTCCATGAAGCGTGCGGTGCCTTCCTTGCGTACCAGCGAATCCGGATCTTCACCGGTGGGCAAAAACAGGAAGGTTGCCCCTTTGCCGTCCTGCATGGCAGGCAGGGCGGATTCCAGCGCCCGCCATGCCGCCTTGCGGCCGGCTTCGTCGCCGTCAAAGCAGAACACCACTTCCGGCACAAGACGAAGGATGCGCTCGATATGCGTGGTGCTGGTGGCGGTGCCCAGCGTGGCAACGGCAAAGGTGATGCCGTATTGCGCCAGTGCCACCACGTCCATATAGCCTTCCACCACGATCACGCGCTCAAGCTTGCCCGGTGCCTGTTTGGCTTCAAAAAGCCCGTAGAGTTCCTGGCCTTTGTGGAAGACCGGAGACTCCGGTGAGTTCAGGTATTTCGGTTTCTCATCGGTGAGCACGCGGCCCCCGAAGGCAATGACGCGGCCGCGGAAATCGCGTATGGGAAAAATCACGCGATCGCGCATGGCGTCGTAGGTGCGGTTGGTTTCTTCGCGTTTGACGACGAGTCCGGTGGCCAGAAGGTTTTTCTTCGCGTCTTCGTTGTTGCCTAGTGCGCTCAACAGATTGTCCCAGCCGGGAGGTGCATAACCGAGGCGATAATGTTTGGCGATCTGTCCGGTAAGGCCGCGTTTTTTGAAATAACCGACAGCCTTTTCGCGGTCACGATGCGTGCGCAATTGTTGCTCGAAATATTTTGCAGCGGCTTCGAGCTGGTCGTAGAGGGGCTGCTGCGATTCGCGTACCGGTGCATTGGGGTCGCGCGTGTCCGGTACGTCGAGGCCGACACGACCGGCGAGCTCGTTCAGGCTGTCGAGAAAGCTTTTCCGCTCGTAATCCATCAGGAAACTGACGGCATTACCCGAGGCGCCACAGCCGAAGCAGTAATAAAACTGCTTCTCGCGGCTGACGGTAAAGGAAGGCGATTTTTCGCGGTGGAACGGGCAGCAGGCCGCGTAATTCTTGCCGGCTTTCTTGAGCTTTACCCGTGAATCAATGAGATCGACGATGTCGGTGCGCAGCAGCACATCGTCGATAAAGGATTCAGGAATGCGGCCGTATGCTGCCATTGCGGGTTCCGGGTTTTGTCCCACAAGGGACTTTCTTCGGGGCGCAAGAGCGGCTGGCGAGGCTCTTGCGAAAGACAAATCAGCTCAAGCGTGCTTTCACTTTCTGCGAGACGGCACCGGAATCGGCGCGGCCGGCCAGCTTCGGCTTCAGCTCTGCCATGACCTTGCCCATGTCGCGGGCAGAAGTCGCGCCAGTTGCCGCAATAACGTCGCTGATCAGGGCTTCAATTTCTGCGTCGCTCAGCTGTGCTGGCAGAAAATTCTGCAGCACGAGAATCTCGGCATTTTCTTTTGCCGCCAGTTCCGGGCGTCCGCCCGCCTCAAAAGCAGTAGCGGATTCGCGACGCTGCTTCACCAGCTTTTCCAGAATGGCCAGTACACGAGCGTCGTCCAGCTCGATGCGCTCGTCGACTTCAATCTGCTTGAGCGCGGCGGTGGCCATGCGGATGACGCCGAGGCGTTCTTTGTCCTGGGCACGCATCGCGTCTTTCATGGCTTCGGTCAGTGTGGCTTTGAGTGCAGACATGGGTTTTTCCATCAGTGACTGTGCGGTATCAATGGCGCATGGCGAATCGTGCGATGCGGATTGTACAGACGCCAGAAAAACAAAAAGCGGCACATCGGAAATGTGCCGCTGGCAAGGCCGGTGCATACGCCCCGGCTTTGTTTGCTACGGATCGGCTCACTAAGGAGCGATCCGTGCCGTATCAGTAAAGACGTACGGTCTTCAGGTTTTCGCGAGCAACCTTCTTGGCGTGACGCTTGACAGCGGCAGCAGCCTTGCGCTTGCGTTCCTGGGTCGGCTTTTCGAAGAACTCACGCTTGCGCACATCAGCCAGAACACCGGCCTTTTCGCAGGAACGCTTGAAGCGGCGCAGGGCGACGTCAAACGGTTCGCCTTCTTTCACTTTCACGGAGGGCATGCATTCACCTTAAATTCATTGCTGTTGGGGGCCCAGACAGGAGCGGGTCCCCGGACAAGGGCGCCGATTCTAGCGATATCGACAGTCCCTGCCAAGCCCGTATTTGGATTTCGGGCTTGGTGGGACCTGCCCCAGGCCTTAAGATGCCCGCCTTTCCTGATGGCCACACGGGCGGCATGCCATGCGCATACTGGGTATAGAGACTTCTTGCGACGAAACCGGGGTGGCTGTCTATGACACTGGCCGCGGCCTGCTCGCGCACAGCCTCTATAGCCAGATCGACCTGCATGCCGACTACGGCGGTGTGGTGCCGGAGCTGGCCTCGCGCGACCATGTGCGCAAAATCATTCCCCTGTTGCGCGATTTGCTGGCCGAAGCCAGCAGCAGCCTGGATGAGCTGGATGGTGTGGCCTATACCGCCGGGCCGGGCCTGGCCGGGGCGCTGATGGTCGGTGCTGTGTTTGGCCGTACCCTGGCGTGGGCGCTGGGTGTGCCGGCCGTCGGCGTGCATCACATGGAGGGTCATCTGCTGGCGCCCATGCTGGAGGAAAGTCCCCCGGCTTTTCCCTTTGTGGCCCTGCTGGTTTCCGGTGGCCATACCCAGTTGATGCGGGTGGACGGCATCGGCCGTTACCAGCTGCTCGGTGAATCCATTGATGACGCCGCCGGCGAGGCCTTCGACAAGGTCGCCAAGATGCTGAAGCTGGATTATCCCGGTGGCCCGGCGGTGGCAAGGCTTGCAGAAAGCGGTGATGCCGCCCGTTTTGCTTTTCCGCGTCCCATGCTGGACCGGCCCGGCCTCGACTTTTCCTTCAGCGGCCTCAAGACCTCGGTCATGAATGCCCTGCGCACGACGGACGACTATCCGCAGAAAGCGGCTGACATTGCGGCCAGCTTTCAGGCCGCCGCCGTGGATACGCTGTCACGCAAATGCGAACGCGCCTTGAAAGAAACCGGTGTGAAACGTTTTGTTGTCGCGGGTGGTGTCAGCGCCAACAAATTGCTGCGTGCTACGCTTGCAGAGATGGCGGCGCGCCGTAAAGCCGAAGTGTTTTATCCGGCCTTGCCGTTTTGTACCGATAACGGCGCCATGATTGCTTTTGCCGGAGCGCAGCGGCTGCTGGCGGGTGAGCAGGAAGGCATGGGGATTGCCGTGCGGCCACGCTGGCCCATGATGGCATTGCAGGCGCCTGGCTTGCCGCGTTCAGCAGAGTAACCCTGCATTAAAAATGCCCGCTTGATGCGGGCTTTTTTGTCACTGCTCATGCGGCATCCGAGGGAGGCTGGGCTTTTTTCAGGGTAAAGCGTCTTTCTTCTCCCTTCAGCAGGGCTCTGATGTTGCCGTGATGGCGGATCAGCAAGACCACGCTCATCAGCAGAACGCCGATAAAAAAATCGGGCGCCATATACCAGCACAGCAACGGTGCTGCGATAAAGCCCGTGATGGCACCCAGCGATGAAATCCGGCTGGCGGCAAAGGCGATGATCCATACCGCAATCACGGAGAGGCCCAGTGGCCAGTGCAGCACCACCAGCACTCCCAGTGCCGTGGCCACACCCTTGCCGCCTTCAAAGCGGAAAAATACCGGGTAAAGGTGGCCCAGAAAGGCAGCGAAGCCAATCCCGGCCAGCCATGGCGCGGAGAGATGCAGGCCATACTTGGCAATCAGCACAGCCACCACACCTTTCAGCATGTCACCGAGCAGAGTCAGTATCGCCGGCCCCTTGCCGCCAATGCGCAGGACATTGGTGGTGCCGGGGTTGTTGGAGCCTTGCGAGCGCGGATCGGGCAGGCCCAGTGCCTGGCAGACCAGAATTGCTGTGGAGACAGAGCCGAGCAGATAAGCGAAAATCAGCGCCCCCACGGCGATCAGGTTGTGGGCGATAAAGTCGGGCAGCATGCAGTCACTCCTTGAGGCGGCCTTGATGGTGCTTTTTCGAAGTGACCGATTGTAGAGGCTCGCGAGAGGAATTCCATGGACATCGTTTATATCCGTGATCTCAAGATCGACACGGTCATCGGCATTTTTGACTGGGAGCGCCGCATTCGCCAGACCATCAGCATTGACCTGGAGATGGCCACTGACATACGTCGCGCTGCGGCCAGCGATGACATCAAGGATGCGCTTGATTACAAGGCGGTTTCCAAGCGATTGATTGCCTTTGTCAGTGCCTCCGAGTTCCTGCTGGTGGAAAAGCTGTCTGAAGAAGTGGCGTCGATCGTGCTGAACGAGTTCAACGTCCCCTGGTTGCGCTTGCGCCTGTCCAAGCCGGGAGCGATACGCGGCTCGCAAGATGTGGGCATCATCATCGAGCGGGGCGAGAAATCCTGATGCCCCGTGTGTACCTGAGTCTTGGCAGCAATATCGAGCGCGAAAAGCATATTCGCGGGGCGCTGCATGAGCTGGAAAAGCGTTACGGCGATCTGCTGGTGTCGACTGTGTATGAAAGCGAGGCTGTCGGTTTTGAGGGTGATGCCTTCTTCAATCTTGTCGTGGGCATGGATACCGACAAAACGGTTGCCACACTGGCGGCGGAATTGCGTGCGATTGAAGAGGCGCATGGCCGTGAGCGGCAGGGGCCGAAATTTTCTTCGCGGACACTGGATATCGACATTCTTACCTATGGCAATGTCTGTGGCGAGATTGATGGCGTGTTGTTGCCGCGAGACGAAATCCTGAAGAATGCTTTTGTCCTGCGCCCGCTGGCCGATATTGCCGGCAATGACAGGCATCCCGAAACCGCCCGGACCTATGCCGAGCACTGGGATGCCTATGACCAGAAAAAACAGAAGCTCTGGCCCATAGCGTTTCAGGTCTGAGATGTGATGGCGTGTGCTTGCAGATAAAGCCTTAAGCAACAGCAGGAGAATGCAGAATGTTTACGATGACGGTTACCCCGCGCTTTTATGAAACTGATGCCCTGGGCCACATCAACAACACGGTGGTTCCTGGCTGGTTTGAAACGGCACGTGATCCGGTGTTCCGGTTTTTCAATCCGTCCCTGAACGTGAAAGAGTGGAACCTGATTCTGGCCAGGGTCGAAGTAGATTTTGTGGCACAGATTCATTTTGGCCATGATGTCACGCTGATCACCGGCATAGAAAAGGTCGGTAATGCTTCTTTTGTGGTGCTGCAGGAAACCTGGCAAAACAATCTCTGCGTGGCGCGCGGTAAAGCAGTGCAGGCCTTCTTTAACTACCAGACCCAGAAAAGCGAGCCTTTACCAGCCAGCTTGCGCACCAAGCTGGAAGCACATTTGATGTCGGTTACCCGATAATTTTTTCCCCATGGAAAAGGCCTGCATCGTGCGGGCCTTTTTTATGGGAGCTATCTACCTGATTTCCTGGATATGCGCGGCCTGGGCTTTTGCTTGCCACTTGCGACCGAAGGAAGTCCCGCGGGACCCGGGAGTG